>JAEEGL013017877.1_pt1 | contig 16076 bp, 10 predicted proteins | sample 9134231 | NCBI WGS metagenome assembly JAEEGL01 (sample SAMN16246548, study PRJNA631951) | gut metagenome | biome: gut microbiome; feature: rumen; material: fiber-attached | host: Bos | place: Iran: Karaj | collected 2018-10
ATCTCTTGTGACATGCAATAGCTCATAGATGACGATGGAGAACACCAAAAGCAACGCTCCCCATAAGATGAAGTGCTTTGCACTGTTTTGAAGAATGCAGCGACGATTGTTGTTCAACATTTCACTGATCAGGTTGAGGCTCTCTTGAGCCGTCATTTCCTTGTTTTGTTCATTACTTTTTTCCATGATGCTTAAAGTTTAGGTTAAGATGTTTAGTGTTTAAGTCATTTGATGCTGCAAAGATAAACAAGTTTATGTTATAAACTATACTATTTTTCAAACTATTTTTGATAATATCAGTATCGCATTGATTATCAACGAAAACAAATTACTGTATCAATAATAAGTCCGTGCAATTTATTTACCATTTTGGGAATTGTGGCAACATTGTCTGCTTCCATACCTTCCGTTTTATGGCGGCTCGAAAACGTTTATTCAGAAGGATAAAAACACAAAACCCACGGAAATCGCGCAAAAATATTTACCTTTGCAGCCCGAAAACAACACCTTAATAAACATGATCACTGCTGACCAACTGAAAGACGTATGTAAGAGGATTGATGCCTTGAGGAGGTATCTTTGACGTAGACCGTCGCACCATCGAAGCCCAGGAATTAGACGAAAAGACACAGGACCCGCAGTTTTGGGCCGACCCCAAGGCCGCCGAGGTCACCATGAAGAAAGTGCGTGAGGTGAAAGGCTGGCTCAACGGCTACAAGGAAGCCGAGGATGCCTACAACGACCTCGCGGTGCTATTCGACTTCGCCAAAGAAGGTGAAGCCACCGAGGAGGAAGTGGACGAGCAATATAACACGACCCTCCAAATCGTGGAGAACCTGGAATTCAAGAATATGCTGCGCGAGGAGGCTGACCCGATGAGCGCCGTGCTGAAAATCAACGCGGGTGCGGGCGGCACCGAAGCCCAAGACTGGGCACAGATGCTCATGCGCATGTATATGCGCTACGCCGAAAACCACAAATACAAACTCACCATCTCAAACTTGCTTGAAGCTGACGATGCTGGCATCAAGTCGGTGACGATGAAGCTCGAAGGCGAATATGCCTACGGTTACCTGAAAGGCGAGAACGGCGTTCACCGTTTGGTGCGCGTCAGCCCCTACAACGCCCAGGGCAAGCGCATGACCTCGTTTGCATCGGTGTTTGTCACGCCGCTGATTGACGACACGGTAGAAATCGTAGTCGAGCAGTCGCGCTTGTCGTGGGACACCTTCCGCAGCGGCGGCGCGGGTGGCCAGAACGTGAACAAGGTAGAGTCGGGTGTGCGCCTTCGCTACCAATACAAAGACCCCTACACGGGCGAGGAAGAGGAAATCCTCATCGAAAACACCGAAACCCGCGACCAACCCAAGAACAAGGAGAACGCTCTGCGCCTCCTGAAGTCGCAACTCTACGACCGCGAGATGCGCCACCGCATGGAGGAACAGAACAAAATTGAGGCGGGCAAGATGAAGATCGAATGGGGCAGCCAAATCCGCTCTTACGTCTTCGACGACCGTCGCGTGAAAGACCACCGTACCAACTACCAAACTTCTGATGTACAAGGTGTTATGGACGGCAATATTGATGCCTTCCTAAAAGCTTGGCTGATGGAATTTGGCGGCAAAAAAGAATAAGCCATGGTTACTTTTTTTATTGCATTGGCCGTCTTGATTCTCGGCTACCTCATTTACGGAAAGTTCGTTGAAAAAGTCTTCGGCATCGACCCGCAACGCGCTACGCCCGCCACCACCATGGCCGACGGCGTGGATTACGTGCCGATGAAACCTTGGCGCATCTTCCTGATTCAGTTCCTCAACATTGCGGGAGTCGGTCCTATCATTGGAGCCATCATGGGCGCGCAGTTCGGCACGGCCTCGTTCCTTTGGATTGTGTTCGGCAGCATCTTTGCTGGTGCCGTCCACGACTTCATGGCGGGCATGATTTCGCTCCGTGACAAGGGCTGCAGCCTTCCCGAAATCCACGGCACCTATCTCGGCAACGGCGCAAAACAGTTCATGCGCGGCTTCACCGTGTTGTTGATGATACTTGTCGGCGTGGTGTTCGTCAATACGCCAGCGACCTTGCTCCTGAACAACTTCACACCTAGCTGGAACCCGTACATCTGGGTCGTCATTATTTTGGCTTATTACCTGATTGCCACACTCTTGCCCATTGACAAACTCATCGGCAAAATCTACCCTATCTTCGGCATCCTGCTCCTCGGCATGGCCGTGGCCATCTTCGTGGCTTTCCTCATTTACAAGCCCGAGATTCCTGAACTCTGGAGCGGTTTGCAAAACCGTCATCCCGCTGCAGCGCACAACCCCATCTTCCCGATGATGTTCATTTCGATTGCCTGTGGCGCCATTTCAGGCTTCCATGCCACCCAGTCGCCGCTGATGGCACGTTGCATGGTGAATGAGAAACAAGGTCGCCCTATTTTCTATGGCGCCATGATAACGGAAGGCGTTGTCGCCCTAATTTGGGCCGCTGCCGCCTCCTATTTCTTCGGTCCCGACAGCGTTGTCGACGTAACAGGCAAGAGCGGTGCCGCCATCGTGGGCGTGATTGCCAACACCTGGTTCACGCCGATTATCGCCACCATCACCATCTTGGGCGTCATCTCGGCGGCTATCACTAGCGGCGACACGGCTTTGCGCTCGGCGCGACTCATCATCGCCGACTTCATGCATTATGACCAAAAGCCCATCAAGAACCGCCTGATGATTGCCATCCCGATGTTTGCCGTCACTGCACTCATCCTCGTCTACAGCCTCGCCGATGCGAAAGGCTTCGACATGATTTGGCGCTACTTCGCTTGGGCCAACCAAGTACTTGCCACCGTAACCCTATGGGCCATAACAGTTTACATCGCCAAAAACGAAGGCAAGCTTTGGTATCTCATCACCCTTATCCCAGGTCTTTTCATGACCATGGTGACAGGCAGTTTCCTCTTCGTGGCTGAAAAAGAAGGGCTAGGCACACTCTTGCCTCGTCCTGTGGGCTACGGCATCGGGGCTGCCATTACGGTGCTGGCTTTGGTGCTGTTTTGGGTTTGGAAAAGAAAGAAAAATACGGCTAAATAGTTTTTCCGCTTTTTGAAGCCATTTTTCTCGAAAAACGGCAAAATTGGGTTATCAACAGCGTTTTGTTGATAACTTTTGCCATAATTGGGCATTTTTCCACCTTACATTAGGTAAAACTACCTAATGACAATTGGTTTTTTTGTAATAATTTTGGAGTGTCAAAACTATGTGCAATGACAACGATTAATCTTGATCAACAATTAAAATTCAACATTATGAAAAGACTTTTATTAACAAAAACCCTGAAGCCTCTCCTGCTCGCCTTGTTGCTTTCGGCGGCGGGACTGACCGATGCCCAAAACCTCACCTCGGGCAACAGAGACACACAAACCATCACCAGAGGCGGCGGTGGCAGCTACGAACTGACCGTTTATCCCGATGCAACAATCACCGACGACAAGGTTCCGATGTATGTGTATTATTTTGACGACTTCAGCCGCTCGCAGCACATCATACCCGCCTCGGAACTGACTGCCATGAGCGGCGGCACCATCACTGCCATTAAATATTACACCACTTCGTTCAACATCCCATACACCACCTTATCAGAGGTCGACATCTATTTAAAAGAAGGGTCGGGAACCACGCTTTCCTCCTTCGTCGACAAGAGCACGGCGCAAATCGTGTATCACGGCACCGTCAACTTTGTGGCAGCGGGCAGCCAAGGCGAGGTAACCATCACCTTCACCACGCCCTTCGCATACAACGGCGGCGACCTCCTTGTGGGCTGCGACAACACGACCGATGTCGGTTACAAGCAGATTTACTTCTATGGCGACCCCAACCATACGGGCGCGGCTTTGTATGGCTCTGACAGTGAAAGCTTGGCCAACGTGACGCCAAACCCCTCAAGCTTCCTGCCCAGAACCACCTTCACCTACACTGAGGGTCAGGAATTCACCGTGGACGACCTCATTTATTCGGTGAATGAAGACGGCGTTTCCGTGACGGTGGTCAGCCACGTGGACAACGATAACGCCACCGGCCCGCTCACCATCCCCGAGACCGTGACCTACAGCGGCCACACCTACACCGTGACCGCAATTGGCGACAGCGCTTTCGAAAACTGCGACGGCCTCACGGGCAGCCTCACCATCCCAAACTCCGTGACCACCATAGGGAATCGTGCTTTCTTTTACTGCGACGGCTTCACGGGCAGCCTGACCCTCGGCAACTCCGTGACCACGATCGAAGAACGTGCTTTCACTCACTGCACTGGCTTCACGGGCAGCCTCACCATTCCCAACTCCGTAACCACGATTGGAGAGAGCGCTTTCATGGAATGCAGCGGCCTCACGGGCGCCCTGACCCTCGGCAACTCCGTGGCCACCATTGAAGGAAGTGCTTTCAGCTATTGCGATGGCTTCACGGGCAGCCTGGTCATCCCGAACTCAGTGACCGCCATCGGAAGCTATGCTTTCTATGGTTGCAGCAGCTTCTCGGGCAACCTTACCATCGGCAATGCCGTGACCACGATTGGAGAGAGCGCTTTCGAAGAATGTGACGGCTTCACGGGCACCTTGACCCTCGGCAGCTCTGTGACCACGATTGGAGAATCGGCTTTCTACGATTGCAGCGGATTCACGGGTAACCTCACCATACCCAACTCCGTGACCACGATTGGTGAGATGGCTTTCGATTATTGCAGCGGATTCACGGGCAACCTGATCATCTCCAACTCCGTGACCACAATTGAAGACTATGCTTTCGAAGAATGCAGCGGTTTCACTTCCATCGAAGTGCTGGCCACCACGCCGCCCACCTTGGGCCAGGACGTTTTCTATGGGATAAGCAACACCATTCCTGTCACGGTGCCCTGCGGCACACTGAGTGCCTACACGGGCTGGGGTGGCTTCAACAATATTGCAGAATACTGCCCGCAAACGCTGACCGTCTATCCTGATGCAACAGCCACCGACAACAAGGTTCCGATGTATGTGTATTATTTTGACGACTTCAGCCGCTCGCAGCACATCATACCCGCCTCGGAACTGACTGCCATGAGCGGCGGCACCATCACTGCCATCAAATATTACACCACTTTGTCCAACATCCCCTACACCACCTTATCAGAGGTCGACATCTATTTAAAAGAGGGGTCGGGAACCACGCTTTCCTCCTTCGTCGACAAGAGCACGGCGCAAATCGTGTATCACGGCACCGTCAACTTCGTGGCAGCGGGCAGCCAAGGCGAGGTAACCATCACCTTCACCACGCCCTTCGCCTACAACGGCGGCGACCTCCTCGTGGGCTGCGACAACACGACCGATGCCAACTACATGCAGATTTACTTCTATGGCGACCCCAACCACACCGGCGCGGCTTTGTATGGCTCTGACAGTGAAAGCTTGGCCAACGTGACGCCAAATCCCTCAAGCTTCCTGCCAAAGACCACCTTCACCTACACTGAGGCCGAAGCCGTCCAGGAATTCACCGTGGGCGACCTCATCTATTCGGTGAATGAAGACGGCGTTTCCGTGACGGTGGTCAGCCACGTGGACAACGATAACGCCACCGGCCCGCTCACCATCCCCGAAACCGTGACCTACAGCGGCCACACCTACACCGTGACCGCAATTGGCGACAGCGCTTTCGAAAACTGCGACGGCCTCACGGGCAGCCTCACCATCCCCAACTCTGTGACCACCATAGGGAATCGTGCTTTCTTTTACTGCAACGGCTTTACGGGCACCCTGACCCTCGGCAACTCCGTGACCACGATCGAAGAACGTGCTTTCACTCAATGCACTGGCTTCACGGGCAGCCTCACCATTCCCAACTCCGTGACCACGATTGGAGAGAGTGCTTTCATGGAATGCAGCGGCTTCACGGGCGCCCTGACCCTCGGCAACTCCCTGGCCACCATTGAAGGAAGTGCTTTCAGCTATTGCTATGGCCTCACGGGCAGCTTGGTCATTCCGAACTCAGTGACCACCATCGGAGGCTATGCTTTCTCTGGTTGCAGCAGCTTCTCGGGCAGTCTCACTATTGGCAATGCCGTGACCACGATTGAAGACCATGCTTTCGATGATTGCAGCGGCTTCACGGGCATGCTGACCCTCGGCAACTCTGTGACCACGATTGGAGAATCGGCTTTCGAAGATTGCAGCGGATTCACGGGCAACCTCACCATACCCAACTCCGTGACCACGATTGATGAGATGGCTTTCTCTGGTTGCAGCGGGTTCTCAGGTAGCCTCTCTATCGGCAATGCCGTGACCACAATTGAATACGAAGCTTTCGCTGGTTGCAGCGGATTCACAAGCCTGACCATACCCAACTCCGTGACCACCATCGAAGGCTATGCTTTCGCTGGTTGCAGTGGATTCACAAGCCTGACCATCCCCAACTCCGTAACCACGATTGGAGAAAGTGCTTTCTATGGTTGCAGCGGCTTCACGGGCAGTCTCACCATCCCCAACTCCGTGACCACGATTGGGCGCCATGCTTTCAATGGTTGCAGCGGCTTTACGGGCACCCTGACCATCTCCAACGCTGTCACAACGATACAAGAGTATACTTTCGTTGGGTGCAATGGATTCACAAGCTTGACTATCCCCAACTCCGTGACCACAATTGAACACGGTGCTTTCGAGTATTGCAGCGGATTCTCGGGAAGTCTGAACATACCCAACTCCGTAACCACGATTGGAGAAAGTGCTTTCTATGGTTGCAGCGGCTTCACGGGCACCCTCACCATTCCCAACTCCGTGACCACGATTGGACGCTATGCTTTCGATAATTGCAGCGGTTTCACAAGCCTGACTATCCCCAACTCCGTGACCACAATTGAATACAATGCTTTCTCTGGTTGCAGCGGTCTTACCTCTCTCCAAGTGCTGGCCACCACGCCGCCCACCTTGGGCCAGGACGTTTTCTCCGGGATAAGCAACACTATTCCCGTCACGGTGCCCTGCGGCACACTGAGTGCCTACACGGGCTGGGGCGGCTTCAGCAATATCTTGGAAGACTGCGGTGGAGGCGATGACACACAAACAGCCAACTTCAACAACGGATGGAACTGGTATTCCACCTACATCGAGCTAAACGACATCAATGGCCTGCAAATGCTTGAAAACAGCCTCGGCAACCAAGGCATCCAAATCAAGTCGCAAGTGGGCTACACCAATTATTACGAAGGCATGGGCTGGATGGGAACACTCACCAGCATCAACAACGAGTCGTCATACAAAATCAAGACCAACGGTGCCTGCACCGTGTCCATGACGGGCGAGCAGACCACCTCGGCAGCACATCCCATCACCATCAAGCACGGCTGGAACTGGATTGGCTACCCCGTCAGCAACAGCATGAGCGTCACTACTGCGCTTTCTGGCATCACACCTGCCGAAGGCGACCAGTTGAAAGCCCAGAACGGCTACGCGACCTACTACAATGGCATGGGCTGGGTCGGCACTTTGATGACCATCAACCCAGGCACGGGATTGCTCTACAACTCAAACAGTAGCAACAACTTCACGCTCTCCTACCCCGCCGCCAAGAGTGAGATTCTTGCTGAAAACATCACCGCCGACAACAACCACTGGGTACCCGACATGCACGCCTATCCCGACAACATGACCGTCACGGCTGTAGTCGAGCTTGACGACGAGGAACTCCAAAGCGAGAACTACGAGTTAGCCGCCTTCGCCAACGGCGTGTGCCGAGGCAGTGCGAAACTGATGTACGTTGAACCTTTGAACCGTTACGTGGCCTTCCTGACCATTGCAGGAGATGAAGCCTCCGAGCTTCATTTTGGCCTCTACGATGCTGAAACTGACAACGAAGAGACATGCCATGGCGCGTCTCTACAATACGAGACCAACGCCATCATCGGGAACCTGAACGAGCCTTGCGTCATCCGCTTCCGCAGCACGACAGGCGTGGAGGAATACTGCAACCGTATGCACATCTACCCGAATCCTGTGAACCGTGGCGAGGTGCTGACCCTCACCCTTCCCGCTGTAGAGACGTTACGTGCAACGTCTGTGCAGGTGGAAATCGTCAACGTCTTCGGCGTGGTAGTTGAGACGTTGCGCGCAACGGCTGTACAAACCATTGCCGCCCCAAATGTTGCTGGTGTCTATACGCTGAGAATCACCGTGGAAGGCAAGGGAACGTATTGCCGCAAACTGGTAGTTAGATAATTAACCAACTGTAAGTAGAGACGGTGCATGGCACCGTCTCTACATTTTTAAAACAATCATGAAGAAACCAACCTGTATATTTATTTGCATCGCATTGGCTATCAGAGTTTTCGCTCAAAATACCGATACCCTCTCCCTGAAAGACCGCATCTTTTACCATTACGACCGATCGGAATTTGTGGAGGTGGTCAATTGTTGCCAAGAAGCCCTCGCCGTGTATGAATCCACTGACGACCTTTTCGAAATGGCCGGTTGCTACAACATCCTCGGTATCGCCTACCAACGTTTAGGGAAATTCAAGGAAGCCACCGAAAGCTATGAAATTTGCGCCGAGACGATGGAACGTCTGAGAGACAGCGAATACGCACTGCATCAAGAAGGTGCGGTGGCGTTCTACGACAAAAACATTCGCTACACCCGCAACAACATGGCCGAAATCTACTTTACCATGAACGAGTTCGACCAAGCGGAAAAGCTTTACCACAATTGCATCGAGATGCTCGGCGAGCCGCAAGACACTATTGATTTCCAAGACCTTGCCCTCTACCTGCAAAACCTCACGGCAGTCTGCCTCAAGCGAGCAGAAAGCGTGGAAGGCACAGAAAAAGCTGAAAACCTGAAGGAAGCCATCGATTTGGCAGAGCAGGCCTTGAAGCTTTCGCAACAATACGACGACCTGCCCTTCAAGCACATCAGCAAGATGGTCATGCTGGCACAAGCCTATCACGCCGCAGGCCGTGCGGATGAAGCCCTCGTCCTTGCCGACGAAGCCTTGAGCATGGCCGAAGTCGAAAAGGATGCCTATCTTCTGGCCGAAATCCATGACCTCTATGGCAGTTTTGAGGCCGACAAAGGCCATTACCAAGCGGCTGAGCAACATTACCGTCAGGCCGCAGCCTTGGCCACTGACAACCATTTCGATGAACTGCAACTCACCGCATTGAACGGCGCCTATGAAGCCGCGCGCCATTTCGACAAATCTCTCGCCTTGGACTATTTCGAGCAAAGCACCGCCCTCAAGGACTCCATCTTCGACCAGCAACAACAACAGCTCGTCCGCGACTATCAGGTGAAATACGATCTCGCCGAAAAAGAACACCAAATTGCCCTTCAGGAAGAGAAAAACCGACAAAGCAAACTGACCATCACTCTCCTAATTGCCCTGACCGCACTACTTCTGATGCTTATTGTTTTTGGAATGCGTTTGGGTCATGTCCGAAAGCAGCAGAACAAAGCCCTCACAAAACTCAACACCACCAAAGACCATCTGTTTTCTGTAGTTTCTCACGACTTCAAAACCTCCGTGATGTCGCAAAACCTTGTGCTCGACGTGATGAACAACCACCTTGACGACATGACAAAAGACGATGTGAAGGCCAAAGTGCTGACGCTCAAGTCTTCGTCGGACAGCCTGAAGGAGAAGATGCTCAACCTCATCGAATGGATGAAAGTGGAGTTGGACAGCGAAAGCAACAACAAAACCACATTCGGCCTGAGTGCCCTCGTCGACGAGTGTATCAGTGCGTTGAAGACCGAAATCGACAAAAAGCGCCTGAAAGTGAACAATAACGTGGAGCCATCGCTCAAGGCCAACGACGATGCCAATATAGTGAGGCTCATAATGCGCAACCTAATTGGCAACGCGGTCAAGTTCTCCTGGCCCGACGGCGAAATCAACATCAGTGCAACAAAAGAGAAGGGCATGATTTGGGTCAACATCGCCGACCACGGCACAGGCATCAGCGAGGAGCGACTGTCCTTGCTGACGAAAGACCTCGTCACTCCCTCACAAGGCACGCAAGGCGAGACCGGATCAGGTCTCGGCCTGATGCTATGCAAGCAACTCCTTGACCGTAGTGGCGGCGAAATCACAGTGGAAAGCAAGGCTGGAAACGGCACAACGGTTCGGTTCAGTATAAACCAATTATGAAGACAAGAATACTGATTATTGAAGACCACCCTATTTACCGAGAGGGACTACGCATGGCCTTGACCTTCTCAGACCTCAACTGTGAAGTGGTGGCCGAAGCCGCCAATGTGCACGAGGCAGTCGACTTCATTGAAAGCCATCCCGATGGTATTGACCTTGCCATGCTCGACTATTTCCTGCCCGACGGCAACGGACACGACATCATCAGAGTGTTGAAATCGGTATGCCCCCAAGCAAAAACCCTACTCATCACTGGCGAAGTCGACAAACCTGAGATTATGGCATTGGCCAATGAGGGCATCAACGGCATCATCAGCAAGGACGTGCAGTCCGCTAACCTGACCGCCATTGTTAGTTCCATCATGCAAGAAGACAACAAGCACCTTAAAACCGATAAAACGTCTTCCGGTGACTATGACCTTGCAGCGTCCGATTTTTCCGAACGTGAAATCGAAATCATCCGTCTGTGCATCAAAGGAATGAGTGCCAAGCAGATAGCCACGACGCTTGACATCAGCCCCCGAACCGTGGAACACCACAAAGAGCGGATTTTCAAGAAATCGGGCTGCAACTCGGCCATGGATTTGTTAAAATACGCCATGCGTAACGGGCTGCTGGTAAGGGACTTAACCCAAAAACTCATCCCCTGTCGTAATGCGACATCTCCTCAGGCAGAATGATGGACAGTTCGACGAGACCACCCACAATTTGCTTGGCGTCGTCCTCGTACCACGGCGTTTGGTAAATCAGCTTGCGTTTGCCTTTCTTGGAAATCGTGTAGACATTGGTGGCATTGTCGTCAATCATGTGACGAATCATCTGCCATGACTTTTCATTGTGACATTGCTTCAAGTTGCGTCCGCGTGCGTCGCCGTTCACTTCCAAGGAGCTGTCGTTTTGGTAAACCACCTCGCCGTTCTTGTCGCTCACGGTGATGGCGAGGTTAAGGCCTTTGTAGAAATCAGTGTGTTCCATTGTGATGAAATTTTTGGCAAAGATAGAATTTTTATACATTTGCAGCGTTATTTAAAGCCTTTTGCCCCAGAATACAGGAGTAAATGAAGAAACTCTACCGCTATATCGTCAGTTCATTTTTGGGTACGTTCGTACTTACCTTTTTCATCGTGGTATTCGTTTGGGTGATGCAGTTCGTATGGCTTTATATCGACGATCTGGTTGGCAAAGGATTGGAAATCAAAATCATAGCGGAGCTTCTATTCTACACATCCATCACGGCCATCCCCATGTCGCTTCCTTTGGCCTTGCTGCTCGCTCTGCTCATGTGTTTTGGCAATCTCGGCGAACATTACGAATTGGTGGCTATGAAAGCATCGGGTATCTCCATGTGGCGAGCCATGCGGCCTTTGTTACTTTTCTCGCTGATGCTCAGCGTCATGGCTTTCTTCATTTCAAACAGCCTTATCCCAATGGCGACCCTCAAATGGCGCACTCTGCTGACCGATGTGCAAAGGCAGAAACTGGCTTTCAACATCAAGGAAGGGGTGTTTTACAAGGACATCGAGAACTACGTCATCTATGTGGAAAAGAAAGGCAAGGATGGCAGCAGCATCTACGGTGTGAAGATTTACGAGCATTCCGACCGCGCGGGCAACACCAAAATTATCTCCGCCGACTCAGGCATGATGTCGCTCAGTCCCAACCAACGCAACATCATCTTCACCCTTTACAATGGTTACAACTACACCGACCTCACCCCAGACAATTATAAGGAAAAACGGCCTTTTGAACGGATGTCGTTCAAGCAGGAGCAAATCAAGTTCAGCCTCAAGGACTTCGACATGACCCGTTCCAGTGAGGACATGTACAAGTCGTATCAGGCCATGATGAACATCCGCCAACTCACGCGCTCCTTGGACTCGCTCGAACGACGTTTTGAAACGAAGCAACAGACATTCACCGACAATTATCAGCGACGCTGGACCAACTACAACAGCCTCCATACCGAACAAGACAGATTGAAAAACGACCAGTTACAAAACGACAGTCTTCACAAAGACACGCTTGCGCTCCTCAAATGGCCTTTGTTCGACAACCTGGATGTGTCAAACCGAGCACAAATCCTTGACATTGCCCTTTCGAACGCCAAAAACGCCAAAGAAAACGCCTCGTTCAACAAGGTTGATCTTCGGGCGCAAGTCGAAAACATCAACAAGCACAAGAAGGAATGGCACAAGAAGTTCACGCTCAGCATTGCCTGCATCATCTTCTTTTTCATCGGCGCCCCTTTAGGCACCATCATTCGCAAAGGCGGGCTGGGCTTGCCTGTAGTTATCTCGGTGTTGTTTTTCGTTGTCTACTACATCATTTCCACCCTTGGCGAACAAATGGCCGTGTTTGGCAAAATCAACATGTTTGTAGGCGTATGGCTCTCGTCAATTGTGCTATTACCTTTCGGACTATTCCTCACCTTTAAGGCCACTTCAGATGCCGCCCTATTCGATGGCGACAGTTGGAAGAAATTCTTCCAGAAATTGTTCAAAAAAACCTGTAACTCATGAAGATACTCCTACTCTGCAATAAGCCTCCCTACCCTGCTTCCGAAGGCGGCCCCATGGCGATGAACAGCATCATCACTGGACTTTTGGATGCAGGACATCAGGTCAAGGTTTTGGCCGTGAACAACGAGAAATACAAGGTCAGTGAGGCCGACATCCCCGAAGATTACAAGCGGAAGACCAGCATTGAGCTGATTGACGTGGATTTGCGCGTCAGACCACTGAAAGCGCTCGTCAATCTGTTCACCAACAAGTCGTATCACGTGGAGCGCTTCATTTCGAAGGAGTTCAAGACCAGACTCGCTGAAGTACTTGAAAAAGAACACTTTGACGTGGTACAGTTGGAAATGCTTTACATGATGCCCTACGTCGAAACCATCCGCGAGCATTCCAAAGCCATGATTGTGCTGCGCGCCCACAACGTGGAACACAAGATTTGGGAGCGCATCGCCAAGGAGACCCGATTTTTCGTCAAACGCTGGTATATCAACCACTTAGCCAGCACGTTGAAAAACTACGAACTCTCCGCTTTGGAAACCGTCGACGGCATTGCGGCCATCACACGCAAGGATGCCGCTTATTTCCGGAAATACTGTTCCAAGCCCATCATCGACATTCCGTATGGCGTTTATCCTGAGGAGTTTACGCCAAAATCCGAAATCGAGGGGCAACCCAAATTCTACCACATCGGCTCCATGAACTGGATGCCCAACGAGGAAGGCATACGCTGGTTCATCGAGGAAGTGCTGCCCAAGACCGTGGAGAAAGTGCCCGATTTCGTCTACCACCTTGCCGGACGCAATATGCCCGAATGGCTAACCGTACTGAAAAACCCGCATGTGGACGTTATCGGAGAAGTGCCTGATGCCAAGGCGTTTGTGGCTGAAAACGATGTGGCCATCGTGCCTCTTTTGGCTGGCAGTGGCATTCGTATCAAAATCATCGAGTCGATGGCAATGGGCAAAACCGTCATCACCACTCGCGTCGGTGCAGAAGGCATCCTTTACGATGAGGAGGTGAACATCATCATCGCCGAGAACATTGCCAAGCTGGTTGAAGCCATCCGCAGCCTCAACGAGAACCCGCAGACTGCCGTCAGAATTGGCCAAGCCGCACGAAAACTCGTCGAAGAGACCTACGACAACCGCAAAATCATCGCCCGTCTGCTGATGTTTTATGAGCAGATTAAACCCGGGAGCAAGATTACTTTCCTGTAATCTCACGCAGAATTCGAGTTTATTTCACGCAGAATCCGCAGAAATCGCAGAACCTACCGGATACAAATTTTGCGTCACTTTGCGTTTCTCATAATTCAGCGTATTCTGCGTGTAACAAAAAAACTCTATATTTGTACCCTGAATTCTGACGAAATGAAGATTTTTGTACTCTTGCCCCGCATACCCTATCCGCTGGAAAAAGGTGACAAATTGCGGGCTTTCAACCAGATAAAGCAACTCGCCAAACGCAATGAAATTGTCCTTTGCGCCCTCAACGACAACCCGAAGGTCAACGAGCAGGACGCTTTTCGCGCTTTGCAGCCCTATTGCCAGTCCATCAGTTTCATCAAGGTGACGAAGCCGCAAATTCTTTTGGGCCTCGTTCGCGCCTTTTTCAAGGGTTTGCCCCTACAATGCGGCTATTTCTTCAACCACAAGGCCGCCAAGAAAGTCAACGCACTGATTGCCAAACACAAGCCTGATATGCTTTACGGGCAACTGCTGAGGACGGCAGAGTACATCCGACACAAAGACATCCCGAAAGCCATTGACTATCAAGATATTTTCTCCTACGGCATGAAACGCCGCGCCGACATTGCTTCTTTCGTCACGCGACCTGTATTCAATATGGAGTACCGCCGCTTGAAGCGTTACGAAGCCGCCGTCTTTGAAGATTTCGATGTGAAAACCATCATCAGTGAGCCTGACAGACAACTATTTCCGCACGAAAAGCGCGATGAAATCCTCATCATTCCCAACGGCGTGGACCACGACTATTTCAAGCCGATGGAGCGTGAGAAGAAATACGACCTCGTCTTCACGGGCAACATGAGTTATCCGCCCAACGTGAATGCCGTGGAATATTTGGCCAACGACATCCTGCCCATCGTTTGGAAGTCGCGACCTGAAACGACCCTTTACATTGCCGGTGCCACCCCTGACCCCAAGGTCAAGAAAGCCGCCTGTGACCGTATTATCGTCAGTGGCTGGCTTGATGACATTCGCGATGCTTACGCACAAAGCCGTGTGTTCATCGCCCCGATGCGCATCGGTACAGGCCTGCAAAACAAGCTATTGGAAGCCATGTCGATGCGCCTGCCCGCCATCACTTCACCCTTGGCCAACGCCTCTTTAGGCGCCAAACCAAATGAGGAAATCATGGTCGGTAGCACCGCTGAGGAACTGGCGCAGCATATCATCACCCTCCTCACCGACAACGACAAGGCCAAACGCCTCGCCCAAGCGGGGTTTGATTTCACGAACCGCGTTTATGATTGGGGGAAAGCGACGAGCATCTTGGAAGATGCGATGAACCAAGCCCCATAGGGGCGACAGGACATTAAGCAGGGAATTTTCCCCGCGCATACACATAAAACGAACAACACAACAACAAGAATATGGCACAACCCGACGACAAAAAAATCATCTTTTCGATGGTGGGCGTAAGCAAAATCATCCCGCCGTCGCGACAAATCCTGAAAGACATCTACCTCTCATTTTTCTATGGTGCCAAAATCGGCATCATCGGCCTGAACGGAGCGGGGAAATCGACCTTGCTGCGCATCATCGCGGGCAAGGAGAAATCCTACAACGGCGAAGTGGTCTTCTCGCCCGGCTATTCGGTCGGGATGCTTGACCAAGAGCCACAACTTGATGACAACAAGACCGTCCGCCAAGTGGTGGAAGAAGGCGTGCAGGAAATCGTCGACATCCTTAAGGAATACGAGGAAATCAACAACAAGTTCGCCGAACCTGATGCTGACTTCGACAAGCTGATTGCCCGTCAAGGCGAACTGACCGAACTCATCGAGCAGCACGACGCATGGGAACTCGACAGCAAATTGGAACGCGCCATGGACGCATTGAACTGTCCCGACGGCGACACGCCCGTGCGCAACCTTTCTGGCGGCGAGCGTCGCCGCGTGGCTTTATGTAGGCTTCTCTTGCAAGAGCCTGACATCCTGCTCCTTGACGAGCCTACCAACCATCTTGATGCCGAGAGCATCCAATGGTTAGAGAGCCATTTGCAGCAATACAAGGGTACCGTCATCGCTGTCACGCACGACCGTTACTTCCTCGACCACGTGGCCGGCTGGATGCTGGAACTCCACCGTGGCGAAGGCATCCCGTCGAAGGGCAACTAGTCCTCATGGCGCGACCAAAAGACTCCTCGGCTAGCG
>JAEEGL010361002.1_pt1 | contig 16075 bp, 18 predicted proteins | sample 9134231 | NCBI WGS metagenome assembly JAEEGL01 (sample SAMN16246548, study PRJNA631951) | gut metagenome | biome: gut microbiome; feature: rumen; material: fiber-attached | host: Bos | place: Iran: Karaj | collected 2018-10
CGAACGTCTTTGGCGGTCGGCGACCTATCACATAATGCACGCCCCGTATGTAGCCCCATCGTTTCCAAGCTGCGAACAGTCCCGGCAGCGTGTTAGTCAGGCCATGCTTGAATGTCGGTACCACGATGCCCCCTGTGCTGCCAGGCATCCGTTGCATGTTCCGCAGCACAAACGGAGCCGCTATAGAGTCCGTTTTCCCTGTTCGACGGCCAGCCACAATTACCGAAATGTTCGCCCCGATGAGCTGTGTCAGACGCTGTGGCTTATTGAAATAAACTTCATTCTTCATAGGTGGACAAAATGCTTTTGAGGTAGTGCAGAAAAACAGCCATTTTTACAGTTTATTATTGATTCCGCAGATGAAAATGGGATTTTTCCCTTCTTTCAGCAGCATATTCTTCATAGACTGAAGCGTGGAACCCGTGGTGACAAAATCATCAAACACGATCACATTCCCTTCACGCGGGATGTTGTTAGCGTCAAACACCGCCCCGATACGCTGCTTCGAGCGACAGTGAGCGCAGTCGTAGTAGAAGGGAACCCCCAATTCCCTTGCCAGCCCCTCCGCTATGCGCGAAGCAAAATTACGTTCCTTGTGCCTACGCATGGGCGTAGTGACCAAAGCCCATGAGCCATTAGAAAGATGAAATCCTATCATTTCATGAATCACAGGCACCAGATTCTCAATGAAGAACGGCACCATCGCATCGTCCGATTTGATGTCCGTGAGCGTACGACCGAACACCGACTTCTGCCAAATCGTGATGAAGTTTGTGGAAGCCCGTCGGGTAAGGCGCAGGTGGTACTGGAAATCACACCGTGCCTCCTCCGACTTATCCCATGCCTTTCGGGACTTCACACTGAATATGTCCTTCCCTGAAGGCGCATTTTCGGCAAGTGAGAAGTCCGGCATGTCAGGCACCACAATCTCAGATGTAATCTGTGCGATGTCTTCAGGAGCGTTTATTTCTTCGAGCAGTTCTTCTATCATGAGATGTAAAGCAAAAACGCCCGAAGATGTGCGGGCACACCTTCAGGCGCTGGCGAGAGAAAAGGAGCGGTCAGCTTATCGTATGAACGTGAAAGTTTTCTCAGTCATCGAATGCGTTGCAGTCGATAGTGCCGTCCTCCGTCACGATGGTACCCATGTAGAACGGAGCAGGCACCTCGTCTGTAGCTTCCACAGATATTGTCGTGGACGTAGAGCCAGTAGGACCCTGTCCGTTGTCCTGCGCCACGGTTGTTTTTGTTATCCACTTCTCGCTACCCACGACGCGGTAGAAGCCCTTGGTATCCTCGACGATAAACACGTTATCGCTGTTATTGAGGTAGCAAGCAGCAGCCGTAGCCTCGGGGCCTACGCCCGGATGCACCGCTGTCAGCTTGTTCAGCTGTGTCTGCGAAGGGATTTCCCCCTGCGCCTCAGAGGTCAGTTGCGACTTATCCGCGAGGATGTCGATATATTGCCACTTCGCATCCGCCACGAGGGTAAAATTCCCTGTCAGTGCGGCGGTCTTTGCGCGGCGGTTCTCATCCCTGTTATAGGGAGGCCACTTTGCAATCTGGCTTTTCGCGATATAGTAGATGCGCTTTCTGATGCCCGGCAGTTCGGGAGTGCCCATGCACCATTCCAGCGACTTCTGTAGGGGAGTACAATTGATAGGCATAGTCGTAGAATTGAAGATTTACAGATGCAATTCCTAATCCGCCAGTTCAATGCACTTGAAGCGTCGTTTGTCGATGGACTCGAACTGCACGCCGAAGAACATAGTGGCGATATAAGAGAGGATGAACGGCTCGTATTCCTTCACCATTACCGATTCCACATCACCCATCTGGTCGTAGCCGACGAGCATGTTAATCTTCGGGCAGATATGGATGAACTTCGAGCCAATCTTGTTATACATTGGAACGATGTGCAGGCGGCCATTCGAGCCTTCCACCGTATCCTGTCCGTACTTCGTGTTGTAGTTGATGCCTCCGTGTGTGAGCAGATAGCTCTCGTTGTAGGCATCAGCGAACTCCTGCGTACAGAACATATACAGCTCCTGAGCGCGTAGGCGCGGATCCAGCGAGAAGAGGATGTCCTTTGCGATTTCACAAGCGTTGTCGTTTGTGATGGCATCCGTCAGTTTCATGTAATTCCCTTCCTCGGCAGCGATAGCCCCCGAAGCAATCTCCTTCGTGGTGATAGTGTCGAAGCCGTCGAAGAGGTCGAGCGACGTATCACCGTTAGGATTGCGTACACCAGCCCAGATAGCCTCGTTCAGGTGCTCAGAGAGCCCCTTTGCGATGAGCGCCAGGACGTGAAGGGCAGTGGGAGTCTTCATCTGTCCGTCGCCCTTAGTGTCACCAATCTGTCCGAGAAGTGTAGAAACCGCGCTGTTCGGTTCAAATTTCGCTACTACGCTACCCAAGAATGTTTCGAGGGTGCGGAAGTCGATATTCAGATTGAAGTCCGTGGAGCGCGAGGGCTTGTAAGGACCGAACTGAGCATCACCAGAGAGCGCGCCCACCTGTTCCTTATAGCGGATGCCAGGGCGGGCAGTCATATACTGGAGAGTGTCCTGAATACCGATGATGGGAAGCATCAGAAGGTCGGAGCGCCATTTGGTAGCCGCCTCCTGATAGTCTTGCAGTGTAAAAGTCAGTTTTCCAGCCATAATGGTATAAAGTTGAGAATTAAAAATTAGAGATTACGGCATCATGTCGTAGAGAGCCTGCGCACGTTTGCGCGTGTTGAAGAATGCTTCAGGCGAAGAAGGGTCGTTGTCCTCTTCCTTGTCGCTTTTGTCATTCTCCACCACATGCGAGGTAGAAGCCCCCGGAGCCTTCTTCAGAGCCTCGATTTCAGCTTTGAGCGTGGCAATCTCCTGGTCTTTCTGAGCCATAGCCTCTGCTGTAGGCTGCTCCTCTTGTTCATGTTGCTGTGCCGTTGTTTCAGGAGCCTGTTGCTGCTGTTGCGCCTGTTGCTGCTCCTGCTGTTGTTCATTGTTAGGATTCATGTCAGATTGAGCGTTAGAGTTAGACTTAAAGATATTCGTAAGCGCCTCGATGAAGCGAGTGAGGAGTGTGGAAGGTTGCTCTTTTGCGAGATGCGAAGGAACAGGAATTCCTGCAGCCCCCATGTCTGCTGCTATGGAGTCCGTGATGACAGGTGCAGCGTCCTCCTCATAGTCCGTGATTTCATCCACGAAGCCCCATTCCTTAGCCTCCTGTGCAGTGAGCCAGCCGCCTTTCTTCATCAATGCAAGAAGCTCCTCCTGCGACTTCTGGCATTTCGTGGCATACATCTGAGCCACGTTAGCATCCATCTTCTCCAGGTCGGACTTCATCTGCTTAGCCTCCTTGATGATGTCCGCCAGCTTATCGCTGTTCGCTGATGCCCAGCGGAAGAACTCGATGGAGCATTTGTGAACGAGGTACATTGCCGAAGAGTCGATGGAGACATGCTTTGCTCCGAGCGAGGCAATGGTAGCCGCCGACGCATTCATGCCCACGAAATGTACATGCACGTTGCCATGATTGCGGAAAGCAGCCACGATAGAAAGTGCCGTTGCCAGAGACCCACCCAGAGAGTCAATGAGCACATGCACTTCCGTATCAGGATTGCGATTCAGGATATAGTCCACATAATCGCTGTCGAAGTCGTATCCTCCGACATAGCCTTTGAGGTGAAGGTGGTATTTTGCTTTAGCCATAAAAAAAGAGTACTATATGCGTTATGTCCGCAAAAGTACTCCTTTATATATAGGCAGGAAAAGACAGGGTATAGCGTGGAAAGCCCTCTAAACGCTGCAAGGCACCAGTGATTTTCGCCTTGTGAAAGTCACTTTATACGCCTTGATGTTCTCCTCTTTGTCTTTTGTCTCAGTAATCTCCACCATCGGGAAAGGTGCTTCCCTTGTCCCAATGAGGAACGTATCCCCCTGAGCGTCCTTGATGACGAAGGCAGGAGCCGGGTACTGGCTTATGTCCTGTTTAGATGTAAACTGAAGCACCGTTTTCTCCGAGTAAGAGCCATTGACATATTCCTGTTCCGCTTCGCATTTAGCGTTGCCATAGTGTTCTATGGCTGTCGGGAGTGGGAATACGCCGATGGGTATGCCTGCCAGGAATTTCTCCGTAATGTTCGGGGATAGTCCGCTGCAGGGCACTGTGTAGATGCTGATGATGTTCGGAAGAGATTGCGTCATGGGTGGACAAAAGCGTTTTGAGGTAGTGAAGAAAAACTAATCTTTTTTGCGATGTTTGCTTGTTTTGCGGTCAGTGAGGCGGTTGTTGGGACAATATATCGCTCTTTTCCTTTGCAGAATCTTGGCGATGGTATTCCAGTTCGTATCATCGTCCGTGATGCCATGCTCTGTCATCCATTCAGATATAGTGATGTCCGTCCGCTTCACCACATTCCCCACGGTATGGAGGTCTTTCCATAGCGCCACCTTGAAGCGGTTGCGTATGCAAGCATGAAGGCATATCTCTCCCCGTGGCGGCAGATAGTTATATGTGCGTATGTCCTTATGCTTGAAGTACGGCAGCACTATCTCCACCTGTCCGGGGAGTGGTTTCAACTGCGGACGATAGTCAGGGTCTGTCGGTTGTTTTTTTAGGAAAAGCTCCAGCAGATCCGCTTCCGCAGACCCCCTTTTGATACGAATGGGATATTCCCCTCCGTGCTGGTGACACAGCCACTGTGCGAGATACGGTTCAAGAGTGAGAAAAACGGTATAGACCATAGGCAAGAATTAGGCAACAAAGATACTAAATATTTTGTTTAGAGAAAGAATGTAAATTGCTGAAATAGAGCAGAAATAACTATTTTTAATATAGTCAGTTCATGTTGTCAAACCATGTCCATGAAAACACAAAAAAAGGATGCCGTTTAAGCACCCTGAACAACATCAAAGTATTCCGAGTTATAGCACCCGGAATACATGATTGTTGTCACTCATTTCGTAATCACTCATAAACAAATCTCTTGCGAAAGCTTCATAATCGAAGTAAGAAGCCAAGCTGCCCATTGTCCTCTCGATGTCATAGCACTCAGAAACGATGTGCTGGGCGAAATCTTCCTTAGAATCCCACTTTCCGCAGTAAGCTTCGCGGAACCTCTCGATGTCATAATCATGTCCGTAATCAAGGTAATCCTCGAATGCTTCCCTGTCATCATCATCCAGCTTTGCGTATTCGAGAATCTTATCGAAAGTACCTTCACCCATGCAGCTCTCACAATAGAGAGATTCAGGGAAGCCCTCGTAATCTTGAAACATCAGCTCTGGATCCTCTTCATCGGCATGTAGCTGACGGCATACATCAATGAACTCATCGTAATCATCGAACTTTGCGATGTCAAGCCATGCGCCGAAGATACTACCTTCGTTATACTTGCGATACGTGCCGCAATAAACGCTTGGGCTACCATCGAGTTCGGAGCCGTAGGCATCCAGAATCTCCTGTAATTTCATCACCTCAGCCATTGGCTGTTCTACCTGTGCTTGCTTTGAAGCTGTCTGATTAGAAACTAAATCTTTCATTTCCTTAGAATTTGATTGTTATACATGCCCCGAAGGGAAAATTATTTTACGCTGCGAGAAAGAATTTAGCGAGGGAAGTGACAACCAAGAATTTGCCAGCAAAATCACGAAAAACCTTATTTATGCAGTAAATCAGGAAAGTGTGTTGTTATTTTGTGCCAGCAAATAAGGCACAGGTATTGGGCGTAAACGGCTCGCATTAAATTTGCAACGGAAAATGATATTGCCGTCTCGCTCGGGGACGTATGACAGGAAATCAAACTAAGAAGAAATGCGATGTGTTTCCGACAGCGTGCAGCCAGCAGAACGCCACAGATGGCGTGGTAGATGACAAAGGAGTAGGCATAGAACCCTTATGGGCGCGTATGCGCGTGCGCGTATCATATATATAATGTATCAGTGCGTGGCTGTTCCGATGATACGATACCGATAAGCCGTCCATGCTGATGAAGCCAGTGCTTCAAGATAGAGTGCTGTATCTCTGTGAGGCAAAGGGTGAATGCTGAATGAGCGTAGCCGATGACCGAAGCATCCGATACCAACAGACATGATTAGAGAGGTGCGAAGCCGGACAGTGGTGGAAGATTCCCGCATCAACAATGACAGCGAGGACAGGCACGATTTCATGCCTGGGCAAAGAGATTTGTGATGAAGAAATGGAAAAAACAATCCCTCGCGCACGAGACACCTTTTGTGCCGCAACAGTTGCAACAAACCAATACCTTCTTTAATTCATTGAAATACAATAATATATAAAGAAAGAATCTTGCAACAAACCTTGTTTCTTGTTGCAGAATCCCCAAGAATGTTGCAAGCAGTGGGAAATGTTGCAGAATGTTGCAGGAAGTTGCGAGGAAAGAAACGGCTAAATCCTTTGTTTATAGTATGTTGCATTTGTTGTGAATGTTACATACTTTTCTATCCCTAAACGAGCGGAAGCGCAGACAAAAAAACAACCACGTGTCTCCCGACAGGTGGTTGCCTTGCAGTAAGAAAAGAAAGCTTTTGTACTGCTACTATGACTTACAAAATCATTGACTGTCAATAACCCTTAGAATGGCAGTTCTCCTTGTTGTGGGTTGGTATCATCCTCATCCTCCTTGTGCGCCGTGTCTTCGGCATTGTCCGAAGCACGCTCCAGGTTGATGTTGAACGATTCCGTCAGCATGTGGTAGTCGAAGCAATAGGAACGCTGCACCGTTGAAGCCTCCTTGCTCTGATCACCCACTTTCTGATATTGTATCACCCCATGGTGGTACACCTTATATCTGATACCCTGCTTCTCGCCGAGGTATTCCCGGCAGTGTTCGAGGTAGTATTTCAGCGAACCTTCAGGCAGCAGCGTATCACCGACAGCCTTTCCGTTCTTCTTATATAGCATGAACAGTCGCGTCTTCTGAATATAGAGAACCGGGCGAGTCTCGCTCCAGTTCACGTTTGCGATGTTCGTCTTCAGGTGGCGCACGTATTCAATGCGGAAGTCGCCACCCTCAATGATTTCCCCTTCGCTCATCAGGTACTGTACCATGTTCCAGAATGCCGCCAGCTCATTGTTCTGCTTGCACTGAGCATTTTGGAACTTGATACCCTCCACGCAAATTGGCAGCATCTGCTTGTACGACAGCGAAGTGTCAAGGCTCCCCTCCAGACAGTGGAACACGGCGAGCGGAGCCACCCAGTTCAAGAGGATGCGGTCCTCTATCACCAAGTCATTGAGCAGGGCATCCACCTCTTCCATCGTCCGCTGGTATATGGCAGGAAAGTCCGCTTCAATGCGGCTGCGCAGTTTCAGTATCTCCAGTGTCAGGTGCGACATCCCCTGCACACGCATCTTTTTGAGGACTTGGTAATTCTGCTTCTCCTCTTCCAAAAACGTCGATTTCGAGAAAGAGAGGAATATCAGTCGTGAGAACAAAGCGATGTCAGCCGTCGGCATCTCCTGCCCGGACAGGATGACACCCGAATCCACCGATGTCGTCTCCTTCTTCTTATCCAAGTCCATATTCATGCGCGTGCGCCCGGTACCGTCCCATAGACCTTTCAGGAACTCATGCTTGTTGATGTCCAGGTTATTCTTATACTCATCTATATGCACCAATGCGTTTGCCACTGCTGCCACTGTGTCATTCAGTGCAGGCAGTGTAGAGTTCTGTATGTTAGGCGGCACGTTCTCGATGATGAAGAACGACATCAGCGTGTGCCCCAGCTCCGATTTACCGCTACCTTTCGGTCCAAAGAGATTCAGGATGGGAAACGAGCGTGTGGAGCGTGTCACTATGTCCCGGAACAGCGTAGCGAGGTAGAATATGAACCCCACACGTCCATTGTCCCCGAACACCTTGAAGATTTGCTCCGCAAACTCATGGAGAGGGATAGCTGAGAATCCCAAATGCACGAAACGACGCTCAAACTGGAAAAGCTTGATGTCGTCGCGGTAAATCTTCGAGTTCGCAGGGAGGTAGAAGTTACCTTTATCCTCGATGCGCACGATGCCATAGTCATCCACCTTCAGGAAGTGTCCGTCGTAGAAGATACCATTGCCAAAGGCAAAGAACCCTTGCCGCTGCCATCCTAACTGCGTAATCATGATAGCCGTTTCCGTCTTCTCATACAGAAAAGCCTTCAGTTTCGTCAGCTCGCGCTCCGTCGCCTTCCACAGGAAATTACCCAATCCCTCGATGCGCTGTTTGAACTTCGCAATCGAAACCAGGTCTTCCTGCTTCATTTCAATCAAGTCCTCCACGCCAAACACATTCTTCAGCCTGTATATACGTTTTGGATTCACGCTGTCCTTGATGTGGAAGAGCGGAGTCATCGTGAAATTGCTCCATTCGTAGTAGCCACCATTCTCGGAGATGGAGTAGTAGTATTTATCCTTCTCCACGTTGAAGCCGAACTGTCGGTACAGGGCAGAGTCCTTTTCCGCTTTCGCCTTCTCTTCCTCCTCCGCTGCCTGCTTGCGCTGCTTATCGACCGCTTTCTTCCACATCGACTTCCCTGCAGCGTATCGTGTCAGCTGGGCGATATACATTTCAATGGTGGTATCATCATCGATGAGAGCCATCAGTGATGCCACCTGTTTGATGACCTTTCCCTGCTGCTCTGTGGTCATGCCGTCCTCGAATAGGTACGCTGCCATCCATAGGATGAAGTCCACCTCCTCGATAGAAGCGAATATGTTCTTGCTCGTGCAGAACGTGTCAGGATCCTGTTTCTCCTCAGTGACGGGAATCTGCTTCACCGACACCGAGAAACCCTGCCGCATGGCCGCTTCTCCCGACTTCATCACCGCCTTTATGCCAGGTCCGAACCGCTCATTCGGCTTTGGAGGGTCAGCGTCCGGCAAGAAGCACAGATGCGAAGCACACCTTTTCAGCAGTGCAAAGTGTTCCTCCGTCCATGCCGTGCCTAAGGGAGCCACTGTATTATGTATGCCGATGCTCTGCAGTCGCATACAATCAGGGGCACCTTCCACGAGATAGAACCTTTCCGTCCGTGCCGCTTCACGCCACGCCGTATCGATACCGAATACAGACTTCGACTTGTTGTATATGAGACTGTCCTTGCTGTTCATATACTTCGCCTGCGAAGCATCGTCGAAAGCCCGTGCCGTGAAGCCAATGATATGCTGTTGCCTGTCGCGGATGGGAATGGTGATACGTCCGCAGAAGAAGTCGTAGCCCCCTTTGTTCTTCAGGTGCAGCCCTTCAGCCACCTCTGCAGAGATATGCACCGCATCGACGAGGTGTGCGTCCATGGGGCAGTACCCGATACCCCGAAGCTCACAGTATTCCTTGCCCCAGCGTTTGTAGGCATAGTTGCGAGCCTCCTTGTGGCTCAGCAGTTGCCGCTGGTATTCTTTGGCAAGCAAGTCATGTGCAATCCACATGGCTTCCTTCCTGTGAAACTCCTCCTGTTCTTCTGCGGAAGGTATGGACTCTTCAATTTCAATGTTGTATCGCTTTGCCAGTGCCCGGATGGCCTCAGGGTAGGTGAGGTTGTCGTGTTTCATCAGGAACCCGACACTGTTACCTTGCTCCCCACATCCGAAGCACTTGTATGTTCCCGTTTCTGGGAACACAGCAAACGAAGGAGTGCGCTCTTGGTGAAAAGGGCAGCAGGCAAAGTACCTTACGCCTTTCTTCTTCAGCGTAACGTAATCGCCCACCACATCGACGATGTTGCAGCAGTCCAGGACACGTTCTATGGTTTCCGGCTTAATCATAGTCGTCCATAATCTCCTCTGCAGGGAGTCCCGTATAATATGCTGTTCCTTTATTCAGGAGCCATGCCACCAGATTATGGTCTATCAGCTCATATTCAAAGGTCAGTTTCTTCAAACCCTCAATGACGCAACCCACGACGATATTCACTGGCAGCGCATGTTCTTGATTTAACTCCAGTATCTTTGATGCAATCTTCGGTTGCACCAGGCATTCTTTTGTTTCCATTTTAGTCCTCTCCATCTTTACGAATGATTTTGTGCTTAATCTTTACGACGGCAAAATTCAGTTCAATTTCCGTCTCCACCGATTTCGTAGAAAGATTCTGCCCGATGACCTCTGCCATGAGTTCACCGGAGCGATGCAGCAGGGAGGCCTGTTTCTCCTTGTTGTCCGTCGCGTTCTGCAAGGCTTCCATCGTCCGTGCCATCTCGCGTACCTGAGCAAAGGTGTCGATGATGGCGATGGTTGTCTGCACCGCACGCTTGGACTTCAGGATCGTGGCCAGCATATACAAGCCACGTTCCGTGAAGGCAGTGGGTGGGACTGGTGAATGCTTCATACTCTTGAACCTATCGAAAGTTTCGATAAGTTCCTCTTTCTCGCTGTCCATCAATGAGATAAGATAACCTTCAGGAAACTTCTCTCGATTGTTTTTAACAGCTTCGTTTACTCTTCCGGTAGAAACACCATAGAGAAGAGCCACGTCCCTATCAAGCAGGACTTCTTGACCGCGCACGACTACCATTAAGTCTTGCACGTCTCTTGTAGAAATGATTTCGTTAGCCATATACCTTTATATATTATAGGTGAAACTTCAAAATTTGCCATCCCAGACGATCCTCCCGGGCAGTCGGGGATGGACTTAGATAATCAAGAGAGCCAACTTACTCCGGGTCATGTAACCTTAGCAGTTGGTTGTTTACGTCCTTCAGATTGATGTGTATTTGGGAGCCGACCTTTGTATAAGGTATCTGCTTCCGCTGACACATCTTATATATATTGGCTTCCGTCCGACCCGTCAAAGAAGCCAGTTGTTTCACGGTAAGAGGGAAGTCAAGGATTGACCCCAGCTGCTCAGCCACTGCAGGGCCGATTAGCTCCTTCAGTCGCTCAGTGATTAGCCCATCCATTTCTTCGACCACTTCTTCTACGACTTCATCCTTTATCTGCATCTTCAAGATTCGACGCTCGAAGTCTTGTGTGCTCTCGCTTTTATTCATTCCCATAGTTATGATGTCGTTCTATAGAGAGATGCGACGACGCGGAGCAGTCCGACTTCTCCAATGAATTGAGAAGTCAGGAATATGCCTCTGTCATATCCCTCGTATCGGTTAAACTTGTTTATAGACACTCGGAAACTCTTCAGCTGGCCTTCTCCTTCGATGAAGCAGTAGCGTATATCTTTCTCATCGAAGGTGCGTAGCCATTCCATGATACGCTCCACCTTTTCCGCTTTCTTCAGCCACCTCTTTATGTTTGTTGCCTTTGCCTTCTCCTGATTGCACATCACAAGATGCTCTCTGGACTTGCGAGGGCAATGGAGGTCGCGTGCGTACCTTTTAACCAAAGATTCAGATACCCCAGTGAATTTCTCTATCGCTTCAATCTTTCGTGTGATAACCTTCCTGGCACCATCACTGAAGTCTTCTTCGAGAAGCCTTCTCAGCCGTGCCAGCCTTTTCTCGTTTTCCTTCTCAATCATGGCAGTCAAAGACTCGGCCAACTCCCTGTTTGTTTTGTTAGGGAAGTTCAAAAAAAGCCAGTTTTCCTGCTCCGATGTTAGTTTTTTGTTTGCCATAAGTAGTTTTTTCTGCCTTTTAACGAAAATTTTCTTGTTTAACTGAGGTAGATTCAAAAATTATTTGTACCTTTGCGACGCATTTAGATGAACCGTGGCGATACTTTTAGATTTTTGAGCTACTTCAAACGTAGTCTTTTAGTCTGAATTATCAAAATGGAGAGGCAAAGGTAAAGTGGGGGTTGTCCAATCATACGGGACATGCTTCGACAAAGAAAAAAAGATTAACAAATCTTAACCTTTCTCTACTCTGGATGCTGGCAATTTTTGGCGTAAAGTTGCCAAGGTGACGATTCCGAGACCAAGCGAAATCTGTTACCAAAACGTAGCTTGCTGAAGTAACAAATGTTGTAAAGATGAACTTTTCCGAAGTTCGCAGCGCAACAAATGGCAAAGAACATGGGCACCAATTTGTTACTACCATGTTACCAAGCAGGCAACGTTATTAAAAATAAAAGCTATATCAACTTGTAAGATTTTGGTATCGAGCAAGTTAGGCCATAAGGTGCAAATCGGGTTCTAATCCCGTACGCACCGCAGAAAGCCATCCTTTGGGTGGCTTTTTTTGTTGCATATCACTCTCACCCGTGCCCTCCGGGTCAGGGTTCTTGCTCCGTTTCGCTACGCAAGCGACAAGTCGATTACGAGTCCCGTACGCACCGCAGAAAGCCATCCTTTGGGTGGCTTTTTTTGTTGCATATCACCCTCACCCGTTCCCCTCTGGGTCAGGGTTCTTGCTCCGCTTCACTACGCAAGCGACAAGTCGATGACAAGTCTCATGCGTGCAACTACATGCTCCTTATTCAATGGGAAATCTATGCCTATATGAGAAATCGCCTTCAAGGGTTGACCTTGAAGGCGATTGTATGTAAATAAATGAATTGTTTACTTACACTTTGTTGCAGCTTCCTCTACGGACAAGCAACGCTTGTAGTTTTCGATGTAGCGGTTAAATCCAGCAACATCTTCGGGAGTGGGCTTCACCTCTACACCCGTGTTGCCTGCAAAGACAACTTGGTCGAGATAGTCTGCAAGGTTCAAGTTGTCGTGGTTGTTCACAGCGTAGGCAGCCAACAAGGCAATACCCCATGCGCCGCCTTCGCCCGCTGTCTCCATGACAGAGATGGGAGAGTTGAGGGCTGCAGCCAGCATACGCTGACCAACCTGAGGCGTTGTGAAATAACCACCATGTCCCATGATGCGGTCAACTCGAATGCGCTCCTCGTTAAACAGAATGTCATTGCCCAGTTTCAATACGCCGATGGCACCATAGAGGTGGGCGCGCATGAAGTTGGCGAGATTAAACTTGTCGGTGGCAGAGCGTACGAACAAGGGGCGACCATCCATCAGTCCGGCAACGGGCTCACCCGAGAAATAGTTATAGGAGATGACTCCGCCGCAGTCGGGGTCACCCTTGGCTGCGATGTTGAACAGCGTGCCATAGAGGTCGCTGATGTCCTGCTTTACACCCAATAATTGCTGATACTCTTTGAAGATGTTTACCCAAGCGTTGATATCTGATGTACAGTTGTTGCAATGCACCATTGCCACGAGCGATCCGTCGGGTGTGGTCACAAGGTCGATGGGCTCGTAGGGCTTCGACAATGGACGCTCGAGCACTATCATGGAGAAACTGGATGTTCCAGCAGATACATTACCTGTACGCTGACGAACAGCATTTGTGGCTACCATGCCTGTGCCTGCGTCGCCTTCAGGAGGACAAACAGGTACACCGGGCTTCAGATGGCCGCTTACGTCGAGTTTCAGTGCACCTTCAGGGGTGAGGAAACCTGCGTTCTCGCCAGCATTCAGCGACTTGGGCAGGATGTCGAGCAACTTCCAAGAGAAGCCCTTGGGAGCAATCAGTTCGTCGAACTTGCGCACCATCTCTGCATCATAGGTCTTTGTGGCTGGGTCAACGGGAATCATACCTGAAGCATCGCCCACGCCTAGTACGAATTGACCCGTCACTTGCCAATGGACATAGCCAGCCAGTGTAGTCAGGTACTTGATTGCAGGCACATGCTCCTCATTATCCAGGATGGCCTCGTAAAGATGGCTAATGCTCCAACGAAGGGGTATGTTGTAGTTGAACAGTTCGCTCAATTCGGCAGCTGCCTTACCTGTGTTCGTGTTGCGCCAGGTGCGGAAGGGCACAAGGATTTCCTGCTTCTCGTTGAAGGCCATGTAACCATGCATCATGGCAGAGAAACCGATGGCGGCGAGTGCCTCAATCTCGCAGTCGTACTCCTTCATCACGTTTTTGCGGAGGTCGGCATAGCAGTCCTGCAATCCGTACCAGATGGCCTCTGTGGAGTAGGTCCACAAACCATCCACCAACTGGTTTTCCCACGTGTGACTTCCCTGTGCGATGGGCTTGTTCTCCTGGTCGATGAGAACAGCCTTGATGCGGGTGGAGCCGAACTCGATACCGAGGATGGCCTTGCCCGATTCAATAGTTTGTTTTGCTGTCATAGAAATGTTGTTTTTATTAGTTTTTACTTGTTTTCATGGACTCTTTCCTGCAAATTTATTCATTTTCCCCGACACCCACAAAGTTTTTGCCATTTAATTGATAAAAAAGCATCCCATCGTTTCTTGTCTTTCGGAATTTGTTCGTATATTTGCCTTGGCATAACGATGCTATAATATAAACAAAGATGCCAGAGATAGCACGTTTCTATGGGATTATCATAAAGATGTTCTTCAAGCCGAAGGAACATGAGCCCGCACACATTCATGCGCTCTACAATGAGTATGTGGGTGTTTTTGATGTCCATACCTTTGCGATGACGGAAGGCGACATGCCTATTCGGGCTCAGCAGTTGGTGAGTGAGTGGATGTCGATGCACAAGGATGAGTTACTCGATATGTGGCAGACACAACGTATAGTAAAACTTTCCCCATTATAGAGGCCTATGATTCCGCGTATCAAGTCATTTGTTCCAGAAGAAGATTATCAATTATTGGTAACCTTTGATGACGGTCGTGTTGTCAGATACGACGTGATGGATGACATACGCACGATTCCCACGTTCGGTGCATTGGAGACTGAGCACGGGTTATTTCAGAATGCCCAACTCGACAAAAGTCGTACTTGCATCTATTGGAACGACCAAATAGACCTGCCGAGCGACACACTTTACGAATATGGAACAGAGGTCGATGGCATATTCTATGCTGCCGAAGATGATGCCCCTGAATATAATGCAAAACATTAAATCCTTATGCCCATGAACAGATAGACAAATGTAAAGACATATAGAAGGAAGCGTCCGCTTTAGTCTTGTTCTCCTAAATCGCCAAATTGAAGAAAACTGCAAGAGTAAGAAGCCACGACGCTCACGCCGATGGCGTGGGCTTTTACTCGGATATAGCAGTTTGGTGTTTGGCGATACCAGGAAAACGTAGACGTAGTAAGTAGTCCACGTTTTTGGTAGATGCGACAACAATCACTATTAATATTTTTATTTTAAATGTAGTTGAATATGAAAAAAGCAACTTTAATGGGACTTGTAGGCAGCATTGTAATTTTGTTGATACAGGTGTATTATTTCATTGTGAATTTCAGCCTAGTTCAGTATGGCGGTGGCATTGTACATGTAGTTACTAATTTATTAGGAGTCGCAGCATGGTGTTGCATTGCCTATTTCTTTTTTACCCTTTACAAAAAGCAAAAGTAGTTATGGAAGAGAAAAATGTATTAGAGGAATTAGGAATCGAAACTGTAAAAGAACAGAAGGCACAGACCGACGAAAGGATGGAAACAAACACTAACAATAGTGCCGAGAATACGTTGGTGTCAATTTCTTACCTGATACTGATAGGGGGAATTATTGTGACGGTTATTCTCCTATTTAGTATCTGCTTTATTAAGAATCCAGCTTATCACTATCACGAGGAGTATATGTTTAATCCGACTGGATTTGGAATAACATGTGGGACTCTGCTTTCAACGCTGGCCTCATGGGCTGCCTTGAAGGTTTTTGCCAACATTTCTAAGACCCTGAAAGAAATTAAAAATCGGATGCCAAAAGCATGATAAATAAACTCTTGTGAGGAGGTAATGGTGTCTCTCTCCCTCTTATTATATATAGAGAGAAGATTGTGGAATAAGTAAGGGCAGCAAGCCAAACGGTCTGCTGCCCTTGTTTTGTATTTTTATGCAATTAGTCCTTGTCTTTCTTCGGGATGCGCTTGGTTAGGCCGATGGCTCCGGTGGGGCAGACGAGGCGACAGAGATGGCAACCTACGCACTTCGTGCCCATGATGCGCGGCTGGCGGGTGGCGGTGTCGAAGACGATGGCTTGGTGGCCGCCGTCCTGACAGGAGGTGTAGCAGCGGCCGCAGCCGATGCACTTGTCGCGGTCAATCTTCGGATAGACGATGGTCTCGCGGTCGAGGTCGGAGGGCAGATAGAACTGGGGCAGACGTTCGCCCACCAGGTCGTCCACCTGCGAGATGCCCCTTTCGGCCATATAGTGCTGCAGGCCCAGTATCATGTCGTCGATGATGCG
>JAEEGL010474345.1_pt1 | contig 16075 bp, 8 predicted proteins | sample 9134231 | NCBI WGS metagenome assembly JAEEGL01 (sample SAMN16246548, study PRJNA631951) | gut metagenome | biome: gut microbiome; feature: rumen; material: fiber-attached | host: Bos | place: Iran: Karaj | collected 2018-10
GTCTGTCCCTGGCGCACCTTCTTCCCGATGCCACCCAGGGCCTCCGGCGAGCCTGCCAGCAGCACCTGCCTGCCGTCGGGCGAGAAGCTGGCACCGCCCAGGAATCCCTCGTTGCTAAGCAGTGTGTCTGCGGCCAGCGTCTGCAAGTCGAGACGGTAGAGCGACGAGACTTCCGTGGGACGTGTGCCCAGTTTGCTGCTGGAAGTCATCACCAACGCATAGCGGCCGTCGCTGCTGATGTCCGTGAGGTAGGTGGAGGAATGGCCGAAGGTCAGTGGCTGCATCAGTCCTGTGTGCAGGTCATAGAGTGCCAGATGCGAGCGCGTTCGCCATCCGGGCTGTCGGTCGTCGGGGTGGATGATCTCATAGACGTCGGGACGCTCCTTGGGTGCCTCGTCGTAGAGGGTGAAAATGAGCCGGTCTTCCGTCGGCGTCATCTGGAAATATCCCTCGGGCAGGCCTTTGGCGAGCGGGGTTTCCTTCTGCGTCTGCGGATCCACGCCGACGAGTTCACGCTGCTCTCCCCTCATGCGTGTGTAATAATAAAAGTTCGCGCGAGGCATCCAGCTGATATCGTCGTGCTGGGCAACGACGCGTCCTGTGGCAACCTCGCGAACCTCAGCCTGCCGGTTGACGGAGACGATCATCCACTTTCCGTTGGGCGAGAGGCTGACATGGGAATATCGACGCGCGTGCAACACTTCGTTCATCGTGTAGAGGTGCTTCTGTCCAGGAGCATCGAGGCTGATGCTGCCCTCCACGGTCGGAGCTACGGTCACCAGCAGGGAGTCGTTGCTCGTGGCGGTTGTCAGCGCCTTGATGACGACTTCGTGCGAAGCGGGCGGCAGTTCTGTCTCTGCGACGCTGATGACGAGGCTTCCGTCCACGTAGAGCTCGCTGTGGCTGAGTCCGCTGACGTTGATCTTGGCTTTGGTATAGGTGCTGTTCGTCAGGGCAAACGAAGCCAGATGCAGGGCGGGTCGTCCCTGGGCATCTTTGGCCAGAACGGCAGCGTTGCTGAGCTGTCCTTCGTGGGCGCTCTCCAGGCGCAGCGGCGTCTTCAGCAATTCCGCTTCGTCGAAGCGTTTGCCATTGACGTTCGTGCTGTCGAGGACGGCGGGAATCATCAGCGGCAGAGGGCCTGTTAGGCGGAATGAAGAGACGTGAATTTCCTGTGCTGAAACGGTTGCAGACAGCGTCAAGAGCCCTGCAAGAAGTAGATTTCTGTTCATTTTCTGGCGTTTTTAATACTTTTTGGCGACAAAGATACATAAAATGGGTCACTTCGACGAATTATCTCCCATAATATTTGTTTTTTCCAGGAAAAAGCAGTATTTTTGTGCTGAAAATGAACTTAGATACGTCCATATCCAATGCCAGCTCGCACCCCACGCCCGACATGCTGGCAGGTCTCACTTCCGAGGAAGTGCTGGCATCCCGTGCCGCCCACGGAAGCAATGTCCTCACTCCTCGCGAGCGTACGCCCTGGTGGCGCAAGTTTGCAGAGAAATTCACCGACCCGCTCATCATCATTCTCCTCGTTGCTGCCGTCCTGAGCATAGGCATCTCCTTCTATGAATACTTTGGCCTGGGTGCCGACGCCACCGCCTTCTTCGAGCCTGTAGGCATCATCGTCGCCATCGCCCTGGCTACGGGGCTGGCTTTCTGGTTCGAGTGGCAGGCCGACCGCGAATTCTCGCTCCTCAACCAGCAGAACGACATCGAGCCCGTTCGCGTGGTGCGCAATGGCCGCGAGACGATGGTGCCGCGTTGCGACGTGGTCGTGGGAGATCTCGTGCTGCTGTCCACGGGCGATGAGATTCCTGCCGACGGACAGCTGCTGGAAGCCACGCAGATGCAGGTCGATGAGAGCACCCTCACCGGCGAACCTGTATGCCGCAAGAGCGTTCGACCAGAGGAACAGGATGCCGACGCCACCTTCCCAACGAATGTCGTCCTGCGAGGTACCAAACTGCTGGAAGGCCACGGACGCATGCGCGTCGCGGCTGTAGGCGATGCCACAGAGAACGGACGCGTCTTCACGGAGGCACAAATCGACTCCACTGTCCGCACTCCCCTCAACGAGCAGCTCGACCGTCTGGGACTCCTTATCTCCCGCACCAGCTACGCCATTGCTGCCCTCGTCGTCGTGGGCAGGGTCGTGATGTGGATGGTCAGCCAGGCAGGAGAACCCGGCTTCTCCCTCCTTAATCTTCACTTCCTCGCCTACTTCCTCCAGTCGGTGATGCTGGCCGTGACGCTTATCGTCGTCGCTGTGCCCGAGGGACTGCCAATGGCTGTCACCCTCTCCCTTGCTTATTCCATGCGCCGCATGCTCAAGACTAACAATCTCGTCCGCCGCATGCATGCCTGCGAGACCATGGGCGCTGCCACCGTCATCTGCACCGACAAGACAGGCACGCTGACGCAGAACCAGATGCAGGTGGCGGAAATCAAGAGATCCACCTCCGACCCCTCCAGCCTGATTTGGGTCTATAATAACATCGCCGTCAACAGCACCGCCTCCCTTGACGGCAACAGCGTCCTGGGTAACCCCACGGAAGGTGCCCTGCTGCTGTGGCTGCGCGACCAAGGTGTCAACTACGCCACGCTCCGCTCTGCCGCCCGCATCACGGAGGAAATCCCCTTCACCACAGAGCGCAAGTACATGGCTACCCGAGAGCAGGACACCTTATATATTAAAGGCGCGCCCGAGATCGTGATGGAGATGTGCAAAAGACCAGCCCCCTCCCGTAATGGAGAGGAGGAGGCCTCCGGATTGGGAACGGATGATATCGCGTTAACTACCCCCCTCCCAAATGGGAGTGGTTCGGAGGAGGGTCTTCTTCTCTCCTGGCAGCAACGCGGTCTGCGCACCCTTGCTCTGGCACATGCCGACGGCGACGCGACTCCTCAACTCGATGCCCTCGTAGCCATCGCAGACCCTGTCCGCACCGATGTCCCTGCCGCAGTCAAGGAGTGTCTTGAAGCTGGCATTGCCGTGAAAATCGTCACCGGCGACACACCGGCTACCGCCGCAGAGATTGCCAGGCAGATCGGGTTGTGCCCCACAGAGTCATCTCTACTCACTGGCCCCGAAGTTGCTGCCCTCTCAGAGGAGGAATTGCGCGAACGGGCAGGTGACATCACCATCATTGCCCGCGCACGTCCTATGGACAAACAGCGACTGGTGCAGGCATTGCAAGCCTGTGGCGAAGTGGTGGCGGTCACTGGCGACGGCACCAACGATGCCCCAGCTCTCAAGGCGGCACATGTAGGCCTCTCCATGGGCGACGGCACCGCTGTGGCCAAGGAAGCATCGGACATCACCATCATCGACAACTCCTTCGCCAGCATCGGGCGGGCTGTGATGTGGGGGCGCTCGCTCTATCGCAACATCCAGCGATTCATCCTCTTCCAGATGACGGTCAACGTCTGCGCCTGCCTCACCGTGCTCGCGGGTGCCTTCATGGGAACGGATGCGCCGCTGACCGTCACCCAAATGCTGTGGGTGAACCTCATCATGGACACCTTCGCCGCCATGGCTCTCGCCTCGCTGCCCCCTACAGAAGCTGTGATGCACGAGCGTCCGCGCGACCGTCGTAAGTTCATCATCTCCACGCCGATGTGGCACTTTATCCTGGGCGTCGGCGGCTTCTTCTTCGTGCTGATGGGAGTATCCCTCTGGATGGCGGAGCATGCCAATGTGAATGACATCGGCGACTTTTTTATGATGCTCGTGCAGGGGAACATCACATGGGCGCGCGACGGACTCACCTCATACGAACTCAGCATCTTCTTCACCACCTTCGTCATGTTGCAGTTTTGGAATCTCTTCAACGCCCGCGCTTTCCTCACGGGCAAGAGTGCCTTCAACCTGCGTGGCTGCAAGGAGTTCCTCTTCATCGCTGCCCTCATCTTCTTCGGGCAGATACTCATTGTGGAATTCGGTGGCACGATGTTCAATGTCGTGCCGCTGGAACTCGACGAATGGCTGGGCATCATGCTCATCACCTCGCCAGTCCTCCTCTTAGGCGAAGGCGTCAGATTTTTGAAAGAAGCATTAAACCATTAAGCTATTCTGGGGTCATAATAGTGCCAACCCACTTTGATTGACTCCAAACATGACGACAAGACAAACACTGATGGCGGTGGTGCTCACGTTGCTCACCGCTTTTTTTTATAGCGAGCCCATTGCTGCACAATGGTTCAACGTTCGTGGCACTGTCTACGAAAGTTCTACATTAAAAGGGCTGCCAGGCGCAAGCGTGATTGTCAACGACTCCACGGGAAGGATGGTTGCTGGTCGTCAGACGCTGGACAACGGACACTTTATGATTCCAGGTGTGCCTGCCGGCAATTATACCCTGAAGGTGTCGTTCATGGGATTCAAGACACAGACCTTTGCCCTCAACCTCAAAGGCAAGGGAGGCAACAAGAAAGTCAATGACATTCTCCTGAAAGAAGATGCCACGCTGATGCAGGAAGCCGTGGTGACTGGCAAACTGCCGGAGATGACCATCATCGATGATACCGTCATGTACAATGCCTCTGCCTTCTCGCTCCCGCCAGGAGCCATGGTCGAGGAACTCATCAAGAAACTGCCGGGAATCGTTGTCGACGAGAATGGGAAGATAACGCATAACGGAAAGGAAGTCAGGCAGATATTAGTCGACGGAAAGGAGTTCTTCGGGCGCGACCAGCAGATGGTGCTGAAGAACATTCCCGCAGAAATCGTGGATAAAGTGAAAGCCTACGACAAGCAAAGCGATCTCGCTCGAATCACCGGCATCGACGATGGAGAGGAACAAACCGTACTGGATCTGGAAATCAAGAAGGACAAGCGACGCGGATGGTTTGGACGAGGAACGGCGGGCTATGGAACACAGAACCGCTACACCGCCCACGCTGACGTCTACCGATTCCTCGACAAGCAGAAAGCAGGGGTCGTGGGCAATGCGAACAATACGCAGGGCAGCGGCATGCAAGCCAATCAGGATGTCGCTGCCAGCCTGAATCTCGAATGGGATAAGCTGGAGCTGAACGGTGGACTCACAGGACGGTTCAATCAGGCATCGGGTTCCAGCTGGAGCAACAGCCAGAACTTCGAAAACAAAAATGCCGCCTACTCCAACAGACAGAGCAGTAATGGCAGTCACAGCAAGAGCTTCAACACCAACTGGCGCATAGAATGGAAGCCAGACACCATGACCAACATTCTTATTCGTCCGCAGTTCAGCGTCGGCGGCAACGACAGCCATAGCAACAGCGAAAGTGCCACCTTCAATGATGACCCTTATACCTTCACCACGGATCCTTTAGGGCAGTTCAGCAGCGGCACCCTGCCCGCCACCTCACCCATGCGAAATATCGCCGTCAATCACAATCTGAACGCCAATCGTAATGACAATAATGACATCAGCGGCTCGCTCTCCATCCAATTCAACCGCCGTCTGATGAAGCCTGGACGAAACATCACCTTCAACCTCAACGGAGGACTCAATCAGAGCGATGGCAACAGTAGCAGCTACTCACAAATCGATTACTATCAGATTCTTGCCCTCACAGGAGGCGACAGCGTCTACCACAAGATTCAGTACGACGACTCGCGCAATAAAGGTCGCAACTTCTCTGCACGCTTCTCCTATACCGAACCCATTGCTACAGGGCAGTTCCTGCAGTTCAGCTATAACTACAGCTACCGCTTCAACGACCGCGACCGCACGGTAGCCAGTATCTTCGACCCGGCGGTTGAGGGAAATGCTCTGGGAATCAACAATTATGATGGTCACCTTGATCTCGCCTCACCAGACACGGCACAGTGCAATTACACCGAAAACCGCTACCAGAACCACGACCTGCGTCTGCAGTATCGACTGATCAATTCCAAGATGCGTCTGAACGTAGGTTTCAACCTGCAACCGCAGGTGAACAGCGTGGACTACACCAAGGGGTGGAAGCACTACGATGTCTCCCGCACAGTCGCCAATTGGTCGCCAACCTTGAACTTCCGATATCGCTTCACGAGGCAGCATCAGGTGGAGGCACGCTATGGCGGACAGAGCGGACAACCCTCCATCACAGACCTTATCCCAGACACCCTCAGCAATGCCAACCCGCTGAATATCCGACTCGGTAATCCTGAACTGAAGCCCAGCTTCACACATTCTGCTAACGCCGAGTGGCGATTCTCTCAGCCAGATTACCAGCGCAGCTATAACTTCAACGCCAATTTCCGTGCCACGCAGAACGCCACGACCAACCGTACAGAGTACAACGAACAGACTGGCGGACGTGTGACCATGCCTGTGAATATCAACGGCAACTGGAACGCAGGAGCCAACTTCAACTTCAACACAGCATTTAAGGATCAGCGTTTCCGCGTCAACAGCCGCACAGCCTATAGCCATACCACCGCCAAGAGCTATGTCTATCGCTCAGAGGAGCAGGCGAGTGTGCCCATCACCACCAACAGCAACAATGTCAACGAAGGATTGCGCTTCAGCTTCCGCGACGAGTTCAACAGCCGTTCGTTCTACGAGGACGAGGACTCTGAAGACGGCGCATCGTACTACAAGAACAGCCTCGAGGTGAATCTCAACGGTAACTTCGCTTATAATGCTTCTGTCTCCACCAATACGGCGGCTACTGACCTCAACCACTACAGCTTCTCCTATGGTCTCAGCGCCCACTGGAATTTCTGGTTTGGACTGAACCTCAGCACAGACATCAATCAACATAGCCGTCGTGGCTTTGCAGATGCTGAGATGAACACCAACCAGTGGATATGGAATGCGCAAGCCACCTACAGCTTCCTCAGCCGCAGGCAAGCAATCCTCACGCTGCGCTGGAACGATATCCTTCGCCAGCGCGACATGGTCAACCGCAGCATCAGCGCCACCTCACGAACCGACAGCGACAGCGAGCGCATCACCTCCTACGTCATGCTCTCCTTCACCTACCGCTTCAATTTGTTTGGTGGACGCAGCATAGCAGCTAGCCGTAATCGCAATAGAGGCGAGGGCGACGGAGATGACGAAGGACGCGGACAACGTGGCGGCGGAGGCAACTTTGGAGGTGGCAGCCGTGGCGGCAGTGGAGGTTTCGGTGGTCCTGGCGGTGGAGGAGGCGGTCGTTTCTGAAATAGTCTCAAAAATGACGCTCAAATGTTTCAAAGCGCATTCTTGTGGCTTCGGATGAAATCGTTTCATGCACTTTTTTGCTACTTTTGCAGCGCAAAACCTAATTTTTACGTGCAATCGTCATCCTTTTTACCAAATGAAACGAACACTTTTTTTAATGCTCGCGGCTTTCGCCACTATGGCGGAAGCGCAGAATCCTATCATCCGCGACCAGTTCACCGCTGACCCTACGGCACGTGTGTTTGGCGATAGGGTCTATCTCTATCCCTCCCACGACATTGTGCCCCCTGCAGGCACTCGGCAGGATTGGTTCTGCATGGCAGACTACCACGTCTTCTCCTCCTCGAATCTTACCGACTGGCAGGATCACGGAGTTATCCTCTCACAAACGGGTGTTCCCTGGGGTAAACCCGATGGCTATTCGATGTGGGCGCCAGATTGCGTCTTCAAGAACGGACGCTACTATTTCTATTTCCCCAATGGTCCAAAGGAAGGGCGCGGATTTGCCATCGGCGTCGCTACAGCTGACACCCCTATTGGTCCTTTCACCCCAGAGGCTGAACCCATCAAGGGCATTTCTGGAATAGATCCGTGCGTGCTTGTTGATGACGACGGCAGCGCCTACATCTACTGGAGCGGCATGGGCATTCGTGGCGGCAAGCTGAAAGATAATATGCTGGAGTTGGATGGCGAACTGCAGGAGATACGCATGCCTCGTCGTGAGGGACAGCCAGAGATGCCCCCGATGAGGGTTGGCGGTCAGGCTATGGAAGGACTGCCCGAGGGCTTCAAGGAAGGTCCCTTCGCCTTCAAACGTGGCGACTGGTATTACCTGACGTTCCCATGGGTGCGCGGCGAGACAGGCGAGGGCAAGAACCCCACGGAGACACTGGCTTATTCCATGTCGAAGTCGCCCCTTGGTCCTTGGGATTTCAAGGGCATCATCATGGCAGAGCATGCCAACCATTGCTGGACGAACCACCACAGCATCGTAGAATACAAGGGCCAATGGTACCTCTTCTACCATCACAATGCTTTCTCGCCTCGCGATGACAAGCGTCGTTCCGCACAGATCGAGAAGCTGTACTTCAATGCCGATGGTACTATCCAGGAGGTGAAGGAGACCATGCGTGGCGTGGGCATCAACCAAGCTACTGAGAAGATAGAGATTGACCGTTACAGCACCGCCAGCAGCGATGTGACAACGGCACTCATCGATACGGTCAACACCTTCCGCAGCTATCAGGCAACACTGCCGAAGAAGGGAAGCTGGCTTTGCTACAATGACGTAGATTTCAGCGGTCTGTACGACAGCTATCTCGTTGTCAGTGCCAAGGCTTCTGAGAATACAGATTTTTTTGTTCGCGAGAAAAACGCTAAGGGTAAGGTAATTGCCAAGGTACAGATGACGGTCAAGAGTGAGATTACACGTCCTGGCATGGCGACTCCTTTCCGACGCGACCAGAGCAACCAATGGCTCACGCTGACCGTTCCCTTGGAGTACATGCCGAAGGGCGTCACTGACGTCGTAATCACCTGCGAGGGTGATGGTGTGAGCATCGACTGGCTGCAGTTCAAGAACCGTCCAAAGTACTTTACGACTGTTTCCGATAATGCAGCTCCGTCACAGCCCGATGCCCAAGGTTTCATCCGTCGCTGGCGTCTGATGGAACCCATCGCTGTTGATGTGCGTTCGAACGTCATCTTCACAGACTCGTGGCTGCGCGCAAAGTTTGCTGAGGAACTGGCGAAACTGCCTAAGCAGAAAGCGAAGTGGTACACCCTGGAAAGTGAGAACTACAACATGAAGTTGTTCCGCTTTGCAGAGAAATACGGCAAGCAGACTTATGGTTCCTTCTATTGGTGCGAGACCGTCATCGATAGTCCTGAAGATATTCAGAACGTGCGACTGGCCTGTGGCTCCAATGGTGCTTCCCTGTGGTGGCTCAACGGTGAGGAAGTGCTCCTCCTGGAGGGCGACCGCCGTATGGTGGTGGATGATGGCGTGTCGCAGCGCCTGACATTGAAGAAAGGGCAGAATGTGCTGCGCTGTGCAGTCATCAATGGCCCTGGGCTCAGTGATATGTGTGCCCGCTTCATCGACGAGAAAGGTAATCCCATTACGAACTTCAAAATCCAATAAGCCATGAAACGAACGATATTTTATTCTGTTCTCATATCTCTATTCTCTGGCAGCGTAGCTGCGCAAACAGGCGCTCCCTATATCCATGACCCCTCGACAATAGCTGAGTGCGAGGGCAAGTACTATACCTTCGGCACAGGAGGCGGTGGCCTTATCAGTGACGACGGTTGGAGTTGGCACAGTGGAGCAGAACGTCCTGGTGGCGGTGCTGCACCCGATGTCCTGAAGATAGGTGACCGCTATCTGGTTATCTATGGCGCTACAGGCGGTGGCCTGGGCGGCGGACACAACGGTCGCATCCTGACCATGTGGAACAAGACCCTCGACCCCCAATCGCCCGACTTCAAATATACAGAAGCCGTAGAGGTGTGCTCCAGCGATGGTATGGAGGACCAGGACGCTATTGACCCTGGAATGTTGCTCGATCCCACAACGGGTCGTCTGTGGGCCAGCTATGGTACTTATTTCGGCACCATCCGCCTCATTGAGCTTGACCCCACGACGGGCTTCCGCGTGAAAGGAAACAAGGAGAAGGACATCGCCATCGACTGTGAGGCTACTGACTTGATTTACAAGGATGGTTGGTATTATCTCTTGGGAACTCACGGCACCTGCTGCGACGGCGTCAACTCCACCTATAATATTGTGGTAGGACGCTCCCGTTCTGTTGAGGGCCCCTATATCGATAACATCGGTCGTGATATGTATCAGGGCGGCGGACGCATGGTTATTGCTGCCGGCGATCGCAAGACAGGTCCTGGACATTTCGGACGTACGATTATTGATGAGGGCGTAGAAGTGATGTCCTGCCATTTCGAGGCAGACTTCGACCGCAGTGGCCGCAGCGTACTTGGCGTACTTCCTCTGCTGTGGCGCGACGGTTGGCCAGAGGCTGGTGAGCAGTTCAAGGGCGGAACCTTTGAGATTGCATCTGCCCGCAGAGGTTACTCTCTGGAGCTCGCTGTGGATTTCGTCCGTATGCAGCAGGAGCGTCAGCGCTTCTGGCAGATGGATCCCAATGAGCCTCTGAAGGCTTTGCCAGAACAGACTTTGGAAGAGGTCATCGGCACTTGGCCGCAGGACGACATCGCTGTCCGCTGCAGCGATTATATGTTCCGTCCCCATCAGCACTGGACCATCACGCCTGTGCCTGAAGCTGGTGGCTACCTTTCTGCTCCCTATTTCAAGATTACCATTGCCGGCACAGACCGCGCTTTGACCGCTACTGCCAATTTGGAACTCACCGCTACTCCCGCTTTTACAGGCGCACCAGAGCAGCTGTGGCGCATCGAACAGCTCACCGATGGCAACTTCCGCCTGCTGCCAAAAGGCATTCCTGGTCGCGAGGGCATCAACACCAGCTATGTCCTCTATTCCGCTGCCGACAGCACTCCTACGCTGGCACTCTGGGATTTCTCTACTGATAATTCTAAGTGGCGTCTTCGTAGTCATTAAATCTTGGAAATAAAAAGTATAAGTATAGAACGTTAAACTTTAAATTAAATACTCGTTATGCACAAACGAATTCTCATTGCACTCCTTGCATTGATTCCCTGCTGCCATGCTGCAGCTGACGTAGATCCTAATTTTTACATCTTCCTCTGCTTTGGACAGTCTAATATGGAAGGTGCAGCGCGTCCAGAGGCTCAGGACTTGGCAAGCCCAGGACCGCGATTCCTGCTGATGCCCGCCGTGGATGACCCCCAACGCGGACGTAAGATGGGTGAATGGTGTGAAGCCACACCGCCCCTCTGCCGCCCGAACACAGGTCTGACACCTGCCGACTGGTTTGGTCGCACGCTGGTGGCATCGCTGCCCGAGAACATCAAAATTGGTGTGATTCATGTGGCCATTGGCGGTATCGACATCAAGGGATTCCTGCCCGACAGCATCCCCACCTATCTTACAAAGGCTCCGAACTGGATGAAAGGAATGCTGGAAGCCTATGACAACAACCCCTACCAGCGTTTGGTGGATCTGGCAAAGAAGGCTCAGAAGGACGGCGTCATTAAGGGTGTCCTGATGCATCAGGGCGAGACAAATACCGGCGACCCCAAATGGGCGGGAATGGTGCAGAGAGTATATGATAACCTGCTGGGTGACTTGCAGTTGAAGCCTGAAGAGGTGAACCTCTATGTCGGTAACATAGTGCAAGCAAATGGTCAGGGCGTATGCATCGGTTGCAAGAAGCAGATCGATGAGTTGCCTCAGACGATCCACACTTGTCAGGTCATCTCCTCTGATGACTGCACAAACGCCCCCGACTGTCTGCACTTCGACGCAGCTGGCTACCGCGAGTTAGGTTGCCGCTATGGTGAGGCTGTGGCACGCTTCCTGGGTTATGAGCCCAGACGTCCGCATATCGATATGCCTAAGGCTATTGAAGTGCCTGAAGATGCCTTCATCGCTGAGACCACCGTGCCAGGCAATGAATTCCCCAAGGTGGATAAGGAGCGTCGCGCTTATTTCCGCATCCAGGCCCCCCAGGCTCGTAAGGTCATCGTAGATGTATGTAATAAGAAGTATGATATGCAGCCCGACGGCAAAGGTGGCTTCATGGCTGTTACCGACCCGCTGCCCGTGGGCTTCCATTACTACTTTATGGAGGTGGATGGCATCCGCTTCATCGATCCTTCCACAGAGACCTTCTTCGGCTGCAACCGCGAGGCTGGTGGCATCGAGATACCAGAGGGTCGCGAGGGTGATTATTACCGTCCGCAGCAGGGCGTTCCGGCTGGTCAGGTGCGCAGCATCTACTACTACAGCAACGCTCAGCAGACTTGGCGTCATGCGATGGTCTATACGCCTGCAGAATATGAGAAAGGTAAGAAGAAATACCCCGTCCTTTACTTGCAACATGGTATGGGAGAGGACGAGACAGGCTGGAGCAAGCAAGGCCACATGCAGCACATCATGGACAACGCCATCGCAAGCGGTAAGGCTGTGCCTATGATTGTGGTGATGGAAAGCGGCGACATCAAGGCTCCCTTCGGCGGAGGCAGTAACCAGCAGGGTCGCAGTCAGTATGGAAATTCATTCTATCCTGTGTTGCTGAATGACCTCATTCCATACATCGACAGCAACTTCCGTACGAAGGCAGATCGCGAAAACCGTGCTATGGCTGGCCTCTCTTGGGGCGGTCACCAGACTTTCGATGTCGTGCTGACGAATCTCGACAAGTTTGCCTGGATGGGTACTTTCAGCGGCGCCATCTTTGGCTTAGACGTCAAGACAGCTTACAATGGTGTCTTCGCTAATGCCGACGAGTTCAACAAGAAGATTCATTACTTCTATATGAACTGGGGCAGTGATGACTTCATCAAGAGCGGTGAGATTGTCCAGCAACTGCGTGCGCTTGGTATCAAGGTGGATGCAGAAGAATCTGCTGGCACAGCCCACGAATGGCTTACATGGCGTCGTGGTCTCAACGCCTTGATTCCTCACCTCTTTAAGAAATAGCTTTGAGAATAGCGCGAACTTCGTCTGCAGAAGTTTGACGAAGCCCATTTGAGAGCGTCATAGAGCAGGAGCCGTGGATTTCCGTGGCTCCTGTTTCTTTAAGTATACGTGTGGCGTTGGCGCTATTGACTCCTCCGCCAGGGAGAATGACGACACCTTGCTTCGTGAGTTTGCGAAGGAGGGGAATACCGGCTTCGGCAGTGGGAGCACAGCCAGATGTTAGAATGCGTGTGATGCCTAAGGAGCGCAGTTGGCCGAGCGCAGCAAAAGGGTCAGCTACGCTGTCGAAAGCGCGATGAAAGGTGAAGGGAAGACCTTTGGCTGCACGAACGAGGCGGGCTGTTGTTGCAATGTCAATAGTGTTCTCTGTATTGAGGGCTCCACTGACAATTGCTGTGGCTCCAGCAGCTACAGCTTCGTGAATATCTCGTTCCATTACGCGGATTTCAGCCTCACTATAGACGAAGCCACCTTCGCGAGGGCGGATAAGGACATGGATTCTCAGGTGGGGAAACAGCGAACGCAGCTCACACAGAAGACCGATGGAGGGAGTGAGTCCATCCAACGAGAGTGCAGAACAGAGTTCTATGCGTTGCGCGCCGCCTTCAATGGCAGCGAGTGCAGACGTCAGGCTTCCACAACAGACTTCGAGCGTATTCATTTTTTAATCTCAATAACAAAGTCGGCTGCATCGCGCTCGGCAGGAAGCTGGATGCTCAACGTCTTTGCCTTCTTGTTGAAGGTGAAGGGTAGGGGAGCAGAGGTGGCGAGAGCCCTCACAGCCTTTGCCTTCCTGGCGCTCCATGGGATTGTTATGACGGAGAGTTCTGCATTGTCCTCCTGAGAGAACACATGGAGGAAGAGACAGTCGTCCTTCTGGGTACTGACGCCCCATGGCTGTTCGCCCAGTTCTGTTGCATGTGTGCCATAGATGCTCTCGCCGTTTGCCTTCATCCAGCGGCCAATGCCATGCAAACGGTCGAGAGCAGTAGCCGGCAGCTCGCCATTGGGTTGCGGTCCGATGTTGAGGAGGAGATTGCTGTTCTTGGCGGCAGCACGGGCGATGAGGCAGATAAGCTCTTCTGTCGATTTGTAGTTCTGGTCAGCTACCTTGTAGCCCCACATACCATTCATCGTCTGACACATTTCCAGCGGTAAGCGGCTGATTTCCTGCCCTGATAGTCCTGCTGTATTCTCGCCAGGGAGGTCGCGCTCGAACATTTGGAAGTCTTCACCCTCGATGGGTGTGATGTGGTGGTTGTTGCCAATAAGACAAGCGGGGCTCAGCTCGTGGATGTAGCGATAGAACTCGGGCATTCGCCAATCAAAGGGTATACTGTCTGAATCGTGGTCCCAATAGCCGTCGAACCAAAGTCCGGCAACGTTGGGATAGCTCGTCAGCAGTTCCATAACCTGCGTCTTCATGAAATTGAAGTAGGTGTCGTAGTTGGGCTGCAGCTGGCTTCGTGTCTTTCTCCCCGTGCGTCCGAGCGGGTAGTCGGGTCTCATCCAATCAAGTATGGAGTAGTAGAGGTGCAAGCGTAGGTTCTGTTGCCTGCAGGCCTCTGCCAGTTCGCCAAGAATATCGCGACTGAAAGGGGTGGCATCACATATATTATATGCGTTCGCGCGCGTTCGGAACATCGAGAAGCCGTCGTGATGGCGGCTGGTGAAGGTGATGTAGCGTGCTCCAGAGTCTTTGATGGCTTGTACCCAAGCCGTTGCATCATAGCGGATGGGATAAAAGGCACTGGCAGCCTTGGAATATTCTTCGTGGGTAAGCCCGCTGTTGAGGTACCATTCGCCCTGAGCGAAAATGCTGTAGATGCCCCAATGGATGAAGATGCCGAATCGGCAGTCCTCGAATTCCTGACGTGCGGCGAGGTTATCGTCCGAAGGGACATACTGAGCTGAGAGGCTGAGAGAAAAGAATGAGAGGATGACGATAAGAAGGTGGCGCATATTTTCAACTGCTAATGCTCATTGTTTCGATGTAGTAGCCTCACTTACAACACGTCTTCTGGCTTCAATGGTTCCCAGGCACCATCCTTGCATTCAAGGATGACGGTGGGCTCGAAGACTTCGATGCCGTGCCACTGACCCATTGGAATAGAGAGGCCATAAGTGCCTTTACTGGCATCGAGGTGGTAGCGGGCAATTTCATGGCGATTGTCGTCGTAGAAGATTTCGTCCATACGTCCACGTAGGATGACCACCACTTCTGTACTCTTCGTGTGGCGGTGGATAGGCAACACGGTGTCTGGCTCCAGGGCGTTGAGCATACGTTGTGATTGGTCGTCAGCCGTTGTGCGCAGGTCAAAGTTCATACGCCGACGTTCTGACAGACGTGCCTTTTCGGCGAGTTCATTGAGCAGTTTCTCGTTTAGTTCCATAGTTCATTTTGCTTTAGTTTGGGGGCAAAGATACACAATAATGCCCATTCATCAATAAAAAACCGATAAATATTTGTATTTTGTGCTTGCTTTTAGTGAATTCTTTGTAACTTTGCGCCCAAATAAAGTAATAACAATAGGTATATATGGCAAAAGCAAAATGGATAGGTGGCTTCCTCGGGCTGTTCTCTGGTGGAACGTTGGGAGCTTTAGCTGGTTTCGTTCTCGGAGCCTTGTTTGATGTAGTGAACGACGATGGCCGCGAGGGTGTTGTCGATGAAGGGGGCAGTTATCGCAGCTATGACCCGGCCCAGGATAATACTGGTGGCAACCGTAATGGTTTCCTTTTCTCGCTGCTCACCCTTGCCAGTTACATAATCAAGGCAGATGGTAAAATCATGCACAGCGAGATGGAGGCTATGCGCCAGTTCCTTCGTTCGAACTTCGGTGAGGTCGCAGTTTCGCAAGGCGAGCAGATTATGCTTCGACTCTTCGAGCGCCAGAAGCAGATGGATGCCGAGCAGCCGGGAGCTTATCGCCAGACAATCTATGAGTGCTGCGCTCAGTTGCGGCATATCCTCAATGACTCGCAACTGCTGCAACTGCTTTCGCTGCTGGCCATGTTGGCAAAGGCAGATGGGCATGTGGCTTCTGAGGAGATTTCCGCTTTGCGGGAGGTTGCTCAGCAACTCGGTCTTTCAGAAGCAGAGTTGAACTCCATGTTGAATCTTGGTGCTACCACGTTGAAGGATGCCTACGCTGTCCTCGAAATCGAAGAATCGGCTTCGGACGAGGAGGTGAAGGCGGCTTACAAACGTATGGTTGTCAAGCATCATCCTGATCGCGTAGCTGCCATGGGTGCAGAGATCCATGCTGTGGCAGAGAAGAAAATGAGTGAAATCAATGCTGCCAAAGAGTTGATTTATAAAGCAAGAGGA
>JAEEGL012887664.1_pt1 | contig 16075 bp, 12 predicted proteins | sample 9134231 | NCBI WGS metagenome assembly JAEEGL01 (sample SAMN16246548, study PRJNA631951) | gut metagenome | biome: gut microbiome; feature: rumen; material: fiber-attached | host: Bos | place: Iran: Karaj | collected 2018-10
GCGTAGCCCTCGTCGGCTACACCAATGTGGGCAAGAGCACGCTGATGAACCTGCTCTCGAAAAGCGACGTCTTTGCCGAGAACAAACTTTTCGCCACGCTCGACACCACTGTGCGCAAAGTCATCATCGACAACCTCCCATTCCTGCTCTCCGATACAGTAGGATTCATCCGCAAATTGCCCACCGACCTCGTTGAGAGCTTCAAGAGCACGCTCGACGAGGTGCGCGAGGCCGACCTCCTGCTCCATATCGTCGATATCAGTCACCCCGACTTCGAGGAGCAGATACGTGTAGTTGAGCGCACGCTGGCCGACCTGGGCTGTGCCGACCGCCCCTCCATGATTATCTTCAACAAGGTCGATGCTTACCGATGGACCGAGAAGGATGCCGACGACCTGACTCCCGCCACCCGCGAGAATGTCTCGCTTGACGACCTCATCCATACATGGATGACGCGCCTCGGCGACGACTGCCTCTTTATCTCGGCCCTCGAACGCACAGGCTTTGACACCCTCCGACAGGTACTCTACACCAAGGTGCGCGAGCTGCATGTCCAGAAATATCCATACAACGATTTCCTCTACGAGAAGTTCGAGGAAGAATAGTATTCGTTATACATCAGATAAATCCTATGAGTAACATTGTAGCAATAGTAGGACGCCCCAATGTGGGTAAAAGTACACTCTTCAACCGCCTCACACAAACGCGGCATGCCATCGTGAGCGAGGAGGCAGGCACCACCCGCGACCGCCAGTACGGCAAGTGTGAATGGACCGGGCGGGAGTTTTCCGTGATTGACACGGGCGGATGGGTCGTGAACTCGGACGACATCTTCGAGGAAGAGATACGCAAGCAGGTGCAATTAGCCACCGAGGAAGCCGATGTCATCCTTTTCCTTGTGGATGTGCAGACGGGCATCACCGACCTGGACGAACAGGTGGCCTCTATCCTGCGCCGCACGAAACGTCCCGAGCGTGTCATCCTCGTGGTCAATAAGGCCGACAACAATCAAGACATCTATCAAGCAGCCGAGTTCTACGCCCTCGGATTGGGCGACCCCTTCTGCATCTCGGCAGCTACGGGCAGCGGCACCGGCGACCTGCTTGACCATGTGCTGAGCAAGTTCCCCGCCCCCTCCGCTGGAGAGGAAGCCGAACCCGACGTGCCCCGCATTGCCGTTGTGGGACGACCGAACGTGGGAAAGAGCAGCCTCGTGAACGCCTTCATCGGCGAGGAGCGACACATCGTTACCGAAATCGCCGGCACCACTCGCGACAGCATCTATACGCGCTACGACAAGTTCGGCTTTGACTTCTATCTGGTTGATACGGCCGGCATCCGCCGCAAGAGCAAGGTGTCGGAGGACCTGGAGTTCTACAGCGTCATGCGCTCCATCCGCAGCATTGAGAACAGCGATGTGTGCATCCTTATGATTGACGCCACGCGCGGCATTGAGGGACAGGACCTGAACATCTTCCAGCTCATCCAGAAGAACCAGAAGAGCCTAGTGGTGGTGGTGAACAAGTGGGACCTCGTCCCCGAGAAGGACACGAAGGTGATGAAGACAATGGAGGATGCCATACGTACCCGCATGGCGCCGTTCACCGACTTCACCATCATTTTTGCCTCGGCACTCACCAAGCAGCGCATCTTCCGCATACTGGAGACGGCCAACGAAACCTTCGAGAACCGCCGTCGCCGCGTTTCCACCGCCAAGCTGAACGAGGAGATGCTACCGCTCATCGAAGCTTTCCCGCCCCCATCCATGAAGGGCAAGTACATTAAAATAAAGTACTGCATGCAGATTCCCGAGACGCGCGTGCCCAGCTTTGTGTTCTATGCCAACCTGCCGCAGTACGTGAAGGAGCCCTATCGTCGCTTCTTGGAAAACAAGATTCGCGAGCGCTGGAACTTCAGCGGCTGTCCCATAAACATTTTCATCCGACAGAAGTAACGTGAAACGCATCCTCCTCCCCATCTTTCTCGGCGCTCTACTCTGCGCCGCAGCTTGTTCCCGAGAGGGTGACAGGCTCACCCATTCCAGTGCGCGACGGGCTGCTGAACGATATTTCACGATGCTAATCGACGGACATTACGATACATACGTCGATGGGCTTATCGGCTCGGACAGCATGCCCGACGACATGCGCAGCCAGATGATTGACCTCCTGGCGCAGTTCATGGCACAGCAACGTGTGAACCGCGAACTGCTCCATGTATCAGCCACCTCTGATTCCATACAGGACTCCACAGCCTACGTCTTTCTGGACATCCTCTACGGCGACAGCGTGAGCGAACAGGTGGGCATGTCCCTCCAGTTCATCGACAACCGCTGGCGCATGCAATAAGAAACAAGACTATACACAAAAGTTATGAAACGACTCCTTACATCCATCACAGTATTGGTGTTCGCCACCTTCGTTACCGCACAAAACGAATGGCCCCCATTGCCCCTTGACCCTGCAGTACGTCAGGGCAAATTGCCCAACGGGCTTACCTATTACATCCGTCACAATGAGTGGCCCGAGCGGCGCGCCGACTTCTACATCGCCCAGAAAGTGGGTTCCATGCAGGAGGAGGACAACCAGCGCGGACTGGCCCACTTCCTGGAGCACATGTGCTTCAACGGCACAACCCACTTCCCCGGCGACGCGCTGAAGCAGTATCTGGAGCGCATCGGCGTGAAGTTCGGCGAGAACCTGAATGCCTACACCTCCTTCGACGAGACGGTATATAACGTGAACAACGTGAATGTTGATATCGAGGGTGCGGTGGATTCGTGCCTGCTCATCCTGCACGACTGGAGCCACGACCTACTGCTCGACGGCAAGGAAATCGACAAGGAACGCGGCGTCATCAACGAGGAGTGGCGCATGCGCCGTTCGGCCATGATGCGCATGCAGGAGAGCGCTTTCCGTAAGCTCTACGAGGGCAGCAAGTATGCCGAGCGTATGCCCATCGGTACGATGGATATCGTGATGAACTTCCCGCACGACGACCTGCGCAACTACTATCGCCGCTGGTATCGTCCCGACTTGCAGGCACTTGTCATTGTGGGCGATGTCGATGTGGATGTTGTCGAGGAGAAAATCAAGTCCACCTTTGCCGACATTCAGGCTCCGGCAGCCGATGCGCCGCAGCGCGAGTACTTCCCCGTGCCGGAAAACAAGAAGCCGCTCGTCGCCATCGAGAAGGACAAGGAACAGCCTGTACCCGTAGCGTTGCTGATGTTCAAGTATGAGGCATTCCCGCGCGAGATAAAGAAAACTATGCCCTATGCCATCATGCCCTACCTCTTCGGGTCGTTCGAGACCATGTTCAACGAACGCATAGAAGAACTCGTTCAGCAAGCCAATTCGCCTTTTGTGGCCGGCAGCGCATCGCACGGCGAGTATCTGATAGCCAAGACGATGAATGCGGTGACGGCACAGGTGGTACTCAAGGATAATGAATACCTTTCGGGCATCGCAGCGATGTATCGCGAGCTGTTGCGTGTGAAGCGCTTTGGCTTCACTCAGGCCGAGTATGACCGTTTCAAGCAAGAGTTTTACTCACAACTCGATGCAGCCTACGAACGGCGCAACAAGGTACAGAACACCCGCTACGTGCAAGAGTACGTGCGTCACTTCCTCGATGAAGAGCCGGCTCCCGGCATCGAGTGGGAACACGAATGGATAAAGAAAATAACCAATGACCTGCCCCTGAAGATGATTAACTCCGACTGCTTCCCCAATCCCGGGCTGGGCCTTGCAGTGGCCCTTTTCCTACCCGACAAGGAAGGCGCACAGTATCCCAGCGAGGAGGACATCCTAAAGACACTCGCCGATGTGGATGCCGAGGAGATCGAGGGCTACACCGAGGAAGTGAATACCGACCCGCTCGTACCCGAACTGAGCGACGAGGGCCGTATCGTCAAGCAAAAGGCCGATGTCTATGGCTCCACGCTTATCACCCTGAACAACGGCATCCGCATTCATGCCCTACCTACCGACTACACACCCAACCAGATTTCCATGCAGGCCACCAGCTGGGGCGGCACCTCGCTCTATCCCAACGACGAGTATCTGCAGGCCGACAATGCGGCGATGATAAGCCTGGGCGGCTGGGGCGGCTTCAGTGCCACCGCGCTCCAGAAGCGTCTTGCCGGCATTCAAGCCAGCATGTCGCCCTCCATCGGCGACCGCAGCGAGAGCTTGACGGGCAGTTGCGTGAAGAAGGACTTCGAGACGATGCTCCAGCTCCTCTACCTGTGCTTCACTGCACCGCGACGCGACGACGAAGTCTTCCAGAGCTCCATCGAACGCTTCCAGTCCTATCTGGCCAATCAGGAGATGAATCCGCAGACGGCTTTGCAGGACACTCTCGCACGCGTATTATATAATAATAATGTACGCGCGCGTAGGATGAAGAGTACCGACCTCTCACAAATCGACTACGATCGCCTGCTCCAGATTTACGGCGAGCGATATGCCAATGCCGCCGACTTCGAGTTCTATCTTGTGGGCGATTTCGATGTGGATAGCATTGCGCCGCTCTTGGCTCGCTATCTGGGCGCACTGCCCACGGCCAAGGGACACGAGAAGTACCGCAAGGTGGATAACGTCATGGTCGGCGGGGAGCACACCTGTATCTTCGAGAAGGCACAGGACACGCCCAACGCCACCATCAATTTCATCTATCACGCCCCCATCAAGGAGAACCTGAAGAACGAACAGCTTGTCTCGATGCTCGGGCAGGCCATGCAGATGCTCTACACCGAGACCGTGCGTGAGGACGAGGGCGGTGCATATGGCGTGCCCGTGCGCGCCAGCCTGAACGACTATCCGAAGCAGCAGGCGGTGGTGCAAATCCAGCTCCCCACCGCACCCGAGAAGGTGGAGCGCATGACACAGATTATCTATGACGGCGTGGAGAAAATGTGCAACGAAGGTCCCAGCGATGAGATGATGCAGAAGATACGCGAGTACATGCTGCGCGCCCATGCCGAGAACCTGAAGAAGAACAACTACTGGATGAACGCGCTATACAACCGGACACGTCTCGGCTACGAGTTCGTGGATAGCTACGAGGCTACGCTCCGCAAGATTACCTCCGCCGACGTACAGAAGCTGGCGCGCAAGGTGTTCCACAGCGGCAACCGCGTGGTCGTGGGCATGAAGACGCCGGAGTAAAGAATGCGACAGCGCGCTTACTTGAAATAAATGATGTTGGGAATATGACGCTCGCCTGCGTGGTCGAACTGTTTGTTGTCGCAGGGATGGTTTAGGATTTGTCCGTCCAGATAAAGCATGGTCGAGCCGCCGCCGTCCAGGTTGAGTGCCGTCTTTCCGTCCAACATCTTCGTCAGATGGGCCAATTCGGGAATGCTCATGCCGATGGCGTTGCCCTTGGCACGTCCATCCACAGTGACGAGCAGCACACGGTGGTTCTTTGTCAGCACAATGGCGCTGCGGGGATGCTTCGTCGTAATGAAACTTTTTTCACATACCGACCAGTCGGCATAATCGCCCTTGCTCAGCATCAAGGGTCCCGATGCCAGTATGCTCCCCTTCTTCTTCCGATAGTTCCGTTCGATTTCCTTTGACCAAGGCTGTATCTTCATCTTCCCCCGACGTACGGACACAGCACCCGTGACCCGCGCGTCGAGTTCGTTCTGTGTCGTGGTGTCGAGCACCTCGGAGTCCACCTTGAGGAAGCACACCGAGTTGCCCACCTTCATATTGTAATACGAGCCGTTGATGGCAGCCACGGCCTGATGTGCGCGAGCCAGCTCACTGATAGGACGCATCTGGCGCGACACACCGATGTCGGCACGATGCTTCCGGCGCGGCTTCACCTCGACAATGCTCACATACTGAGGCCCGCCGTATAGCGACTCGAAGGCGGCACAACGTCCCTTCACGCCCTTGGCGATAACTTGTTCCTGCCACTTTGCCGAGACGATAGTCAGAGAATCCTCGCTCGTCTGCGCCATTGCCTGAAGGCCCGTCCATGCGAATGTCAGGATGAGACCTGTACGTACCATTCCTTTCATGTGCGTATTCATTGTGTATTGACTTCCTTGATTTTCTTGGCCAGGTCGCTGGCAAAGATGAAGGAGTTCAACTTCTCGTTCGTGCTGGCCATTATCTCGTCCTTGTGTCCCTGCCATTCCTTGCGTCCGTCGCAGATGAAAATGATGTTCTCGCCGATGCCCATCACCGAGTTCATGTCGTGGGTGTTGATGATGGTGGTCATGTTATACTCCGTCGTGATGTCGTGGATGAGTTCGTCGATGACGAGACTTGTCTTCGGGTCGAGGCCGCTGTTCGGTTCGTCGCAGAAGAGGTATTTGGGATTCAGCGCGATGGCACGTGCGATGGCCACACGCTTCTGCATGCCGCCGCTCAGCTCGCCAGGGAATTTATTCTCGGCGCCCTTCAGATTCACACGTTCCAGACAGAAACGTGCACGGCTTGCCCGGTCGGTGCTGTTCATGTCGGAGAACATATCCAACGGGAACATGACGTTCTCGAGCACCGACATCGAGTCGAAGAGTGCAGCACTCTGGAATATCATCCCCATCTCGCGCCGGATGAGCACCCGCTCGCGCTTCGTCATTTTCACGAAGTCGCGTCCGTCGTAGAGAATCTCGCCCTGTTCGGGGTTGAGCAGACCCACAATGTTCTTGATGAGCACCGTCTTTCCACTACCGCTCTGACCGATGATGAGGTTTGTCTTCCCATCGTAGAAGGTTGCATTGATGTCGCGCAGGACATCCTTGTCCTCAAAGGATTTGTATAGATGGCGCAGTTCTATCATGAAAGTAGGGCGGTTAGGAAAATATCGGCAAAGAGGATGAGCATGCTGCTCTTCACGACGGCATCGGTGCTGGCACGGCCCACATCGAACGAGCCGCCTTCGACCGTATAGCCATAGAAGGAGCTGACACTCGAGATGATGAAGGCGAAGAAAAGGCTCTTGATGATGGACATCCACACGTACCACTGGTTGAAGTCGTGCAGCAGACCTACCGTCAGGTCGTCCACCGTGATGACGCCCATCACCGATGTGGCGTAAGCACCAATGAATCCGGCAGCAATACTGAACACCACGAGGAAAGGAATCATCGTAATCATACCCGCGATCTTAGGCAGGATGAGGAAGGAGGCCGAGTTCACGCCCATAATCTCGAGCGCGTCTATCTGCTGCGTCACACGCATCGTTCCTATCTCCGAAGCGATGTTACTGCCCACCTTGCCCGACAGAATCAGGCACATGATGCTGCTCGAAAACTCGAGGAGCATGATTTCGCGCGTGGTGTAACCCGTCGTAAACTGGGGCATCCACGGACTCTGTATGTTCAGCTTTATCTGGATGCAGATAACCGCGCCGATGAAGAAGGATATAAGCAGGACAATGCCGATGGAATCCACGCCCAGCTGTGCCATTTCCTTGACGTATTGCTTCAGGAACATACGCCACCGTTCGGGCATCGAAAATGTCTTGCCCATAAGCTGCAGGTATCGGCCGAAAGTGGCCAGTCCGTCTATGATGAACATCGTCATTACGCTTTCTTGCCCGCAAAATTACATAAATTCGCCTAAAAAACGCAGTATGCAGCGCTTGTTTTTGGCTTTTTTCGTACTTTTGCAACAAATTAGACATAGAAATGGACAACGGACAACATACTTCGGACATCAGCCAGCACGAATTGCGCAGCGAGGGACTCGTCAAAATCTATGGCAAACGCACCGTGGTGGACCATGTGTCGTTTCACGTCAGGCAGGGCGAAATCGTCGGTCTGCTGGGTCCCAACGGCGCAGGAAAGACCACTTCGTTCTACATGACCACCGGCCTCGTCATTCCCAACGAGGGCCACATCTTCCTGGACGGCGAGGAGGTGACCACCCTGCCTGTCTATCAGCGCGCTCGTCGCGGCATCGGCTATCTGGCACAGGAAGCCAGCGTCTTCCGCAAGATGAGTGTCGAGGACAATATTTCCTCCATCCTGGAGATGCGGCCGAAGCCGGACTACTTCGAGGGTACAGTGAGCGAGTATCGGCGCTGGAAGTTGGAGTCGCTCATCTCGGAATTCCGCTTGCAGAAAGTACGCAAGAACCTGGGCGACCGTCTCTCGGGCGGCGAGCGGCGGCGCACGGAGATTGCCCGATGCTTGGCCATCGAGCCGAAGTTCATCATGCTCGACGAACCGTTCGCCGGCGTGGACCCCATTGCCGTGGAAGACATCCAGTACATCGTCTGGAAGCTGAAGCAGCGAAACATCGGCGTGCTCATCACCGACCACAATGTCGAGGAAACACTCTGCATCACAGACCGCGCCTATCTGCTCTTCGAGGGACGCATCCTCTTCGAGGGAACACCCAAGGAGCTGTCGATGAATCCCATCGTGCTCGAGAAATACCTGACCACCAGCTTCCAGCTGCGCGAGAAGAACTTCCAGCAAATCGACGAAGAACGTTCGTTGCAGGAATAAGATAAATACCACAGCAAATGACAAAAGACAGACATAATAAATGCGCCTTCTGCGGGCGAAGTGAGCACGAGGTGGGACTCCTCCTCACGGGACTCAACGGATATATATGCGACGAATGTGTCGAGCAGGCGCATTCGTTAGTTCAGGAGAATCGGAATGCCACGCGCAGAGCGACACGTTACAATCCGGGCAAACTGCCCACTCCCCACGAGATAAAGGACTATCTGGACCAGTACGTCATCGGACAGGACGAGGCCAAGCGTGTGTTGGCCGTCTCGGTATATAATCACTACAAGCGGCTGTCACAGACAACTGACGACGAGGGTGTGGAAATCGAGAAGAGCAATATCATCATGGTGGGACCGACAGGCACGGGCAAGACGCTTCTGGCCCGCACCATCGCCCGTCTTCTGCGAGTGCCCTTTTCCATTGTCGATGCGACGGTCTTCACCGAGGCCGGCTATGTGGGCGAAGATGTCGAGAGCATCCTGAGCCGCTTGCTCCAGGTGGCCGACTATGATGTCGAGGCGACTCAGCGCGGCATTGTCTTCATCGACGAGATCGACAAGATTGCCCGCAAAACCGACAATCCCAGCATCACACGCGACGTGAGCGGCGAGGGTGTCCAGCAAGGACTGCTCAAACTCTTGGAGGGGGACATCGTCAATGTGCCGCCAAAGGGCGGGCGCAAGCATCCCGACCAGGATTACATCCATGTCGATACGCGCAACATCCTCTTCATCTGCGGCGGTGCCTTCGACGGCATAGAGAAAAAGATAGCCCAACGCCTGAACACGCACACCGTGGGCTACAACAGCGTGCAAAACCAACGTCGCATCGATTCCAAAGACCTGATGCAATACGTCCAGCCTCAGGACCTCAAGTCCTTCGGACTCATTCCCGAGATTATCGGTCGTCTGCCGGTGCTCACCTCTCTGAATCCACTCGACCGCGACGCCCTGCGACGCATCCTTACGGAACCGCGCAACTCGCTTGTCAAGCAGCAAGTGAAGCTCTTCGCCATGGACGGCATCGCACTGAACTTCACGCCCGAGGCACTAGACTATATCGTGGATAAAGCCGTGGAATTTCGTCTGGGAGCCCGCGGCCTGCGCAGCATCATGGAGGCCGTGATGATTGATGCCCAGTTTGATGCACCCTCGAGTGGTGAGAAGGAACTGACTGTGACGCTCGATTTCGTGCGCAAACAGGTGGAGAAATCGCAGCGATTGGTATAATTTACCTTGCTTCGATTCATTTTCTCGCCCGACGGAGAAAATATTTTCCTTCATTCCTTTGACAATTAACAGAAAAACCTTATCTTTGTAGGGGTGAATTGACTGAAGGGTGAAAAATGAGGCACTATAATCTGACAGAAGAACTTAAACGTTACTTTGGGTTCAGCACCTTCAAGGGCGATCAGGAGGCCATTATCCGCAATCTGCTTGCGGGTAAGGATACCTTTGTCCTGATGCCCACGGGCGGCGGCAAGTCGCTCTGCTATCAGTTGCCCGCTCTCCTGATGGAAGGCACGGCCATCGTCATCTCTCCGCTTATTGCACTGATGAAGAATCAGGTGGATGCCATTCGCCTCGTGAGCGAGGAGGACGGCCTGGCCCACTTTATCAACTCATCGCTCTCTAAGGCCCAAATAGACCGAGTGAAGCGCGACATCCAATCGGGCCGCACGAAACTACTCTATGTGGCTCCTGAGTCGTTGACAAAGGCCGAGAACATGGACTTCCTGGGCAATGTGAAGATTTCATTCTATGCTGTCGATGAGGCACATTGTATCTCGGAGTGGGGCCATGACTTCCGCCCTGAGTATCGCCGCATCCGCCCCATCATCAATCAGATAGGTCAGGCGCCCGTCATTGCCCTCACGGCGACGGCAACCGATAAGGTACGCACGGACATCAAGAAGAACCTGGGCATGCCCGATGCCACCGAGTTCAAGAGTTCGTTCAATAGGCCGAACCTTTACTATGAAGTGCGCCCCAAGACCAAGGAGGTCGATAAAGATATCATCCGCTTTATCAAGCAGCACGAAGGCAAGAGCGGCATCATCTACTGCCTGAGTCGTAAAAAGGTTGAGGAACTGGCCGAGGTGCTGCGTGCCAATGACATCAATGCTCGCGCCTATCATGCCGGCATGGACACCGTGACGCGTAATGAAACCCAGGACGACTTCCTGATGGAGCGCCTTACGGTTATCGTGGCTACGATTGCCTTCGGAATGGGCATCGACAAGCCCGATGTGCGCTATGTCATCCACTACGACATTCCCAAGAGCCTCGAAGGCTATTATCAGGAGACGGGACGCGCCGGGCGCGACGGCGGCGAGGGCATTTGCCTGACCTTCTATTCGCCCCACGACCTGCAGAAACTCGAGAAGTTCATGGAGGGCAAGCCTGTGGCCGAGCAAGACATCGGACGCCAGCTGCTTCAGGAAACTGCGGCCTATGCCGAGTCATCCGTCTGCCGACGCAAGTTCCTGCTTCACTACTTTGGCGAGGAATATCATCAGGACAATTGCGAGAACTGCGACAACTGTCTCCATCCCAAGAAGCGCATTGAGGCCTCGGTGGAGTTGCTTCAGGCACTGCGCGTCATACTGGAAATCAAAGAGAACTTCAAGGTGGACTACGTCATCGACGTCCTCCTCGGTCGCGAGACCGACGAGGTGCTGGCCCACCGACACGAAGAGATAGAGAGCTTTGGCTGTGGCGAGGAACACGAAGCCACATTCTGGAATGCACTTTTGCGCCAGGCAATGATTTCTGGATACATCGAGAAAGAAGTCGAGAATTACGGTCTCCTCAAGATTACGAAGGAGGGGCGGCGCTTCCTGCTCTCCCCCGTGTCGTTCCGCATCACGGAGGACAACGAGTTTGACGACTACGTTGAACCCTCGGGTGGCGGTACATCCGTACTCGACGAGCCCCTGCTCGCCATGCTCAAGGATTTGCGCCGCGCCGTTGCTGCACGTCACGAGGTACCGCCTTATGTTATCTTCCAGGATCCCTCGCTCGAAGACATGGCAACCACTTATCCCATCACCATCAAGGAACTGCAGAACATACGCGGCGTGGGTGAAGGCAAGGCAAAGCGTTACGGTCAGGAGTTCTGCGACCTCATTGCCCGCCATTGCGAGGAAAACGGCATCGAGCGCTTCGAGGACCTGCGAGTGCGTGTGGTGGTCAACAATGCCCTGCGCCAGAAGATGAGCCTCATACAGAGCATCGACCGCAAACTGTCACTCGACGACATCGCCCGCTCGAAGGGAGTGAACCTGAGCGAGCTTCTCGACGAGATAGAGAATATCGTCTATAGTGGTACGAAACTCAATATCGACTACTACATCGACGAGGTGATGGACGAAGACCACATGCTGGACATCTACGACTACTTCCGTGAAGAGTCGGAGACAGACAGCCTCGACGAAGCCCTCGATGCGCTGGGCGACGAATACACCGAGGAGGAGATTCGTCTGGTGCGCATCAAGTTCCTCTCAGAACTGGCAAACTAATCAGCCTTTTAGCGTTTACGAGAACTCTTCCCACCACGCTTGCCGCGTGAAGGAGCCGTGTTGTCGGCAGAACCCGGAGTGCCAGCCGAAGGCATGATGAGGGGTGTGCCGCCAGTGGAAGTGGGCTCAAGCAAAGCCTTACCAGCCGACAAGTCGGGCAGGCCGGGAACTGGAGTGGCAGCCTTCAGACTATCGTTCTCCTCTTCGAGCGAATAGGCCACACCGACATTATTCAGTTTCCAACCTACAGGCACAAACTCCTTGCCTTTCTTCAGCAGGAAACCGTCGCCGGTATGGAAAATAACGAAATCCGAAGTGGCAGGAATAATCTCGCGTCCGCTGAGGTCGCAGGCGCCGTGGAAGTGTCTTTTCTTCACCTGGAAGTATCCCGTATATGCCCCTTCAAACTTGAAATCTATGGATGTATAGCCCCGTTCCAGCGGAATGATGGTGTTGCCATAGACATCCTGAGCGCCCACGACACCCGTGGCTGCCTTCAGACGATACCATTGGAAGCCGCCGCCCTCGGTGCGCAGGGTGCGTGTCACATTCGGCATACCTGCCTCTTGCTGCACCGTCACCTGATTGCTGGGCTGGATTATTGGGTTCCTTACTCCAGGCATGCCCTGTGGGAGGTTTCCCGTGTTCTGTGCCATGCCCTGTACGCTGCATGCCAGGCCCACACAGAGCAGCATGCTTTTTAGAATACGTCTTGTTTTCATAGTACTTTCCTTTTTTGATGTGTTAAATAACGACGGCTGTGCCACTGGCCGACACCATAAGCATGGAGCCGTTTCCCACAGTCTCATAGTCAAGGTCGATGCCCACTACAGCATTAGCTCCCAGTGCCTCGGCCCGCTCTTGCATTTCGCGAAACGATGTCTCCTTTCCCTCGCGAAGCACCTTCTCGTAGCTGTGCGAACGGCCTCCGAAGATGTCATGAACAGCAGCCTTCAGGTCCTTGATGAAGTTTGCCCCGATGATGGTCTCGCCCGTAACGATTCCCTTGTACTCTAGGATGGGCTTTCCTTCAATCTGCGGTGTGGTTGTCAGTATCATACGTTTTGGTTTTATAAGTTAAACTATTCTCTTTCAGGTTATCACCCGCGTGCCGTCGGGAAGTTCAGTCAGGGTGACACGCACAGTATCGTCGGGCAGAGCCTCCTCCACGATCTCGGGCCATTCGATGAAGCATAGGTTCCCGCTCTGGAAATACTCCTCGCATCCCATGTCGAAGGCCTCGGAGAGTTTGCGAATACGATAGAAATCGAAGTGATATACGGGCTCGCCCTGCGCACTCCGATACTCATTCACGATGGCAAAGGTTGGCGACGTGACGATGTCTTCGACACCAAGTGCTTTGCACAGCGCCTTGATGAAAGTCGTCTTCCCGACTCCCATTGCGCCGTAGAATGCAAAGACACGGCGGTCGCCCATTGCGTCGATGAACGTCCGAGCCGCTGCATCAATCTCCTCTATCTTCTCAATCCTAATCTCCATCGTGTATGTTCATTTTTAGCACAAGTCGATGCTTCACAAACACCTTTCCGCTGCAAAGATACTAAATTTCTCCGAAAGTCCGCGGACTTTCGGAAATAAAACGTTTTCCTTTTTATTTCTCCCCCAAAAACCGATTTCAACAAGAGCACGCTCTTCCGTCACCAAGAGAACACTCTTCCGTCCACAGGAGCACGCTCCTCCGCGAGGGGGCCACATTACTTGCGCAAGAAAGCATTCCTGCTTGCGCAAGTAAAGGCGTTCGCTTGCGCAAGCGGGAGCGAATACTACAGCAAGCAGGAGAGCACAGAAAGTTACATCCTTTCTGCCGAAGGCGGAGCATCGTCGGGAGATGCACCCCACGCCTTATTGGGACGGCTGCCCATCTCGAGGAAGAGCGTGCCGCCGCGCAGGATGTCTTCGTGGGTAATCCAAGGTTTGTCCCAAGGCTGGCCGTTGAGCGTAGCGCGCTGGATGTATTTGTTTGCATCGCTGCATTCCGGCGCTTCGATGCGGAAGGTCTTGCCGTTGGGCAGGTTCAGAGTGATTTCCGTGAAGAGCGGGCTTCCGATGTTATAGACGGGCAAGCCGGGGGTGACGGGATAAAAACCTATGGACGAGAAGACCGCGAAGGAGGTGAGGCCGCCGCCGTCCTCGTCGCCCGGAATGCCCATCACATCGTTGCGGAACCAGGTGTCGAGACACTGGCGGACACGCTTCTGGGTCTTCCAAGGCGCGCCTGCGTAATTATAAATGTAGGGGATGTGGAGCGAGGGCTCGTTGGCCATCGTGAACTGTCCGATGTTTCCCGTCTGGTCGGGTAACTGCTCGTAGAACTCGCGTTTGCCGCGTCCCATCGGTTCGGCGAAGGTGCGGTCGAGGTTCTTCTCCATCGCTTTCTGCCCGCCCATCAGCTGAGCGAGGTCGGCGAAATTGTGCTGCACATCCCAGCGATAGGTCCAGCCGTTGTTTTCGTCGTAGGCTTCGCGTGCGCCGAGACCCCCGCCGAAGCGGTAGTCGAAGGGTTCGAGGAAGTTCCCGTCCTTGTCCTTCGGATGGAAGAAATGCGTCTCGGGGTTCCAGACATTCCGATAGTTATAGCTGAGTTTCAGGTAGTGCTGCGCCTCATCCTTGCGGCCCAGAAACTCGGCAATACGCGAGAGACACCATTCGTCGTAGGCAGTACCCAGCGTGACAGCTATCGGCTGACGCTTCTCAAAACCATGCACATTGGGGTCGGTCTCTGCCTCACCTTCGCGCAAGGCGGGAATGTAGCCATGTTCCTTGTAGAATTCGTCAATCCATCCAGCAGGGTTGCCACACCAAGGCGCCAGCGTCTTCTCCTCCATCCCACGCCGGCAATAGTCGAAGGCCCTCACGGCATCCACCTTGAGCCCTTTGTAGAGGGCATCGGCCACCATTGCCACGCCGTGATTCGAATTCATGCGACGGGTGTCGCCCATGAACTCGGGGAAAGTGGGCATCCAGCAGGTGCCCATCTGCTCGGCCATACGCAAGTAGGAGGCGATGATGGCTTCCTCCTCGGTGGGGCGCAGCAGGGCGCGCAGGGGATGGGCGGCGCGATAGGTGTCCCAAATCCAGTCGTCGGTGTAGAAGGGCACGCCGCTGTCTTCGTGCACCTGTCCGTCAAAGCCGCTGAAGTAGTGTCCATCGCCTTCGCTCAGGCAGACGGGACGCTCCATCGTGCGATAGAAGGAGGTGTAGAGGACGGTCTTCTGGTCCTCGCTGCCACCCTTCACCTGAATGGCGGAGAGCGCCTTGTTCCATACCTCGCGCCCATACGTCTTCATAGCCTCCAGGTCGTAATACCCTCGCGTGTCTTTTATATAGTGGCGCATGTTGGAATCATCGGTAATGTTATAGTCAGCACTCTCGGCACTGATGAGCGAGACACCATACGCCAGTCGCAGGCTCTCGGTGCCGGCGGGGAAGCGGAAAGCAACTGCCACACGCCGCCCTTCCACTTTCGGCTCGTCCACTATCTTCCCGTCGCGCAGCACGCCGCACTCGGTGGGTTGTGCATCGAAGAAGCCGTGCATGTAGATGCGCATATTGTCGCTTATCTGCTGCCAGCCTCGCACGAATATCGCGTTCTTCCCGTATCGTTCCATCTCGCCGTTTGCCGAATAGAGCACCACAGTGGCGGGCTTCTCGGGGTTCTGGAAGCGGAACTCGTAGATGGCGCTCTTGTGTGAGACGGCCATACTGACATCGATACTGTTGTCCGCTATCTGCACATCGTAGGAATAGGGCGTGATGTGCTCGTGATCCCAATTAGTCGGGATGATGGGCGAGAGTTCATCGCCCTGAGTGATGCTGATGCGGAAGGCCGAGCGCTCGCGATGATTCGTCACGATAACGGGCAGGCCGTCGAGCATCTCGGTGGTGTAGTCGCCGCGGGTGGGATAGATGCGCATCAGGCTGTTAGGCAGCTGGATGGTGGGGAATGTGGGCACCAGCATGTGGCTGATGTTGCCGATGTAGGGATTCACATAATCCACAGGTTCCTTCTCGGGCGTGGAAGTCGAGCAGGAGAGAAAGAGGCCCGAAGC
>JAEEGL015131134.1_pt1 | contig 16075 bp, 14 predicted proteins | sample 9134231 | NCBI WGS metagenome assembly JAEEGL01 (sample SAMN16246548, study PRJNA631951) | gut metagenome | biome: gut microbiome; feature: rumen; material: fiber-attached | host: Bos | place: Iran: Karaj | collected 2018-10
CAGCCCCGTTAAGGCGGCGAAGGAGAATGACATGAACTATTTGGAAATCGTAAATGTGTACGGCAGAGAGATCCTCGATTCAAGAGGAAATCCTACTGTTGAAGCTGAAGTTACACTTGCTGACGGTACTGTCGGCAGAGGAACTGCCCCCAGCGGTGCTTCCACAGGTGAATTCGAGGCATTGGAACTTCGTGACGGTGATAAGTCCAGATATCTCGGCAAGGGCGTATCAAAGGCTGTAGAGAACATCAACACAGTTATCAATGATGCTGTTACAGGCCTTGATGCTTCTGATATCTATGCAGTTGATAAGGCTATGATCGAAGCAGATGGTACTAAGGATAAGTCAAATCTCGGTGCTAATGCGATCCTCGCTGTATCTATTGCTACAGCTAGAGCTGCAGCTAATGCTCTTGATATCCCGCTCTACAGATTCTTAGGCGGCGTTCAGGGTACTAAGCTTCCTGTTCCGATGATGAATATCTTAAACGGAGGTGCTCACGCTGACAGCGCTGTTGATACTCAGGAGTTTATGATCATGCCTGTAGGCGCTCCTTCATTCAAGGAAGGTCTCAGATGGTGTGCAGAAGTATTCCATACATTGAAGAAGCTCATCAAGGATATGGGTGACGTTACAGCTGTTGGCGATGAGGGTGGTTTTGCTCCCAATAAGCTCGACAGTGATGAAGCAGCCATCGAGAAGATCCTTGAAGCAATCAAGGCTGCAGGATTTGAACCCGGCAAGGATTTCATGATCGCAATGGATGCAGCTTCTTCAGAGTGGAAGAGCGAGAAGGGCAAGGGATTCTATCATCAGCCCAAGTCTGGTAAGGACTTCACATCAGACGAGCTCATCGCTCACTGGGAATCTCTTGTTGATAAGTATCCGATCATCTCTATCGAGGACGGCCTTGATGAAGAAGACTGGGAAGGCTGGCAGCGCATGACTGCTAAGATCGGTAACAAGGTCCAGCTCGTTGGTGACGATCTCTTCGTTACTAATACAGAAAGACTTGCAAAGGGTATTTCTCTTGGTGCTGGTAACTCCATTCTGATCAAGCTCAACCAGATCGGTTCAGTATCCGAGACTCTTGAAGCTATCAAGATGGCTCACAAAGCAGGCTATACTGCAATCTCATCTCACAGATCAGGTGAGACGGCAGATACAACTATTGCAGATCTCGCTGTTGCTCTTAACACATGTCAGATCAAGACAGGTGCGCCCTCACGTTCCGAGAGAGTTGCAAAATACAATCAGTTGCTGAGGATTGAGGAAGAATTAGGCGACGCTGCGGTATATCCGCAGATGGGTGCCTTTAATGTAAAACGTTGATTCACTCCTCTGTTTATACATCATGTCTTAGGAGGGTTGCCCTTGTGATGAGGGGCAGCCCTCCACCCTTGTTATAAGAGTTTATTTTGAATTGAATGGAGGTAGTTCTATGTGTCTTAGAGAATCAGGCGAAATGTATCTGGAATCTGTGCTCGAACTCTCGAAAAACGGTGCGCCGGTCAGATCTTTAGATGTTGCGAATCATCTGGGATTTTCCAAGCCGAGCGTAAGCCGTGCAATGGGAAAACTGAAGACCGAGAACTATATCCTGATAGATCCTCAAGGCTACATTACTCTTACGGAAAGGGGAGAAGGTATAGCCAGAAAAATATATGAGAAAAGGGTAGTCCTGAAAGAACTTATCCTTTCGATTGGTGTTGATGAGGAAACAGCAGCAAAAGATGCGTGCCGTATTGAGCATGTGTTGAGTGATGAAACTTTTGATGCTTTGAAAAGATATATGGGACAATAATGTATTAAGTGATAAAACGTTCAATGCTTTGAAAACATATAGCAAGAATTAATATTCATTTGTTATAAAATAGAATTATTCAAAATATGGAGGATAATTCTATGGCAATGATGGAGAGACCGATCGTCAGCGATTGTGCCGGCGGTAAGTGTTGGGAACACGCATTTGATTCATTTACAATGAAGGTCTTTGTTCCGGATAATGATCTGGACGGACAGACAAACAACTATGGTTTCAGAGCTCCGTTGTTACTGGTTTTCGAAGAGGAAAAGCAGGACATGGAGAGTGCTGTGAACTTTGCACGTGAGACAGGCCTCTCAGCTATTGCAGCCAGATACGATTCAAGTGTTATTTTTATCTATCCGACATCGGAAGGCGGATGGGACAGTGCAGACAGTTCACTCTATGCTGATGTAATTGCCGAGATCAAGATGATCACCGTTTACAGGGACGGTATTGTTGAAGATTTCAATTTCTTCACACAAACTTTCGAAGGATATTACGCACGCGGTGCAAAGTTCCGTACTGACATTTACAGCTATGGAAAGTCTGCTGATTATGTAGCTGAGAATCTTCTTAAGACTATTGAAGGTGAATACCTCTGGGGCCCCGGTGAGATCACTCCTGCTATGTGCTCAATGCAGAACTTAAGTGTTGTACCTGATGTTGAGCGCAAGGACATTGCGATCTTAAGCGTTGGAAACAGCGACGAGATCAATCTCGCATTCAGCGGCTGCAGGAACATTATCTTCAAAGATCACGCAGACTATGTTAACGACTACGATTCTTTCGTAAAGAAGTTCAAGATGTGGTGCGGTAAGATTGAATTCGAGCCTGACTTTGGCAAACTCGGCATGACTGAAGACGTTGGCTTCGTAAACGTTAAGACATCTCCTGATAATGAATTCCTTCCTGTAAAGGCACCTGAGCATAAGGTGGGATATTTTGCATATTACAACAACGGTATTTTCGATAACGGACCTGTTCCGCTCGTGATCGGTTTCCATGGCGGCGGAGATTCATCTATGTATCTGACTTATGTTGCAGGATGGTGGGAAGTAGCGCATAAGTACGGTTTCCTTTATGTTGCTATCGAGAATCATCAGTTTGTGACTGCCACAGAAGCTAAGGACATAATTGAAGTTCTTAAGACACGTTATGCCATTGATGAATCACGTGTCTATGCAACAGGTTTCTCAATGGGAAGCGGCAAGACATGGGATCTCTATCAGGAGTATCCTGATATCCTCGCCGGCATTATGCCGTGCAGCGCGTTGTTCCCGGTATATACAACATTCTTCGGGAAGCCTGTTACTGACAGATTAAATAAGACTGTTTCTGTTCCGGTATTCTATTCAGGCGGTGAGAAATCACATCTGCCCGAACTTCCGTTCCAGGGCGAATCATGTGTTGAGCGTGTTAAGTATGTTGCCGGAGTAAACAAGCTCAAGAAGAGTTTTGCTGATATTGAATTTGCGAAGAAGGATACATGGCAGGATCCCGTTTGGGGTATTTCAGGTGACCGTATTGAGAAAGAATATGATGAGACCAGAGATGCAACATTGACGATCCATTATTTCGACAGTGAAGACGGTGTATGCAGAACTGCTTTCGCGAGTGTGAGCAATCAGATCCATGAGTGCAGGGAACACAGTATCGAGACAGCCTGGAAGTTTATTTCTCAGTTCAAAAAGAAGAATTGACCGGGTTGACCGCAAATTGCCGGCAGAGTAAAATCGTCGGATGAAATTTAAACTCGATATCAAGCGGATAATAGTATGTTTTCTCGCAGTATTCGGAATGGGATTCTTTCTCTCATTCCTGATGCTGTGCGGTCTCGGCACAGATCCTTGTTCATTCATGAACAAAGCCATATCTCTCAGAATAGGCTTATCGTTCGGCACATGGCAGCTGATAATTAATGCCGTGCTGCTGATCATAGTTATTCTGTGGGACAGGTCGAGCCTGGGATTCGGCACCATATTTAACATGGTGCTCGTCGGCTATTACGTTGACTTCTTTGACTGGCTCTGGGACAAGATCATACCCGCGCATTACTTTACTGATGCCATTACCAAATGGCCGATATATATTGTGGCTCTGCTGTGCTTTATCATCAGCGCGGCAGTCTACATCAATTCTGATATGGGCGTTGCGCCGTACGATGCGCTGCCGAAGATACTTACAGAGAAGACCGCAAAGAGATTTCCGAAGTTCCCGAAGATGCTTGTACGTATGGGATGGGATTTCTCTGCAATACTTATCGGTATCCTCGCAGGCGGAGTGCCTGTTATAGGCATTGTCCTGATGGCGATTTTCCTGGGTCCTGCGATCAGTCTGGTGGGAAAGCTGTTTTTCGGGAAGAAGAAACAGAAGTGAGCTTTACCCGTAAACCTTGCGTTTATTTCCAATAATGTTAAAGTATATCAAAATGATATAAACAGGAGAACGCTATGGCACGGGAAAAGAAGATCGATATGGTTATTTTAGGCCTGCTAAGTCATGAAGATCTTACAGGTTACGATATTAAGAAAAGAATTGACGGTGCGATCAGCTTTTTCTGGAAGGGAAGCTTCGGTAACATCTACCCGGCGCTCAAAGACATGGAGAGCCAGAAGCTCATAACAAAGAAAACTTCCACATCCGGCGGACGTGAGAAGATAACTTATCACATAACCAAAGAAGGTATGAACCGCCTTGCTGAATGGCTCAGGGAAGACCAGGCAATTAATGAACTCAGATATGAGACGCTGCTCAAACTCTTCTTCGGAGGGGCAGAGGATAAGAAGGTGTCCGTTCATAACATTGAGGTTTTCGAGGAGCAGGTCAGAAATGATCTGGAGCTCCTTAAGAATTTTGCCGGATCTCTCGAGAACAGTCTGGATAACGAAGACCATTTGTATTTCTACCTGACGATAACGTTCGGTATTGAGACTTATGAAGCTTATCTGAAGTGGTGCGCCAAGGCCAGGAAGATGCTCAGATAATTGCCTTATGAATCAGATCTTTTGGGACGTTGACAGGATATCCATACTGACAGATGTAATGGATGCATCATCTCACAGTCATGCAATGATGCAGTTCTTTGTATGCACTGATGGCATGCTCAATATCAAGGCAGGAAAAGATAAGCCTGAAGCAAGATGTATTCTGGTGAATAAGAATGTTAAGCATTCTTTTAAGGCAGATAACAGAATGTGTTTTACGAGCATTATTGAACCTGTATCTGATCTCGGTCTTGCATTGGATGATCTGCTGGCCGGAAGAGATTACTTTATCGTTGACGGATCAAGAGCAGAGAATGTGATCGGAAAAGTTCTTTGTCTTAAGGAGACACCTGACAAAGAAGCTTATGATGAACTTATGGATGCTGTTTATGGCTGCTTTGATCTTCAGCCTTTAAATAAGCAACTGGATGAGCGCATAGTGGCATTTCTTGAAATGCTAAAGCATTGTACCTGTGATGATCATTCGATAGAAGAATATGCAGGCAAACTGTGTTTATCATCCAGCAGGTTATCGCATCTTTTCTCTGAACAGGTTGGTATCCCTATAAAGAAATATCTGATACTCCATCAGCTCGAGAGAGCATTTGAAGAGATCCTTCAGGGCGAGAGCATAACTAAGGCTGCAATAGATGCGGGATTTGATTCACCTTCGCATTTTGCAGCTGTAGTAAAGAGTCTAATGGGACTCCCAGCCAGACGCGGTGTTAAAGACAGCGTATTTTTGAAAGTTTATTGAGCTCGTTGTTTATAGAATCAGGCCATAAAAGCAAAGGATGGTTTGAACTATGGATAACAGATATCTTAAGAAAACAAGGATGCTTAATTACGATTGTGAGAGCATCAGGAGACTTGTCAGCGAGCGCAATTGGAATCAGCTCGATGATTATCATAAGATCGGTGCCGTATATGATTTTGTAAGAAATGAGATCCTGTTCGGATATAACAGATCTGATCTGCTCACAGCTGAAGAGGTTTTAAGTGACGGATACGGCCAGTGCAACACCAAGGCTACTCTGCTCATGGCACTGTTAAGAGCGGTGGGGATCCCTTGCAGACTTCACGGTTCTGAAGTCGATAAGCATTTCCAGGAAGGTGTTACGCGAGGCATCATAGCAGCTCTGGCACCTGATACGATCGTTCATACGTGGGCAGAAGTCTTTTATGACGGCAGATGGATTGCATTAGAAGGCGTGATCACTGATGAGGCCTACATAAGGGCAATAAAGAAAAATAACAATGTGAGCGGCCATTATGCGCATTTCGCGGTTTCGGTTCCGGATCTGAACATACTTGATCTGGAATGGAAGGGCAGAGATATATTTGTGCAGAATGAATCTGTTGAACAGGACTTTGGTGCCTATGATGATCCTGACACGTTTTTCGAGAAGCACCATCAGACATGGAGCAAAGTGAAAGATCTCGCTTATGTTTATTACGGCCGGAAGAAGATGAACCGCACAGTTCGAAAACTCCGTACGGTGTGATACAAATTACTGTTTCCTTGTTGACACTGTTTTTCTGCAGTGATATATTTGCTACGTCTGACGTAGTACGACTGGCGTAGCAAATATAGAAGAACCGAAAAAACAGAATTCCTGTAACGTTATTAAAACGTCTTCGTCTAACAGGTGAATTCTAAAAGGAAGGTTTATTCATCATGGAAAACATTGAGGGACAGAAATTAGGGACAGAGTGCATGGAAAAGCCTGCAAAGGGCAGAGTTAAGAAGCCGAAGAAAGCATCGAAGCTCAAAGCATTTATCAAGCGTAAGACTGAACCTGCGAGAGACTTCATGCGCGCGGGTATCCCCGGCGGAATGATCGCGGTTGCGTTCCTGGCGACGTTAATGAACAGCACTGTCATCAGCGATTATACTTTCGATAAGATCCCGTGGATCGCGAGCTGTATCAATTTCTCGATTCTCTTTGTTGCTGTTGCCGAACTGATCAACCTTATAATGAAATTTCTGTTCGGTGCAGGAAAGAGATGCAAATCCTACTTTTTCCTCTCTGTGTTCTGTGTTGTTTTTGATAACGCAGTAGCAACGCAGGGCAACTGCATTCCGGCATTTGCAGTAATGAGTTTTCTTCTGGTTCTTGCTGCTGAGATCGTCGGCAGATGTATCTGGGCCTTTGTGGTCAAGCGTAGGTTCAAACAGGTGTTTGCTTATGTTGCAACAGGCCTGTCTCTGATATATTTCGGATTATACGGATACTTCCTTCTTAATGACAACTTCGGTGAGAACCGCGTTGAGTTCTATAACCAGATCCCTGTGGCAGCAACTGAACAGGTTAAGGGATTTGATGCTTATCTTGAGAATGGTCCTTATGAGGTTGAGTCTTTGTCATACGGACCTGAAGATACAAATGACATCGTAACTGCGACAGTGGATTTTACTGTTTTCGATTCAGTAAAGGACAGAACAGGATTGGATAAACTCTCAGATCTTTTCATGGATTATGAATTCGACAAGGTTCCGGTTAAGGGTGAGGTCTGGTATCCGTCCGGTTTAAAGAATTGCCCCGTATTCTTTATGGTTCACGGCAATCACGAATCAGATGTCCCTTCGTATCTAGGCTACGAATATCTTGGCAGATATCTCGCGTCTAACGGTTATGTCGTTATCTCAGTTGATGAGAATATCATCAATGCATCAGGCGAGGGCAACGATAAGCGTGCGATCCTTCTGCTTGAGAACATTAAGACTATCTTTAACCTCAATGAGACATCCGGCAGTAAGCTCTTTGGATTGATGAATGAAGATGTTCTTGCAATCGGCGGACATTCAAGAGGCGGCGAGATGGTTGCAACTGCTTACCTGTTTAACGATCTCGATGCATATCCTGAAGACGGTAACATCAGGTTCGATTATCACTTCAATATCACATCAATAGTTGCGATTGCGCCTGTTGTTGACCAGTATATGCCTGTCAGCCATTCCGTGGAACTTAAGGATGTAAACTATCTTATCATTCACGGTGCTAACGACCAGGATGTTTCTTCCATGATGGGTGAGAAGCAGTATAACAACATTGCGTTTACCGGTTCTGATGACAATTTCTATATGAAGTCATCTGTATATATCTACGGCACGAACCACGGCCAGTTCAACAGCCTGTGGGGAAGATACGATATGAACGATGTGTTCTCATGTTATCTGAATACGAATAACTTCATTGACGAGGCAGATCAGAAGTTGATCGCCAGAGCATATATCCGTACATTCCTGGATTCGACACTCGGAATCGACGATACATATGTCTCGCTGCTGTCTGACATATCTTCATACCGTTCATACCTCCCGAAAACCGTCTACCTGACAGATTATTCTGATTCGGAGTTTGTGAGCCTTTGCTCATTCGATAAGACTGTTGATATTGCAGGCGGATCAAACGGCGCGGCAGTTTCCTGTTCAGGTACTGAAACATGGACGATTAAGACTTATTCAAGAGGTGACGGCGGTGAAGGTGAGAACTATGTTCTTGATCTTGAGTGGGAGGAAGAAGCTTCACCTTGTGTGAATGTCTCATTCCCCGCGATCGATATCTCTGACGGATGTATTTCTTTCGAGATCGCTGATATGAGAGAGGATACTGCTGATATTACTGAAGGGCTGAACTACACTGTTGAACTGACTGATATCAACGGAAATAAAGTTACTGTTGATAATCCGGTTCTCGTATACCATTCGCTGGCTATCCAGTTCGGAAGACAGGACGCGCTGTTCGGAACATACGAGTACAAGCATCAGCTGCAGCAGGTTACTGTTGATCCGTCGATGTTCGCATCATCAGCTTTTGATTTCTCTCATGTTGTATCAGTTAAGATCAGTACCGACGGCACGGAAGCGGGAGAGATCATCATAAACAATGTTGGTTACTGGAATTAAGGGAAGGTGAATTTGATTTGGGAAAGAAAAGCGAAAAGAAAAAATTTAAGAGTGCATTTTTAGTTACGCAAGTTTTGCTGCTTGCATGGTTTTTTCTCGATATGATCGGAGTGTATTTTAAAGATGGTTATTTGGTTACACGTTCCTATAAAGAAGACGGAATATTCTTTTTGATCTATCTGTCTACGGTTGTTCTGTTTATCATCAAAGACAGGATAGGTAAGTGGGCAGTTCTCATATGGTCAGCATTATGGTTTATAACACAGTTCATGAATCACGAACTGGTAACTATCACGGGGAACAATTATGAAGGGAAGATGCGTTATTTCGAAGGCGCAATAAAGTGGCTCGACATCGAAGGTGTTTATGTTCCCGACGTATACCACACAGTGCTTCACGTGCTTATTCTTGCCGTTATTGTTACAGGTGTGATTTATGTCGTGAAGAATAAGAAGAGGAAGTAAACCATTTCGCAGTTCGTCTTTTTGATTGCATGAGATATTGCAATGGTATTACTTTGATGCCAATGGAACAATGCATACCAAATGGCTGCGGACCGTACATCGGGTGGGAAGCTTTATTTCAACAAAAATACCGCCTGACCGATTCAGATCAAGCGGTATCTTTTTGGCAGAATCAACCAATTCGAACCTTTATGACAAATTTTGGATTCGAACGGCATGTTTTGACCCGGATCTCAGTTTGTGTTTTCTACTTCTATTATATAAATAAAAAAACTCGCTGATTATCAACGAGTCTTAAAAATGCGGTTGTTAACTCTGCTTATTTTTGTCCTTTGGGCAAAAATATTAATTTTGTCTTCATGTCGATTTCTTCTATAGATTCAAATCCTGTTCGGAAAGTAATCTTTATTTGAGACCTGGATATAACTTCTATTCTGGATATAAGTCCTCGGAGTGTCTCGGTTTCATATGAAAAGTGATGTTCCTTAACAAGGCTTAATATTTCCATTATTTCTGACATCTTTTGTATCGGTGAAGATTTGTTTGACTGTTCAAATGCTGCTTGAAGCTCGTTCTCGGCTGTTTGCTTTTTTGAACATATATCTGATAGTTTAAACAAATTATCTTCAGTTGAGCCGGTCTCGCCTATGTCCTTAAGTATCTGATCGAACTCTTCATCTAGACTTGCAATTCTCTTTCGAATCTCGATTATCTGGTTGTCAAAATAATTGGAACTGAGTTTAGATTTGATAATTTCAGACAATGGATCGTTCTGGTTATCGTTCATAGCCACCAGTTTTTCAATTGCTTGTCCTATGGCACCATATATTCCAATCTCAGGTAGAGCAGGGGAATCTTTGCAATATTTTGTTCCATATTCTACGCGCTTCATGCATCTCCATACATATTTGTGTTCGCCATTGCTGTTATACCAGGTGCGGCGTCTGTATGGTGATCCGCATTTTCCGCATACAATTAACCCATTTAGAGGATTATTTGCAATATAATAGCCTTTTTCTGTTTTATTATGCTTTGTCCAGACGGGTTTAAGGCTGCTGCGTCTCTTTTTCTCCTTTTGTGCCTGCTTAAAAACTTCCTTATCTATTATTGCTGGGTGGTTATTCTCTATAAGGTATTGAGGAATTTCGCCATCGTTTAGCTTCTTTTTCTTGCTAATTGGATCAACAACGAAGGTTTTATTGGTAATGACAGAACCAATATACTTCTCGTTGCTTACGATTCTCTCGATAGTACCTCCGCTCCAGCAGTCTTTTCCAGTAGCCGTTTTATAGCCTTTTTCCTTGAGAAGCTTGCATATTTCAGTCGCCCCGGTTCCTTTAATATATTCTTTAAATATATATCTAACTGTTTCAGCCTCTTCAGGGTCGATCTCTATGCTTCCATCTTTGCTTTTCCTATATCCAAGTATATTTTTAGCTGAAAAAGAATAATTGCCCTCTTTGGCAGCTTGTAGCTTACCCCATTTGACATTCTTGCTTAAACTTTCCGATTCACTTTGTGCCAGTGAACCGTGTAAAGAGATAAGGAAATCAAAATTAGGGTCGATGCTATGAATGTTCTGTTCTTCAAAGTAGACATCTACACCGAGATCACGTAGTTCTCTGGTGAATTTAAGTACATCGAGGTTATTTCTAGCAAATCGTGAGACGGATTTAGTTAATATAAGATCTATCTTGCCCATTCGGCAATGACGAATCATACGCTTGAACTCTTCACGGTGCTTTGTTTGTGTACCGGAAATTCCTCTATCCGCATATATCCCGACCATTTTCCAGCCAGGTGTGCTCAGAATATGTTCGTTATATTTTCTCTTCTGAACCTCATAACTATTAAGCTGATCGGCTTCGTCCGTTGAAACGCGGCAATAGGCTGCAACTCTTATGAGTTTTACAGTTCCGATATTTTCCGTTGCTTTTGGCTTGGCTGGTGTATAGAGTCTAACTCTTTTTTCACCCTGTACAGGCATAGCGTTCATTTCCAAGACCTCGTTTATGTACCAGTGATTTCCGTAACTGATTCTGATTTGTTTCCGTTAATCTGCTTTGAATAGATTCCAGTCGTGTCTTTGCAGTATTTTGTGTTGTCTAAGAACTGCATTTCGACAGATTGATTGCTCAATATACATATTTCCTTGGCTATAGCGTTTATAGTTATTGCTAAATCGGATATTGATTCGAATTTTGCAAGGGAATCCTTTATTTTATTCTGTATATAAGCGGTTCGAGAGATGCTGTTGATCTTCATTTCTGCCAGTTTCAAGATATCATTCTTTATTTTTTCTTTGTCAAAAGCTTCTGAACTGAGGGCTTCTTCAATAAGTTTTTCTTTGAAAACCATGTCCATAGACCTTACTATTGTTGAAGAATTATCTGCGGAATAGTCAAGCGCAGCAGATTTCAGCATGCTTTGGAACTCGTTAATGAGCGTTTGGTCTTTGAATAGAATCAGTTTCTTGCATTCTTCGCACTTCCATCTTTCTGGGCAGGGAAGCCGATTATCTCGAATTCGCTTTAAAACTCCACCACATTCGCTGCAAGTGAAGGGTAGCTTTATTCCTGAGAGTTGAACTGATTCTGTAGTTCTTTTAGTCCCAGCGTTCTTTTTGTTGTTCACTCGATCAAATGTTTTGCGGTCGATTATAGCCGGGAATAGATCCTTGCCGGTGTAACGCTCATCACATAGAATTCTGTTAATCTTTGATTTGTTAAGTGTCTGCAGGGAATACTTGTCGATTACTTCTGAACTGATTTTCGATAGGGAAACACCATTTTCGTATAATTCAAAAATGTTCCGAACTATAATAGCTTCCGATTCTAATATTTCGTAATGACCTAATTCGATCTTATATCCCAAAGGCGCTGTTTTCATCAGGCTGTACCTCTTTCGGTTATATTAAGTCCGCCGATGATGCGGAAAGTAATGTTCTTATCGTCATCTATTGTGATTTTCTCGACAGCCTCGTCAAAGAAATCTTCATCAAAGGCATATGGATCTGAGATGTTTTTTACTAATTCATTGAGTTCAATCAGCTGGGTTAGACAATCTTCGTCTTTGTCCAACTTGAACAGATTGTTCCTTTCAGTTCGCAATCTGTTCATTTCGCTTTGAATCGGATTGAGCTTTGAAAAGTAATCCGAATCCGATAGTATTCTGTCAGCATAGAGTTTGGATAACGCATAACATTGTTCAGAAAGCTTAGAAACGGTATTGTCGATTTCCTTTATCCTTGTTCTGTGATTTCCAACCATATTTATGACTTTTTGCATTTGTTCGATAGCGTGGCACAGAATGTCTTCACGATTCTCGTAAAGCTTTATTGTTATAAGCTTGAATGCTTCTGTGACATCGTCTTCATACACCATGTGCGAAGAACAAGGGGTTCTTTGGAGGAAATATCCTTTACAGAACCAAGCTATTTTTTTATTGTGATTTACTCGTTTCATCCTCATTCCGCATTCTGAGCAGTACATCAATCCCTGAAAGGAACTTGTATTTTTACCGTTATGGCGAGTAATAGTATTTCTAAACTCCATTAGAGCCTGTGCAGCCTCAAACTGTTCTTTGGATATAATTGGAGGGTTGCTGTTTTCTACATAGTACATATCTTTCTCGCCGTGGTTGTATTTTTCGCGAAAGGGAAGAGTATCGGTTGTATAACGCTTTTGTAATATTGCGTCTCCCATATATCTTTCATTTTTGAGAATGTATCTAACAGTCGTAAAATACCACTTCTTATAACCATATCTCTTAGCTGTATGTTCATTGTTGAGGGTATTAGCTATTTTTTCTAATCCCATACCGGAAAGGTACATATCAAATATACGTCTTACAAGTTCAGCAGCCTCTTCATCGATAACGAGTTTCCGATCAACAAGTTTATATCCAAGTGGTGCTTTGCAGGTGATAAACTCTCCGCTTTTCATTCTGTGCTTATAGCTCCATCGCATGTTGTCGGAGATGTTTTTTGATTCCATTTGGGCAACAGATCCGAAAAGGGAAACCAGGAACTCAGAATTCATCATCTCGGTGTCGATGTTTTCTTTTTCGAACCTTACCGATACCTTGAGTTCTTTTAGAAGCCTTACTATATATAGGTTTTCTTCATTGTTCCTAGCAAATCTCGATGCTGACTTCGTTATGATCTTATCGATTTTCCCGAGTTTGCAGTCTTTTATCATGCGCATGAACTCATCACGCTTCTCTATGGAAGTGCCTGTGATGCCTTCATCCACATATATATCAACGAGAACTGCATTAGGTATATCGTTAGTTATTTCACGAAAATGCCTTATCTGAGCAGCTAATGAATGTTCTTGTTCGTCCTTTTTGGAGGAAACTCGACAATAACCAGCAATTCTGATCTTTTTGTCCGGAGTATTGTTTCCGCATGATATATCATTAACGATCATAATCTTATTCCTTTCGTAAGATTCATGACCATTGATTCTTGATTAGCGGGATTATTGAATAGGAGTCTTGAGATAATTGTTGTACTGAATCTCTTTCCAATAAAATAGCACATAAATAAATGTGTAGCCAGCAGAATATTATAGAATCAACGGTCTTCCGTAGTAGTTGTTTACGTCCATAATAATGGCGTTATATTCTTCATCGGTCAGGAGATCCATTTGTTTAAGCAGTTTCAGGATCTCTATATCGCGAACTACTGTACATGCATTTATTGTTGCTTTGAGATTTTTATCATTAACGATTTCCATATTTTGTCCTCAAAAGTAAATGCTTTGGCGGTCATTTGTAATTACACAAACGACCGCCTCCACATATAGTTTCAGCTGTTGTTTGTATAGCGTGTTGCTCGTATTTATCGTCCACTCCCGAGCTTGAAGTCCTCCGTTCACAAGTGAAGGTTTTCTTCGGATTCTTTTCTCCGGGGTTTGCATAACCCCTCATAGGACTCTCACCTCCGGTAGGATCTCTCCGGCCACATTCATTGGGTGCGACGGCTCGCGGTATCTCATCTCCGCTTCAACGCTCAGCCTGTGACTATGCAGAAGTATCATTATTGCTGCCGTATGTCTTGGCCTCACCGCATATACCTTGCGGTTTTCGTGGCAGTGGCTTCTCCTGACTGGATCAGCAGTTCCACGTTTGGCTCTCTACGACAGGAACGTAAGAGAAAAGCTGCTATTTAGTTGTTGGGGAGGATGAGAAAAAGTCCTCCTATATGTATAGGGAAGCAGAAAGGGGTAGTGTGACATTTTTACTCTAAATTTTCCAATATTTTTTGTTTCAGCTTATCAAGGATCCGCCTTTTCCTTTTATTTACAGAACTGCGTCCTTTTCCAATTGCTTTGGCATATGCGTTTTCAGTCATACCATTAAAGTAGATAGCCTTAATCAGTTCGAGTTCTGCAGTTTTGAGGGACTTCAATGCCTTTATAAGTGCCTGTTGCTCCTGTTCTTTTGCAAAATCTTCAATTTCATCTCTAATTGCGAGTTCGCATTCGACAACAAATTCATCAAAGCGTTCCCAAGCTCCCAAAGTATCTTCAGTGCCATCAAGTTGGGATAATGGAATCTGATGTTCATAGAAACTGGAGTCATTATCTTCGAGATTCCACTGAGTTCTGGTGAAGGCCTCATATACTTCTTTGGTAACTTCGACCATTTCATATTTGCCGGTTGTTGTATTAAAAACAGAAACTTTATATTTTTCCATGATGATTTCTCCTTGAATTTATTGAATTTAGAGTTCTGCTTAGCGGAGAAATCAGGGGTAACTGTCGATATATGTCTGCCAGAGACGCATACTAAAGTCCTTTCCGGTCAGCCGGAGAGGACTTTAGTGAGAGTCGTACGATGTAAGGTCAAATAAAACGGCGCCCTACGTATCATCGGACAGTACAATTGCTGTACTATCTTCTGACTCGTACGACGCCGACCGCATAATCCTTTAGTGATTAGCTCCGTTGACCATTACAAGTTGGGTTGTATTTTGTTGTCAGTTATTAGCTTGCAGTTTTCGATTACCAGGCAAAGTCTGGAAGGATATGTATTCCTGGGTATACTTTTGGCGTTTTCTGATGCTTAAAGTACTTGGTATCCAATACTGATATCCTGTTACAGCGAGGACATTTGATATCAAAGTGGCCCTGGCAGTCATAGACATACATAATGGCATAGCCGCATCTGGGACAGCGCAAAGCTCGTTTTACCATGCCTTCGACCTCTTTTCTGCAAAGCTCTTCCTTTTCTTTTAATGTTTCGTTGAGAAAACTATCATCAAATGGGTCAAATTTCTTGTGGCTCATAGGGGAATACCTCCTTGCTCTCTGCCTGGAAGGACAAAGGCCTGACTTCAATTAAGTTGAGTTCTTTCAGCCTTATCATCAGGGCAGTGATAGATACTTTCATTTCATTGGCTATACGAAGAAGCATGGATTGATCGTACTTGCTGATTCCGTAATTCTCATATCGGGTTACCTTGTGGGTGTTAAGGTATGTCTCCAGATACTTAAGCACGATGTGCTTTGGCATTAGAAGGCAAGCAGATATACGATCAGCCTGTATCTCGTAAATGCTGAATTCATCAGTGAGCAGCTGCTGATTGAAGTTAGCTTCAGCATCAAAGGCATGATTATGATAAGCAGCCTGATTACCATATATACGACTGGTAATAACGTGCCCGGCTTCGTGACCCAATACGAAACGTCTTTTTGATTCGTTGCCTGGAGTGGTGAGGTACTTATCTAGAACTATGGTGTCTCTATCATAAACAACATCACGCTTCCTGCTATTGCGATAGATCCGGATCTTCGTTACACCATCGCTTACAAATCCAAGACAATTGGATTTTGCTGCTATAGATTCATATACAACGGTGCAGTGCAGATAGTTAAGAACAAAACTATCTATGTCAACTGAAGG
>JAEEGL011305680.1_pt1 | contig 16074 bp, 10 predicted proteins | sample 9134231 | NCBI WGS metagenome assembly JAEEGL01 (sample SAMN16246548, study PRJNA631951) | gut metagenome | biome: gut microbiome; feature: rumen; material: fiber-attached | host: Bos | place: Iran: Karaj | collected 2018-10
GATTTCACCGATCTCATCGCCCAAAATCAACTCCAGGAGCTCTTTGCAGAGATCCGGATTGTGTTCCATCACATGACAGAACATGAAATTGTTGCGGATGGTGAGCCGCTCAGGGATCCGGGCATGGTCGTACTTGTTCATATGATTCTCCTTACATTCCCTGCCGGATTTTTTGATAGCAAGGATATGTAAAGAGCTGTTTATGCGGTAACTCCGTTCATGTTAACCACCTCTTGGTTTTGCACGAAATCCTTTAATCATGTACCCTAAGCTGATTATAGCGAGGCCGCAGACACAAGTCAACGATTGCCTCCGTACGGGATTGCCTCAGTGCGAGATCGCCTCAGTACGGGTCAGTCGTATCGCCTGGCGCGAGGGGATACCAGATCGTATCATCCGGTGCCTGGCAGAGACCGCTGACGCCCGAAGTGATGGCCCAGATCGATGATCCGTCGGTCCCGAAGGCTGCGCTGCCGGTGTATCCAAGATCGGTGACTGATCCGTTGAGCAGGAATTTCACATTGTCACAGCTGATCCATTCTCCTGAGTAGGCATCTCTTGCGCGCAGGTTGAAGAATTCTGCCGTCCGCACCTCGCCGGTGTATTGAATAAGATAGTTTTCCAAAAAGCCTCCGGCGCTTCCTAAATGCAGGTCCGAAACGCCGAGATCAAACGAGGCCATAAGATACCATTCATTGGTCAGCAGGTCGCAGATGTAAACCGTCTGCAGGGCGTTGCCGGTGTCGGGCGATGTGGTGTGCTGCAGCAGTACACGGTAATCCCTTCCGACATGCCAGTCGAAGGGGGTGATATACTGAGTAAAGCTTCCCTCCGCGTTGCCAACGTTCGCCTTGCCCTCTCCCTCAGGGTAGACGACCTCCGGGCGGTAGACCGTTACGTTGCCTGAATAGTCCTCACAAAAGGTGCACCAGACGGACATGATAAAGACCTTGCTGCCGTCCTCCCACTGCTGGAATCCGCAGTATCCGCCTGGTGTTCCGGTAAAGTCATTATAAACTTTAGCGTATCTTGCTTCGAGATCGGAAACATCGTCCCACCAGTTGAGCGGGCACACATATGTGCCGTACGGATCATGGTCGATGTGAAAATCTACGCAATACTCGATCGCTCGCTCAAGACCAGAGTAATACGGGTAGATCGCGATATACGGCGAGCGCCCTAGCCCCCTTACCGAATCGATCTGTGCCTGTGTCGGCATTTGCATATAGCTAGCCCAGTCGCGGATCGCGTATGCGTACGGATCATAGATTTCCACCGAGGACTCCTCCGCCCAGGAATTTTCCCAGCTCGAGGATCCTTCGCTCCAGGAATAATCGCTGGAAGATTCATAGTAGTTGTTCGAGCTATCGACATAGCTGATGAAATTCGATGCATCCCACACGCTTCCACTCGAATTCGATGAGTTTGAGGAGCTCCCCGATGAACCTCCGTCAAAACTGCACGCGTTGCTGTTTCCCACAACGACCACAACAAGTACAACAGCCAGAAGACAAAGCCAAAGTTTGTTAATCTTCATTGCTAATCCCCCTTTTCCCTTTCCAAAATCATAACACACAATCGCGGAGGAGGAAAGCAAGGTTTTCGGAGGTTGGTTTTAAGGCGGATTTGCACGCTAACCCGCTCTGGCATTTTGCAAAGTAATCTTTGTTTCTATTATTTGCAATCTGAGATTACCTGCAGTTTGGATAGTTCTACTAAAAAATACCCGGTGCAAAGACTGGGTAATCTTTTTTGCACATTATTGGGTTTTGAGATTATGATCCGTATCCGTGCCGTAAATTACTCCACGCTAATTCTGCACGTGGCTCACCGACATTTTGCTGAGATTCATCTCAATCACTCATTTATTCTGGTTGAGACTATTTTGAGGATATCCACGCCTTAGTTTCAGAAATGATTCAATGTGACAATAATCTCATTTTGCGCTTTTTTCTTTTTGGGATTATTATTCCGATTCCTCCGTCCCCACTGCACGCGAAAGCAGAGCCAGGCAGGTACAGATCGGAGCCAGACAGGTACAGATCAGAGCCAGACAGGTACAGATCAGAGCCAGACACGCAAAAACAGAGTTAAGTACACAAAAACCGCGAAAGCCCAGGGCTTTCGCGGTTTTTTGTTTAGAATTTATTCTATTTCTTTTCAGTCTTCGCCTGTTCCTCTGCGGTGCCTTAGCTTTCGACTGTGGTTTCGTTTTCGCCTGCAGCCTCTGCATCGCTCTGGCCGGCGACCTCTGCATCGGCCTGGCTGGCGGCTTCGACGTTGACGTTGGCGCCGGAGATCGTGATGTTGCGGTTGACCTTGCCGTCGTAGGTGTTGGCACGCAGGATCTCGGAGAGGTCGACGCCCGTGGCTTCGCTCAGGGTGTCAAAGACCTGCTTCATGACGATCGGCGTGCTGGCGCTGACCTGGCCGAGGCCGTTTCCGGTGTTGCCGGATCCGTCTGCGCCCGTGCCGCCGGCGACTCCGTAGATGTTGATCTTGTCGATCTGGCCCAGAGGCTTCGCGATCTCGGCAGCCATCTGAGGCATGATCTTGATCAGCATTTCGGCCATCGCGGCTCCGTTGTATTTCTGGTAAGCTTCAGCTTTCTTTTCCATCGCTTCTGCTTCCGCGAGACCCTTCAGGCGGGCTGCTTCAGCCTCGGCGCGGCCTTTGGCTTCGATACCGGCTGCTTCTGCTTCGTACTTGGCTTTGATACCGGCCGCTTCCTGTTCTGCAGCGTAGCGAACAGCTTCTGCCTCACGCTGCTTTCTGGCAAGCTCGGCCTCAGCATCGCGCTCAGCCTTGTACTTTTCAGCCTCGGCAACTTTTTCGACGGTAGCCGCAAGCTCTTGCTGTTTGACTTCAACTTCGCGCTTTTTCAGCTCAGCCTGACGCTCGGATTTCGCGATCTGCGCGTTGACCGTTGCGACCTGAATGGCTTTCTGCTGTTCCTGGTTCTGGATTTCGTAGGAAGCATCCGCTACAGCCTTCGAAGCCTCGGACTGACGACGCAGCTCGTTCTTGCGGATCGCCAGTTCGTTGTTCTTCTTTGCGATCTCAGTTTCCGCTGCGACCTTTGCATCGTTGGCAGCCTTATCGGCCTCAGCCTGAGCGATCGCGACATCACGCTCCGCCTGAGCCTTTGCGATGGCCGCGTCCTTCTTGATCTTCGAGGTATTATCCATACCCATGTCCGTGATCAAGCCGTTTTCATCCGTAACATTCTGGATGTTGCAGGACAGGATTTCGATGCCCAGCTTGTCCATGTCTTTGGAAGCCTTGGCCATGACCTGATCAGAGAATGAATCACGGTCGGTGTTGATCGCCTTGAGGTCCAGCGTACCGATAATCTCACGCATGTTACCCTGAAGGGAATCCTGCAGGTCGAGCGCGATGTCAGCGGGCTTTTTGTTCAGGAAGTTCTTCATGGCGAGCATGAGGCCTTCCTCGTCGTTCTTGATGCGGATCTTTGCGATCGCGTCAACCTTGACGTTGATGAAATCGTTGGTCGGAATGTAGGTGTCGGTTTTGATATCGACGGAGATCTGTCCCAGATACAGCTTATCCAACCGTTCGAGCACCGGGATCTTCACGCCGGCGCGTCCGATCAGGACTTTCGGTTTCTTTTTGGCACCGGAAATAATGAAAGCCATGTCCGGGGGAGCTTTGACGTATCCGATCAGAATGATGATCAGAATAAAGATGATAATGATGCCACCGATGATGTACTTTTCCATATGTGTTTACTCCTTTTCCGAGGAGGCAGGGCCCTGGTATACGGTCTCCGCAGTCACGGTCACGGACGGCCGCCGGTTCTTTTCCGGCTTTTGCTTTCTGCCGGCACCGGCTGGCTGTTCACCCTCGATTGATACTATCCTAACACAATTTTTCGCGCGCTGCACACCGAAATGATCGATTTTACGTGAGTTTAACCCCTCCGACAAAATCCGTTCACAATCCCCGCGGCGTTCCTAATAAGTAGGAATGGGCGCGGATGAGCGGCTTGCCTCTCACAACTTTACAGGCGGAACGTCAGGGACGAGCCTTCCGGTTCCTTTTTCACGAGGATCTGTTTGTCGATGCGCGCTGCAAGCTCGCTCATGTGGCTGATGACACCGACAAGCCGGTTGCCTTCCGCGAGTGACTGCAGGAGGTTCACCGCCTGCGCGAGTGCACTTTCGTCGAGCGATCCGAACCCTTCGTCGATGAACATCGCATCCAGGCGAATGCCGCCGCTGCGGCCCTGAACGATGTCGGAGAGTCCGAGCGCCAGCGAAAGCGAGGCGAGGAACGATTCACCGCCCGAGAGTGTAGTTACATCGCGCCACTTGCCGGTCGAGGCATCGAACACATCCAGGTCCAGGCCGGCTTGAGCACGCTTGTCGCGCGCACCTTCCTTACAGCGAAGAACGAACATGCCGCCGGAGAGCGTGCGCAGGCGCTGGTTCGCTGCCGCGACGACCTCCTGGAAATAGTAGCGCTGGACGTAGGTCTCGAACGAGATCTTCGCCTGGCCGCTGAGACGGCCGGAGGCAACGTTGTAAAGATCGTTGATCTTGCGCCATTCCGTCCGCTGCTTTTCGCTCTTGTCAAAGTCTGCTTTCAGGCGCTTGCGGCTTTCTTCGCAGGTCTGCGCATCCGCGAGACAGGTAGTTTCAAGCCGCTGCAGCTGCTGCGCGGTGGTTTCATATTCTTTGGTTCGCTCTGCGATGGCCTGAAGGTTCACACGCTCCTTGCCCTGCAGCTTCTCTGTCAGGGTCGCTCGCTGCGTTCTGGCCGATGCCAGATCGACCTGGTGCTTGCGGTAGGCATTTTCCAGCCGGTCGATCTCCTTTTCGGAAAGCTGGGCAGCCTTGTAGGTTTCCGTGGAGGCAAATCCGGCCGCGGTGAGCGCGTTCTGGAAATTGGCTTTGGCTTTTAGGTACGTTTCTTTTTGCTGCTTGCCCAGATCGGCCAGGGCTTCCTTGGTGGCTTTGAGTCCCTCGATGTCGAGCTTCCGGCCCTCGAGCGCTTTTTGCGCCCGATCCTTGCCGTCATGTGCGGCTCTGACCTGCGCCTGAAGCGTTCGGATCATCGTTTCGGCTTCCCGTTTCGTAAAGGAAGCTGCATCCTTCACTTCGGACTGGGCCAGCTTCTTTTCGGTGGATTCAATGCGTGTTTTGCGAATATCGATCTCGGTCTGGGTGTCTTTCAGTTTTTTGTCAGCCTCGTTTTTCGCCCTTTCAGCCGCCTCGAGCCCTTCCCTTGTCACCGTTGCCTCGGAGAGGTGGGCAAGGTTCGGATGATGAACGGATCCGCATACCGGGCAGGGTTCCCCGTCCTTCAGGTCTTTCGCCAAAAGGCCGGCCTGCGAGCGGAAGAACTGATCGCGCTTCGAAGCGTAATCGGCTTCGGCTCGTTCGAGCGCAGTGAGCATGCTCACCGACGCAGGCAGCAGTTTACTAAGTTTTCCACGATCGGTCTCAAGCTGTTCGATGTCCGTAAGCAGCGATTCCAGAACGTTTTTCCGGACTTCTTTTTCCTTTGCGGCTTCCTCTTCGTGCTCGGCGTTTGTCAGCGCATCTTGCAGCGCCGGGAGGCTCGCTTCCGCTTTCTCTAGCTTGCCAAGAGCCTCTTTGAACTGACGGGCGCTCTCGTAGACGGCTTTCTCCGTCTCCGACTCCTGCTTCTCCAAAGGCTGCAGCGGAAGGGTCTTTTTCGCCTTCTCCGCCGCTTCATGGTCAGCTGCGCGGGCTTCGGCCTCCGCTTCCAGCTTTGTGACCGCACGCTCCCACGCTGCCAGGCTGTCAAAATCCTGATTCAGACTCCTGGCCTCTCCCTCCTGCCTTCTTGATGCAGTGAGTTTCGCGGAAACGGCCTCATAAGCCGTCCGTGCTTCCGTTCCCTTTGCTTTCAGCGCTTCCGAGGCTTCTTTGAGCTTTGTCAGTACTTCTTCATTTTTCAGCTGCGCATGGAGGTCTGTCAGCTCCGCTTTCACCGTTTCCTCCAGCTTCAGCCGTGCGATCTCGGACACGATCCGATTCTCGGAGAGCTTCAGCTCATCATCGAGCTCCCTCTTTTCATCCGCCAGGCGATACTGCAGATTTTCAAACCGTCCGGTATCGAACATCTTCTGGAACAGCTTCTGGCGCGCGTCGCTTTTCGCGTTCAGGATCTTCAGGAAATCACCCTGCGCGATCATGACCGTCTGGGCAAATTGGTCGCGGGTGAGTCCCACGATCTCGATGATCCGCGCGTTGACCTCTTCAATGCGCGTTTTGACCTCGCCCGTCTCCGGGCATTCAAACGTGACTCCGGCGGTCTGCTTGACTTCGGAGCCGTTCTTTTGCTTTGACGCGCGCATGTATTCCGGGTTGCGCGTCACTTTATAGATTTTCCCCTGGTTTTCGAAGGTCAGCTCCACCTCTGTCGGGGTCTCCGGAGCCGCGTAGTCCGAGCGGAACGATTTTGCCATGCGCCGCTCGCTGCCGCCCGAGGCCTCACCGTACAGGGCGAAGCTGATCGCATCGAAAATCGTGGTTTTGCCGGCACCCGTGTCACCCGCAATCAGGAAGACACCATTCTCGCCGAGCCGGGTAAAATCGACTTCTTCCCGCTCTTTATAAGGACCGAAGGCGGACATAACAAGCTTGATCGGTTTCATTCCTCCGTCCCTCCTTCACTCTGATTCAACAGTCTGATGATGATCTCCCGCTCGTCCTCCGGGAGGCTCTCCTTCTTGCTCCATTCGTAGAACTCTTCGAAGAGTTCCAGGTCGCTGCGGCCTTTTCCGACCGATGAAACGTCGACCGGTCCGGTTTCGTAGATCTCCTGATTTTTGAGTCCGACGCTCAGCAGGTTCGGAAAGATCGCGCGGAGCGCACTCTGGTAGTTCTCCGCCGGGATCCGCGAGTCGGTCAGCGTCACCGCGACAAGATCTTCGGTCGGGGTCATTTCCATGATCCGCTCAAAGCTTTCCTCGACGCCCCGCACCTTGCGCAGGAGCGGGTACAAGATCCGGTCCAGTTTCGGCTCTTCCCCTTTGGCACCGAGCGTGATCAGCGAGCAGCTTTTATCGTAGCCGCCCTCCGAAACCGCATACGGAAGGAGCGAACCTGCATAGCTCGCGAGCCCGCCGCCTGCCATGCGGAAGGTCTGCGGTTTGTGGACATGCCCCATGGCTACAAAGTCAAATGCCTCCAGCGCCGCGAGGGTGATATCCTCCGAGCCGCCGACAATGCGCTCCTCTGAACCGCCCTCTTCCGAGCCCGTCACGTACTGATGGCACACGAGGACGTTGCGGATCGCAGTATCGATCTCGCTCGCTTCGATGACAGCGCGTACAGCCTCTTCGTAAGTGGACGCGGTGCAGCCCGGAAGCTGCGCGCGCACTTCGATCGGTTTGATAAAAGGAAGCAGGTGGATCGCCACCGGGCCGAACTCATCTTCCGTCATGACCGTCTGCAGTCTCCCCTCAAAACGGTCGGTGACATGGACATTCGCGCGCTTTAAAAGCTGTGAAAGATAGCTGATGCGCTGGCTCGAATCATGGTTGCCGCTGATCATGAAAACCTCGATCCCCAGCTCGCTCAGCCGGTAGAGGAAATCGCTCATCAGCTCCATCGCGTTTCCCTGCGGCGTGGATGTCTGGTAGACATCGCCCGCGATCAGGCAGACGTTTGGTTTTTCTCTTTCTGCGATCTTCAGGATCTCCAAGAGCGCGGCCTTCTGGTCCTCGAGCAAATCGTAGCCGTGAAGCTTTTTGCCCAGATGCAGATCCGCGATATGCAGCAGTTTCATTGGTTGCCTCCGAAATGTGAAATATGTTTTTAGATCAAAAAGCTGAGAACATAAGAAAGAACACAGGCGATCACCGCGCAGATCGGAAGATTGGCTCCGAAAAAGGCGGCCACGACCGCGGCGATCGTTGCGGCCACTGCGTTCGGCGTGGACCCGGTCGAGTAGAAGATCGCCGGGAACGTCATCGCCGAGAGGGCCGCGTAAGGGATGTAGGAAAGGAACGAGCGGATGAACCGGCTTTTGATCTTGCGCCGGATCAGGACGAACGGAACGGCGCGGACAAGGTAGGTGACGACCGCCATCACCAGAAGGTAAGCGAGGTAGACAGACAGTTTCATGCCGTCACCTCCTCATCCTTTTCCGGGAACAGCCATGCACAGAGGGCCGCCGCCGCGACTGCACAGATAATGACAGAGAATCCGCTCGGAACCTGTTTCAGAACGGGAATGTAGTAGAACAGACAGCTGAAAAAAGCACCGAGAATGACCGCCACCAAAGCGGCCTTGCTTTTCTTTGCGGCCGGGATGATGATTGCGATAAACATCGCATAGATCGCGATCCCAAGGGCATTCAGCAGCCGCTCCGGGAGCACCGCTCCCAAAAGCGCGCCGAAAAGGGTTCCCGATGACCATCCGATGATCGGCAAAAGGCTCAGTCCGAGCCAGTACCACCGATTGACCGGGCAGTCCTTGGAAACGCTGACGGCGAAGATTTCGTCCGTGTTGCTGAACGGGATGATGTAGCGCCAGATGCCTGAAATCGAATCATCGACGCGCTGCGAGAGCGTGATCGACATCAGGGAATAGCGAAGATTGATGATGACCTGCGAGAGGGCCATTTCAACGAGGCTCCCGCCTGCGGCCATGATCGACAGGCCGGCAAACTGCCCCGCTGAAGTCAGGTTCATCAGCGAAATCAGCGTTGCCTCCCACCAGTTCAGACCCAGCGAGATCGCCATGATGCCGAGGGTGAATGCGACCGGGAAATATCCGAGCGCGATCGGGATTCCGCTGAGTAGGCCCTCCCGAAAGGCCTTCGCTCGAAATCCGGGCTGCTTTTGCCCTTTTGTGACTGCCTCCGCTTCCGAAGGCTTGGTTTGTAAACTCAAAGTACCGTCTTAGCCTCCTTGCGGCCGATGCGCGCGCCTTCGATCTGAATTCTCAGCTCCGTGCCCTTATCCGCCTTCACGACCCAGGTCACCTTTTTCTCGACCGGTGCGGTCTCATACGAGCTGGCTCCGAGTCCGCTGTTGTATCCGCGAATGCCGCTGAAGCCTTCGAGCTGGCCGATCTCCTCTTCCTTTTTCCCGATCATGATCTCGCCGCCCTCGAGCGTGACTTTCAGCGGGCGCATGGTCTTGAGCTTCAGGCCTTCCTTGAATACGTAGGTGGGGAGGAAGCCGGTGTTCATCACGTAGGCTTCGATTTTCCAAAGCCCGTCCGCGAGCTGTGTTTTTTCGATTTTGTCAAATACGATGTGCGGAAGCGTCTTTACCTGGCGCAGCATGAACCGAGTGTGCTTCTCCAGTTCCTGTCTCAGGAATTTCGGAGGCGGATTCTGGACGACACGCTTGTAGTCGATGCCGCCGATCTCCACTTCGCCGAGCTGCGGATGGTTGAACTTCGTCCAGGGCATGATGCCTTCGCCATCGTTCTCCTTATCGATCCACTGCACATATTTCAGCGCATGCTCGAACTGAGCTTCATCCGACGTTTCCGCATCCGGCGGGAATTTCACCGGAACACCGGCCCTGGGATCAAGGTCCCAGCACTCGATCGTGAACGCCGGAATGCCGAGAATGAAATGGCAGAAATCATCAAATCCGCCGTAGGTCGCGGCCATGCCCTTCGGCATGTATTCGTCAAACACGTTGATCACCGGATAACCGCTTTCCTCATGTGCCATCGCACCGACGGTTTTGTAGATCGCGATGTCTGCGGGATCCGCCTCCTTCGCGAGCTTAAAGCCCGGGGTGTACAGGATCTGTCCGCCCATCGTATGCATGTCTAGCACGCTGCAGATGTTCGGATGCGCGATCAGGAAGTCCGTGTTGGCGCGGGTCTCCGGATGATTCAGCGGATAGGAACCGGCGCCGTGCTGCTCATGCTCCGGCTTCCAGCCGACCGGATAGTTGCGGTTGAAATCGTTGCCGAACTTCTGCGGTGCGGACACGATCCGCATCCCGTCATAATCCTTGATGAGGCCTTCCGAATACACATTGTAGAAGGTTCCCTCGGTCTCGTCCGGCTTGCGTTTTACCATGACGCGCGGGTCTTCCTTCGACTCCTTCCAGATGCCGACTGGGCTCTTGACACGCATCTTGCGGATCACTCCGTCACCATCAAGGTCCGTCGGAACAAGCCCGGGCATGTCTTCCTGGTACGGGTAGATGCGGTTCGTGGAGCGGACCATGTCCGGCGTAGTCAGGTAGTGCTCGGAGCCGTCCGGTGAAACGCGCGGAAGCGCGTAGATCGTGTAATCCCGCAGCATGCGCTTGATCTCCGGCGAATCCAGATTGCTGAATACCGTGTCGAGGAAGTACAGAATACACATGCAGCCTGTAATCTCACCGGCGTGGATATTGCCTTCCATATAGTAAGCGGGCTTGTCCTCAAACGCTCCGCTCGAGAGATCCGTGACCTCCAGCACCAGAATGTCGCGTCCCTCCGGGGTCGTGCCTGCGACCGTCAGCCGCGTCAGCTCCGGATGCTCAGCAGCATAGCGCTCGAGTCGTTCTTTGATTTCCGCATAATTGACCAGATGGTCGTACGTGTAAGTAACATGGTCCGTGAGCTTCATGGCAGCCTCCTTTTGTTCATGATATAAACGGACGAGATAAAAAAGTATTGGCAGCGCCCGCCCTGCTTTGGCGCGGCGCGTGTCTTCAGGGTTGGTCTGGGATGACCGGGTTCAGCCTCATTTGATCAAACTTGGTCAGCTCTGGTACTGCTTTTGGATCGTTTGAACCGCCAGAAGCAAGCCTTTCGCGATCGACTCGAGCGGCAGCGAGGGAATCCCCGGCTTGTCCTTCACCTGCTCGGTGCAGTATGGAACGTGGATGAAGCCGCCGATCATGCCGCTTCCCTCCATCTCGGTGTGCAGCGCGTCGAGCAGCCGGTACATGACATCATTGCAGACGTAAGTGCCGGCCGAATAGGAGACGGACGCTTCGATTCCTTCGTCTCTCATCGCCTGTACGATGGCCTTCACCGGCAGATCCGTAAACCAAGCCGCCGGACCATCGCTGCGGATGGGCTGATCCTGCGGGCTGTTCCCGTTGTTATCCGGAATCCGAGCATCCTGAAGGTTGATAGCTACCTTCTCCGGGGTAACTCCCTTTCGCCCTCCGGCCTGCCCGACACAGATAATGACATCCGGCTTCACTTCGCGGATCGCCTCCAGCACCTTGTCCGCGCCTTCCCCGAAAACGACAGGGATCTCGCGCTTGATGATTTCGGCCGTGCGAACTTCACTCTCCGCTGCTTCACGCTCTGCTAAACATATTTCATCCGGCAGCATCTTAACCGCTTCATAAGCCGGATTGATCGATTCGCCGCCAAAGGGCTGAAAGCCGGTTAATAAAAATCTCATCTTCGTTCCCTTCTGACTGATTTACAAAAAGGCTGTCACGCCGACGGTGCGGCATGACAGCCTTCGGACATTATTTACAGCTATTACATCCTCTTCTCGAAAGAACGGCCTCAAAGATCTTCTCTCAACATACGAAGCGCTTCATCCTTGCTGACATGAAGCCGTTCCGCCAGAATAACCGCAGCCTTCTCGAACGCTGCATCACGTTTCTGAAAAGCCTCGTCAAGTTTCTGAAAAGCTTCATCTCTCTTCTTGAACGCTTCGTCTCTCTTCTTGAACGCTTCATCTCTCTTCTCAAACGCTTCGTCTCTCTTCTTGAACGCTTCGTCTCTCTCCCGAACCGCTTCGTCTCTCTCCCGAAATGCTTGCCGTTTCAAGTATTCATCCGTTAGCCGATCCATTTCACGGAATTCTTCTTTGCTGATCATTTCCAGCACCTCCCGATCCTGTATCATCACGGCCATTTCGCGTTGAATATCGGACAGTGTTTTATTCTCGGAAGCCTTTCTCCGGACAACCGGGTCGTTGGCATCTGCGATCATTGCCAGCCACAACTGCAACTCATCCGGCTGATTCTCCGAATTCTCTGCGTTTTCGCCGTTCAAAAACTGCGCCAGACACTTGTCAAGCTGTACATATATTGTACTGGCGAGAGGCTTATAAGTCAAACCTGAATCGGCCTGCATCTGGTCAAATCGATGGATATATCGTGCGGATTGCTTATCAAATTCGCGGAATGGTTCCGGACTGTCCAGCAGAAGAAAAACCATGATCGCCCCCTTTACGTTAGAGTAGCTGATTTCCTTTTTCTTATGCCCTTTTTCCACCGAATATTGCAGCATCAGCGCGTTTGCGGAATAGATCTCCCCGCGAATCAGTGCGTAAGCTTGGGCCTGCTTCTGAAATTCCGTATCAACACTGCGATCATCCAAAAGCAAGGCCGGATTGTCCATGATGATATTCTTACCGTACTGACTCCTGCGATAGGCTTCCTGCAGCCGGCTGCTGCTGATCACAATGGAATCGTCGCGGAGTATGGCTTTCAGCAAAAACTCCAGCCTCTCCGGGTGGAGTTCCGGACTGAAAATCCGCTTCGAAATCACATCCGAATAAAGAGGCGGCAGCGCTTCGCCCCTTTTGATCTGGTTGACATACTCGTCAATTCTCTTCTGCGAAGCCAGCACATGGTTAACATAATCATCCACGGAATTACCTGTCATACTACTCATCTCTCCCTCCTCACGCGCTTTTTCACTTCGATCACGATGAGCATGCCGCCGGCCGCGACAAGAAGGACGATCCCGAGGACGGTGAGCATGTCGACCGAACTGTCTCCTGTATTGGGAACATCAGGATTTCCCGGTTTCTCCGGCTCTTCGGGGATCCGCTTATCCTTCATCTCGGTCTCGCCTGTGATTTCACCGTCTTCGCTCAGGGTAAAGGTGATGGTCTCTTCCGACTTTTCGTAGCCCGCAGGGGCGGAGATCTCCGTGAAGGTGTAGGTTCCGGGCGTGAGTTCGATCTCGTCCATTTCTCCATTTTCATCGGTCACGCCGCGGTAGATCGTCTCGCCTTTTTCGTTGTGGATCTCGATGATCGCTCCGGCGAGCGGAGTTCCATCGGTCAGATCGGATTTTGTGATGGTGACCGGGTACGTGACAAGGTAGTTGACGATCGGTGCGTCCGAAACCTCGATCACGATCTTGCCCGATTCGTTAATGGTTTCCCCGGAGATCTCTACCTCGTACTGCACATCGCTCAGTTCGTACTCGCACGGTCCGCCAAGCTCCATCAGGTAATACCGCCCCATCGGCAGCCGCGCTTCCATGAGCAGGCGGCCGGTTTCGTCCGTTTCTCCAACGCAGACAAGTGCTCCTTCAGGGATCTCTCCCTCGCAGCCTTGCAGCACTTCGTCCGCAAACAGACCGAAGACAAACCCGGCACCCGGCTGCGTTTCGGAAAGCAGCGTGATCAAGCCGGCCTCATTCTCTTCCGAAGGCCGCAGCACTTCCGCGAGCTTAGTCAGTGATAACTGGGTCGTTGCGAAATCATTGGATACCTCCAGTGTCAGATAGATCATGGAGGTTTCGCCATCGCTTTCGATCGTGAAGGAGATGGGCTCCTGCGCGATCACGATTCCTTCCGGCGCCGCGACTTCCTTTAAATAGTAGTTTCCCGGGTAGAGCGATCCCGACTCTGCTAATCCCTCCTCCGAAGTCGTCAGCACGCCGACCGTTTGATCCTTCTCTGCCTTTACCACTCCGCCAACGATGATCGCCTCTGCTGCGTGGATCTCGAATTCAACTCCGCCAAGCGGCCGCTCTTCAAACACGGGGGTGTACAGCGCTCCGTAATCCACCGCCGTCTCTTCGGCACCGATGAACATCAAGCCCGTTTTTTCAATCGCAACGGTTCCAGCAAAGGGCTCGTTGACCATGGTAAAGGTGATCGGCTCCGCACTGCTTTCTTCTATCGAGAAGGTGACAGGCTCTGCGAGTCGATATCCCTCCGTCCCCTTGGTTTGACGCAGGGTATAGCTGCCATAGGGAAGCGGATCACTCTCGGCACGGCCTTCGCTGTCTGTCATAAGCGTGCAGACAACCTTTTCAGACGAGTTTTCGATGATCTCAAATTCAGCTCCGGCTTCCGGATGCTCCCCTTCGCCCCAAAGACTGCCTAGAAGCTTCTGAATGCTCACCGGGCGCTTGATCACATGGTTTTCAAAGCTGAACGTCTGCTTTTCTTCTGCACCGCTGACCGTGATCGTGAGTGGCTCCTCATTCAGTTCATACCCCTGACCGCATGAGATTTCCTCGATTCGGTACGTTCCGGGGAGCAGACGCACGACTTCGCCGGCTTTTACACTGTCCGCGACCACCGCGCCCTCCTGCCAGGGAGTGCCTTCGATGGATTCCGCGGCGATTACTCGGAAAACCGCTTCGAGCACTGCCTCACCCTGCGCCTTGTCGCCGGTTTCTGCGTCGATTTTCACAATGGTCACCTCTTTCGGCTGCGCTTTGTCGATCAGACGGATCTCAATCGGCTTTTCCGACGCGGTTTCGATCTTGATCTCCTGATCCGCGGCCAGCTCAAATCCCGCCGCTCCTTTGGTTTGATGGATCGTGTAGGTTCCAAGCGGAAGCAGATCCGATACCGCCTTGCCGTCCTGATCGGTTGTGAGTGTGGCTGCCAGTTCACCGGTCGATTTCAGGCGGATCTCAAACACCGCTCCGGCTTCCGGCCGCTCCTCCAGACTTGTTCCCTCGATGGCTCCGGTCTTTTTATAGATCGCGATCTTTCCTTCCATCGGCGCCTTGATATCCGCCCGTCCGACCGCCGCAGCCTTATCCGTCTCGATCACGTAGATCATGCGCTGGAAATCCGTGTTTGCAGGCTGACTGATAAGGCAGTTGTCCGGCATCCTTCGGTCCATTCCCTGCACCGAGAGCGTGACCGTTTTGCCCGCGTTTCCGGATTTCGGGATCGTGATGGTTACCTTTGTCCCGCTGCTGCCGGTGGTGGGAGCGATCGTTCCGCCAAGCGCCTCCACCGCATGCAGCGAACTGTCCGCCACTTTGAAGGAAGAACAGCCGCTGAGCGTCACCGTAAACGTTCTGACAAAATTCTCCCCGGCCGACTTCATCTCAGCGGTGTCCGCGCTCACGGTGACGGTGTGCTCCATCTGCTTTTGCGCCCTCGCCAGATTCAGCAAAGTCATCGTAAAATCCCACACGGCCTGGCTTTCCGCACCTGATTTAGGACGGATCTGCCCATTGGCAAGCGTGTCCTGATACCATTCACTGGAATCGCCGTTCTCCGCGAGCCACATCCAGATCGCGAGCTGCGTGGCGTACCGCGCTCCATCCGCGCTGAGTCCACCCGTTCCCGCAGGATAGCCGTATTGCATCAAGATCTGCAGCCCGTTCAGCACACTCGCGCTGTAATATTCCGTCCCGGTTCCGCTCGAATACGAGACCACACTCTCCGGCGGCCAGTACTTGTGCTGTAGGCAGTATGCAACGGCTCCGGTCGAGGTTTCATAGTGCCTCGCGGTTTCATAATCCTTCCAGGTCCCCGATGCGTTATGGTAATACTCGAAAAAGCACAGAGGGTTCCCATGTTCCGTGCTGAAACCGGTCGTTGCCGCCTCCGCCCTTGCGCCTGAGATAACCATAAACAGCACCATGCAAACCATGGCCGCAATCATGCCGTTTCTCCTCACGTTCCTTCTTTTTGCGATGGATGGATTCCTTTTCATCTTGATCCCTTCTCTCTGTTTGATAATTGGTTGTTAGTGATAATTGGTTGTTAGTGATGATTGGCTGTTTTGTGAGTGCCTGTTGCCCCATGCTTCGCCGGCCCTAGTACTCCCCTGCATACGACCCGCGGACCACGACTACGGTGAAGGTCCCGCTCTCCGTTGTCAGGCTGGCCCCTCCAACGCCAAAGATCGTGAGCTCCGCGTCCTCTACAAGCTGCGTGCAGTGGTAGGCGGCCATGGTCCCGGTTTCATAAGCGGTGCTGTACATTTGAACAACACTTTCCGCATACAGTCCGTCGTAGGCATGGTAGCGAGCCTGCTCCCAAGCGAGCTGTTCCGCGAACGCCTGCGCTTCCCCGGCCACCGCCTCGCTCCAGCTTCCCGCTTCAAGCCCGGCCGCCTCCCTCTCGCCCGCGATCGCAGAGAACACCTCATATCGA
>JAEEGL017002096.1_pt1 | contig 16074 bp, 9 predicted proteins | sample 9134231 | NCBI WGS metagenome assembly JAEEGL01 (sample SAMN16246548, study PRJNA631951) | gut metagenome | biome: gut microbiome; feature: rumen; material: fiber-attached | host: Bos | place: Iran: Karaj | collected 2018-10
GACTGTTACAGTTGATGAAAAACTCCTTTAATCATAACCAAACAAGATAATCTTACTACAATGAAAAAATATATCGTTATAGCACTTGCAGCGCTGGTAGCATTCACCGCTTGCACCAAGGTTAATCCCGAAGAGAAGAAGTCAGAGAAGATTTCCTTCAACGTAGCTAACTATGTGCCTCAGACCAAGGCAGACACCGATCCCAGAAATGTTAGTCTTGACAGTGAGGGTTACTTTAAATTTACTTGCAACGCATGGTATTTCCCTGCTATAGCAACAGAGACTCCCATGCAGTATATGAATAATGTTATTGTTAACTACACTGCAGCTACACAATCAGCTCCTGCTGTTTGGGCTCCTGCAGAAGATTACTACTGGCCTAAAACTGGTTACATCAACTTCTATTCTTATGCTGGTACAAAGGATCCTAATTCTGTAACCGCAGCTAACGATAATAAAAAAGCTGTTACTATTACTTACAGCGGTATAACCATCGCCGATAATGATAACATCCTTGTAGCTGACCCCGCTCTCCACTTTGGTCTTGCAGATGCAGATTCAGATCTCGTTAAGATTAATGATGAGTACAAAAAGGAGAATAATAATGCAATATTTGACTATACTACAGGCCAGTATACTTATAATGCTCTTACTCAGGAGCCTGGTTTTACTGGTGTTCCAACCCTTTTCCACCACATGCTGGCAAAGGTTGCTTTTGTAGTTAAACTCAAAACTACTGCTACCGCCTCTACAAGCACTACTTGGGAAGTTGAGGTTCTGACAAACGGTTCCAATATTGCTCCTTTCAACAAGGGTACACTGACCCTTACCAACACTGAGAATGCATCTCAAGCTACTATTGGTGCATGGACCACTACTGGTTGGCAGAAGACTACCGACAAAGAGACCATCACCTTCGCCAATAAGACTCTCACAATCCAGCCTAACGCAACCGAGAGCGCAGAGACCGACAACATCCTTCTCCCTGTCCGCACAGTTATGCCTCAGGCAACCGAGGGCGTTGCTTTCAACTTCTCTTATAAGGTAACTGCTAAGCACGGCAATACTGCCTTTATGTCTGAAGTCCTCACCGTGCCTACCACCAACCTCAAGGCTCTGGCAAGCACCGTTGAAAATTGGGCTATGAACCAGATCACCCTCTACACCATCACCATCGACCCCGTGGGCAAGAAGGTTACCTTCGATCCCGCAGTTGTTGAGTGGGATTCTCAGGCAGGTACTATCAGCCTTCCCGTAGCTACAACCACTACTGGTAACTAATCTTTGATAAACGCAATACAAGACAGTATTTACAATGAAAAAGTATATCGTTATAATCCTTGCTGCAGTTCTTGCATTGGCAGCTTGCACCAAGGTTAATCCCGAAGAGAAAAAGGCCGATGTCATCACCTTTGAGGTGGCTGGCTATATGACCAAGGCTCAGGGCAACAACTTCCTGGCAGAATGCCCCAACTTCTTCACCAATGCGTGGTATTATCCCACCAGCGGCGATGCTCAGAACTATATGCCCAACGTGGAGATTCTCCCCAGCCCCGCAACAAACCCCACTCAGTGGGCACCCGCAGAGCCTTATTACTGGCCCCGCAGCGGCAAGCTCAATTTCTTCTCCTATGCATCTGTAAATGCACTGGGCACTGAGATTGATCTTGGCAACAACGCCAACCCTAAGGGCAGCAAGATCACCATCACCAACCACACCGTGGTTGCTAACGACAACATTATGGTTGCCGACGCCGTTTACAATGCAAGCCGCAATGTAAATGCAGATGGCTCAGCCGTTACCGACAACCTTGCCGGCGGTACCGATTCCAAGTTCACAGGTGTTCCCGCAATGTTCCGTCACCTGCTCGCTCAGGTTAAATTCAACATTGGTCTGGCAACTACAACTCCTACTACTGGTACTACCAACTACGTTGCAAAGGTTACCAGCGCCAAGGTAGAGAAGGTTCTCAACAAGGGTACCCTAACTCTCACTGCAGGTACCACCACCAGTACCACTCTCGATACCAAGCCCTGGAGCCCTGCATCCGACGGTACCGAGGTTGGTTGGGTGGCTTCTACCACTACTACCGATCTGACACTCGCAAACAGCACTGAGCTTAAGCTTGCTGCACAGGCAACCACCGGCAACAGCGAGGAGTTCCTGGATTTCGTCAGCGTGCTGCCTCAAACCCTTGGCGATGCAGTAAAGCTCACCATCAAGTTCGACCTGCAGACCCTTCACGGAACAACCGTATATCTCGACGAGAAAGATCTTGAGGTTTCTGCAGTCCTGAACACCTCCACTATTAAGAGTTGGTGCATGAACAAGCGTTACATCTACAACATCACTATCGATCCCGTAACCGAGACTATCACCTTTGACCCTGCAGTTGCTCCTTGGACTTCTGCAACCGCCACCGTTGCTCTCTAATATCAAGACTATAGATGAAAAAGATTATAGTTATAACTTGCGCATTGCTCGCAATCGCTTCCTGCACAAAAGCAGAAAAGAAAACCGCAGAACAGAGCCGCATTTCCTTTGCAGTTATCAACTATCTGCAGCAGACCAAAGCAATTTCTGCTTACACCGGCACCGAATTCGGTACCTATGCATACTGGACTCCCACCGACTGGGCAACCAACGGTGACGTGAACCTGTTTATGAAAAATGATCGCATTATACAGAGCCCGACTTATGCTCCTGCAGGTGAGTGGGGCCCCGAAAGTGAGCGTTTCTGGCCCAAAACCGGTAAGATTACCTTTGCATCTTACTCTCCCTATTGCGGCCAGGCCGGCAACGGTTTCTCTGAGGTTCCTACCTTCTCCAAGGCTAATGGTTTTGTGTTCCGCAACTACACCATCGTGGCTGGCACCAATGTTGATCTGATGGTTGCAGATCTTGCAGTTGACCAGACCGAAAATGATCCTGAGTATATGCTCAGCGGCAACAAGGATGGTGTTCCCACACTGTTCCGTCACGTACTTAGCCAGATTGCTTTCCAGTTCAAAACCGTTGGCAACCCCAACCCCAACGTAGAGGACAGCCAGGTCGTCATCAACGAGGTTAAGGTCAAGGCCATCGAGAACAAGGGCACCTACACCCAGAACAATGATCCCGAGTGGGCAGGCCAGAGCGGTTCCGCTTCTTACGAGTTCAACCCCGCAACCGGCAACTCTATCACCCTCAACCCTGATGATACCGATGCCAAGACTACTCAGGTTCCCAGCCGTATAGTTCTTCCTCAGGAGCTCACAGAAGCTGTTCAGCAGGTAGAGATCACCTATACTATCCGCACAAAGTATGAGAGCAATACTGAGTGGGCAGAGGAGACTGTGACTACCACAGCTGACTTGCTTACCACCACTGTTGATGAGTGGGAGCCTAACCAGAGCGTTGTTTACACCATTACCATAAGCCCTGTAAGCGACGATCCTATCCTCTTTGACCCTGCAGTTGCCTCTTGGGCACCTATCACCGATAATACACTCTCTCTGTAATGAAAATCAATAAGATAATCGCTATTGTCGCCATTGTACTTGCTTTTACTGCGTGCTCCAAGGTAGATAAAGAGAAAACTGAGAAGGAGATTGCCTTCCAGGTTGCAAACCATCTCGAGACCAAGGCCAATGCCGGCGTCAAGTACGAGAACGGCAACTTTGGAACTTATTCCTGGTTCAACGGTACACAGGATTATATGATAAACCAGGAAGTGGGCCTTAAGGACGGTGCTTGGAAAACTCTTCACAACACCTATTACTGGCCTAAGACAGGTGCAATTACCTTCATAAGCTATTCTCCCTTCTCTGGAGAGAACGGACAGGGCAATTCAACCCCCACTGTAACGCGTAGCGGCAACAACTTTGCTTTGGCATACGGCAGCGCTTCATCTCCCTACACAGTAGGTTCCGATGACTTGATGTATGCCGACGTAGCAACCTGCAGCGCAAACGTAGATGAGCTTACTGATGATGCAGACGGCAGCGTTGATTCCGGATATACTGGAGTCCCCACGCTTTTCCGTCATGCGCTTGCAAAAGTTCGTTTTGAGGCTTATACCGGAGCTCTTCAAGCAGGTACCGCTCCTGACGTGACCCGATGGGAAGTTTCCATCAAGAGCGCCAGTGTAAAGGGTCTCAAGAATGCCGGCACCCTGAATATGCAGTGGAATGGCACCGAGTGGGCAAAACCTACAGGTAACGTGTGGACCAATCCCTCCGGCAATGTAGAAAAGGCACTCAAGTCTAATGTGAACCTTTCCGAGACCCCCGTAGCAATCGGTGACCTTGGACTGGTGCTCCCCCAGACACTTGCAAATCAGACCCTTGTTCTTGACATCCACATCAAGACTATTCTCCCTGGTGGCCTGTCTATAGAAGAGGATCTTACTGCTGAAGCCAAGATTGCAGATTTCTCTGATGAAATCAAGAGCTGGAAGATGAACCAGAGTATTATCTACCGTATTAAGATCAATCCTACCGGAAGCGAAACACCCGTGGCCATATTGTTTGATCCGGCAGTGGACGGTTGGGAAGAGCTGACGGCAGATTATACAATGCCGTTCTAATAATATTAGCCCGGCGGCGGCTGACCCTGCCACCGGGTACAAAGAACAGATAATAGAATGATGAAGAAACATTTAATTGTTGCATTGGCCACTGTGGCGCTGCTGGCGTCCTGTACCACCAATCGCCTTGAGCAACCTGCCAAGGAGATCGTGTTCCAGGCTGTCAGCCACAGCGTTTCCACCAAAGCCGGTCCAGCCGATTATAAGGACAATTACCAGAATGTCCCGTTCGGCACCTACGCTTGGTATAAAGGTCTCCAGGAAGAAGATAACACCGAGTTTATGGAGAACCAGTCAGTGTCTTACTACGAAAGTAAGAACACTTGGGCTCCCACTGGAACCACATATTACTGGCCGAAGACCGGAACCGTGGATTTCATAAGCTATTCACCCTATACAGCAAACGGTAAAAACGCACCTAAGCCGGTGGTTACAGAGAATTCCATAAGTTTCCCCGCTTGGAACGTCGAGGCACATCAAGATGTGGACGTGATGTATTCCGACAAGGCCGTGGGCCTTTCAGGCAACATCAACACCTTTAACCATGGTTACGAGGGCGTTCCCACGCTGTTCCGTCATGCGTTGGCAAAGATTGCATTCCAGATTGGCAACGGTTATTCTTCAATAACTTCAGAGAATGGTGACACCACTCGCTGGGAAGTCATCGTAAACGACCTCACAGTGAACAATCTGCTTACCACCGGAACGCTAAGCCTGAACCTGGGTGAGGATGGCAAGTGGGCTAAGCCCGAAGACAACGCCTGGGCTTCTGATGGTGAAACCGGCAACCACAAAGTGGACATCTCTGGCCTGAGCCCCCTATCCGGTGAAGTTCAGAGCGGTTCTTCATTCTTTGTGCTGCCTCAGGTCCTAGAAGACCAGAGTGTAACTATCAATGTAACTATCAATACCTACCACGACAGCGGCGATGGCAGCGGCGAGCAGCTTCTTATCAAAGAAGAGAATGTGGAGTTCACCGCATCACTCAAAACACCTGAACTTGATACCTGGGGTATCAATCAGTATATTACCTACGTGCTCACTTTCTATCCTACAAGCGATGTTGAGCCCGTGGAGATTTTGTTTGACCCGGCAGTTGTTGACTGGGAAGAAATAGTAGTAAACTCCAAAATCGTGTTTTAATCACCCACCCAGATTATGAAGAAAGCAATTATCATAGCAATCGCTGCAGTTCTTACACTGAGCGCCTGCACCAAAAAAGAGACTGTCTCTTTCGAAAGAACCATCGTTTTCCAGCCCGCGGCTTACGTGACCAAGGCAGGAATCGAGGGCACCGTGTTCCCGACATCCGAGACCTTTGGCGTTTACGCCTGGTCTGGTGCTACTCTGGGCGAATATTTCATGAACAACGAGTTGTGCACCCATGACCCCAAGGATGGTCTCTGGAAAAGCGCTACTACCTATTACTGGCCCAAGACCCAGCCTATCGACTTCATTGGTTATTATCCCTACAATATGGGTGGAGTGACCATAGAGCCGGCCAAGGTGACCTACGCACCCCTGGACGTTGAGGCATCTCAGACAGATGTTATGTACTCTTCCAAGACCGCAGGTTTCAAGTTCAATCCCGACGGGCCTGGCAATGGCATTGACGGTTCTACCATCGTGCCCATCGTATTCCATCATGCTTTGGCAAAAGTGGTTGTAGATGCCAGGACTGCCTTTGACAGCCGCACAGAAGAAGACGGCACCAAATACGAGTGGGAAGTAACTCTGAATAGCGTGTCTCTCTCTGACTTTTTCAAGAAGGGTGATGCTGTCTTCACACTTGCCACCGAGCCTACTGAGGGCATCGTGGACTGGGTAAAACCCACCGACGTCGCCGGCAACAATGTCTGGAAAAATGATGGCAGCAAGACCTCAATCGAGAAGGTGCCCAACGCAATCCTTAACGAAAAAACTCCGGTGAACGTGATTCCCGACTTCTTTGTACTTCCCCAGACCATTTCTCCCGAAGGCCAAAAAGTCACCGTGAACATCACCATCAAGACCAAACGCAACGGCGTGGACTTTATGTCCGAGACCTACAACAAGAGCGCATTCCTATATCTGGATACAGTACCCGCCTGGAGCATTAACTATATCACCCGCTACCTGCTCATCATTTATCCCGTGGATCTGGGCATAAGTGGTGAACCTCAGGCAGTAACCTTTGATCCTGCAGTTGCAGATTGGGAGACAGTAGTCGTTCCCACTTCGATTACATTTTAAGACACTCCAAATAGAAACAGATGAACAAGTCTTATAAATATAAACTCATACTTCTGGCGGTCGTCACTGCAGCCCTGTTCGCAGGCTGCTCGCAAGATAAGCCGGAAGTTTTGACTAGCGACCAGATCCGCATTAACGCCGTGGGCCGCGATGTGGTCACCAAGGGATTCCTGAATTCGGCAGACCTGCCGGTTGAAGGTACAACCGTCAAGGTTTATGACGATTTGACCGGCTTTACCGGTAAAATAGACGGCACATCCTACACTGGGACCCAAGAGGTGCCATATATCAATGATGCTCTGGTATATGGCAGTGACGGTTGGAGTTTTGATTCCGGCATTGCCTGGCGTTGGACCAGAACCGGTGTACACCACTTCTATGGGTGGCTGACAAAGGATGCGAAGGGTGATTCTGAGAATAACCCTCTGACTCCTGCAAGCCTTGTGAGTGGATACGTGCCTACACTGAATTCCAACAAAGAGGTTTCCGTGCCTAGCATCACCTTCACCAAAGACACTCCGCAGTTCGACTTCTCCTATTCAGACAAGGTGGCTGTTGATGTAGAAGATGAGGCATTCGTGCCCGGCAATACCGTCAAACTCCCCATGAATCATCTGTTCAGCGCACTTGCGGTGTCTATTCAGAATGGTGGAAACGATGTGGCACATATAAATGCCGTATCGATCAGTGGCCTCAAGAACAAGAAGTCCGCAACGATTGATTTTTCAGGCAGTGAGACAGGTGTGACCATGGTGGCAGAGGGCGAAACAGCCTTCCTGTCGAACTGGTCTGGAACCCTCTCCCACGACAATAAGATAGATCTTGTCTCTGGAACGCCTCTCTCAATGAGTGCTAAGGCTCATTCCTATTTGATGTGGCCCCAGACTCCGGAAGAGGTATTCGCAATGAACATTACAGTTGTTTACTCGCTTGAAGGAGTCTACAGTACAGAACCCGGACACGAAGACGAATTGGCGCTGTTTACCAAAACGCTTCCTCTTAAGGATACCGGATACTTCGGAACTGAAGATAACAAGAAGGGAATAGATGCAGGTAAAAAATACTACCTCAATCTCCAGTTCAAGGCAAAAGCCATCGACCTGATGCTCGTGGTAATGCCTTGGGACTATACCGAATTTGACCTGGACTTCTCTTCAAGTTCCATTAGTGCAAACAATGCCAACGGTATCCCCAATGAGGGCGTTATGTGGCTTGAAACACTTACATATGATACTACCGGCAACGAGGTTTGGACATATGGTTCCAGGGAAACTCGTGAGGTAACTCTGGCCAGTGACCGTCGTATCCGCGGTACATTCTACATTGGTTCTCCCCATAGCGGCAGTTGGCAAATCACTACTTACACGACGCCTTCTGGATATGAAGACCGCTTCAGGGTTGAGCCTTCTACCGGCGATATCGACGACGACCTCATCCGTAATCATCAGGGCAAGGTGACATTCTTCGTATATCCCAACGGCCCGGTTGATGTTCAGGTCAAGTTGCATTTCAACCTTGCTTTCCGCTTTAACGGAGAGAGTCAGTGGCGCGACGGTAATTCCGAGTTCAACCGTAAGGACTGGAAAGTAGTACGTGAGCCATAATCTTCAAGAATAATTGTAGTTATGAAAAGAATATATATACTGTTCACTGTTTTGGCAACCGTTGCCGCAGCGTTCTCTTCCTGCGTGAAGGAGTCTGCCGGGAAGTTTGACGATTTCACCGGCGAAGGCATTGTGCTCAAACTTGAAACCGGAAGTCTGGATATGGCAACTAAGGCCGATTCTACCCGCCCCGGCAATGATGACGGTGATTTTAACGAAAATGATTTGGGAACGGCAGTGGATGTATTCTTCTTCCCGGAGCATGCCACTGACGCAACTGCGTCGCTCAAGAGCCTCAGTGTTTCTGTCCGCACCGGTGGTTATGTTCAGATTCCCGTATCGATGGGTGATATTTACACCATTTTTGGCGGAACTGTGAGCGGAAGCAAGTCGGACATATACGTAATAGCCAACTATAATGGTTCCACTGCGATTGACCATTCACATCACTACACACTTGGTGAGATCAAGGCTCTCAAATTGGCCAAGGCTGATTGGAGTACCTTCCCTCAGCAAAACTTCGTGATGACCGGTAGCACAACAATTACACTGGGTGATGCTTCCAGCAACACCCCTGCCAGCGGCACAGTGCAGATGAGACGCATCGCTGCCAAGCTCACTTTCAAGTTGACAGTGGCCGACGAAATCGTAGTGGAAAATATTACCCGCGACCACGAAGGTAATATTGCTAGCAAATCTCTGGACAAATGGCATCCCATTCCTGCCGCTATGACAGTGTATCTGCAGTATGGCATGAACTACGCCCTTGTGGGCGGCAATCCCCAGATGGTACCTGCAGCCCCCAAAGGCGCTGGCGCTGCTGATAGTTTGTATACCTACAAGGCCAACAAACTTGAGCTTACCGAAGAAACCAAGACGCGTCATCGTACCATCATTGATAGATTGGAGCATGACGAGGAGACGGACGAATGGACTCTTGTTACTCATGATGCTAATGTCGACGTTCCCGTATACAAAACCATGTATATGCAGTACAGCGGAGATGCCGGGACACTCACCGATATGGACGGTCCCTTCTACAGCTATCCCGTAACTTGGGATCCCGGCGTGCAGACAGAGCCATTCCTCAAACTTATCATCCCCTGGAACAACGGATCCCGCACAAAGTATTATTACTACAAGGTGCCATTCTCGGGTACTTCCCTTGAAGCCAATAACTGGTATGAAATTACCCTTGACGTTCAGGTGCTGGGAGGCGAAGATGAACTGCCCGTTCCTCTTGAGTGCAGATACAAGGTTGTCGATTGGGTTCCCGGTGCTTACACCGAGGGTAAGACCGTAGCGGCCCGCTACCTTTCTGTGCCCAAGACAGAGTGGATTATGTACAATACTCCTGAACTTGTCATTCCTATCACTTCTAGCCACGATGTGCAGATTGTGGGATATGAGGTTAAGAGCGGTGGTACTTCGGTCAACAACGCCTTTGCGGCTGCTGACAAATACACCAACGGACAGCCTCGTGCAGCTGCTTGGATTGGAAGTAACCCCAGCATATACAATCCGTTTACCGATACCCGGTTTACCATAGACGAAGAAACACCTGTGGGAACGGTGTATGCCACTTCTGTGAATTACAACCAGACAGGAATGAACGGTGCGCCATATCCCAACAACATTTCGACTGCAGCATCCTGGTTCCCTACTGCTGAGATAACCCGTGATCAGATAGTGATGCGGCATAATCTTGACAATGATACCGATGGTACCACATACGATATCGCACCGTATTATGTGAGAATAAGGGTTCAGCATAAGGACGAAACGGCCAATTATTATAAAGATATTATCATTGAGCAACGGCCGGCTATCATGATTGATGCCGAGTTTAACTCTGGCGGAACCAGTTCTACTGGTTATGTATATGTGAATAACAGTCAACCGTATACAAATGGCGGAGCAGTTTACCTTTCACGATCAGGCTATTATAATTATACCTATTCAGAGACCATAGGATCAACAGGACAAAGTAATTCAAGTGGTAATAATACCAATGATTATATGTACGTTATTGAGACGTCAGTCCTTCCTGCCGATAGCGATTACGTGCTGGGTGACCCGAGATCATTGACGGTTGATAATCTAGCATCCGTCAATGGGTCTACGATAAACAACTGGTCTGCATCTGCAAACTATGTCGGTGGTGGCACGTCAACCAGACGTCTGAGCAATTATTATCCGGCCATTATGACAGAAGATGGTAATAACATAATTGCTCCCAAATTCAGAATAGCCTCATCTCACGGTAAGACAATAGTTGTTACGTATGAAAATGCAGTACGCCGTTGCGCATCCTACCAAGAAGACGGCTATCCTGCCGGCCGCTGGCGTTTGCCTACCGAGGCGGAGTGCAAGTATATTGCAAAACTCAATACTGACAAGAAAATCCCCCGACTGCTTGGTGATTCCGGAGACGGTACAACCGATTATTGGTGCAATAGCGGCTATGTGACAGTTTATAATGGTACCAGCACTACACCACCTGTCTATAGCTCTGGTAAGACTGGCAGCAGATACGTCCGCTGCGTTTATGACGAGTGGTTTTGGGAGAATACCCAATATGAGACTGTTACGAAGAACACTTTCACTTGGGGAGATCAGACAAGAGCGAGCGTAGTAAGAACTAAAGCAGCAGTAAACTAAGACAATGAAAAAGATTCTCTATATATTTCTTGCGGCTGTCTTAGCCCTCACCGCATGCCGTCCGGCAGACCCGGAAGACAGGTCTGTGCTCAAACGCGACGGCGATGCCAAAGTTACCATAACCTTCCCGATAGCCATCCCCACAGATCGCCCTTCGACCAAGGCGATGGGTAACAAGCCCGATGTCAAGAACATTTATGTAGCTGTTTTCGGCAGCGGTGGCTACTTCAGTGAGTGGATTCCGGCAGAGTGGAACGAAGATGGTACCGCCACCCAATATGCTACCGAGAATGAGGTAATCTACAACCTTAAGGTCAAGCTCACCACCAGTCCGAGCCGATTGAGTCTGCACATCATTGCCAATAGTCCGCTCAGCGAGCCACCTATCACGGGTATCAGCAGCGATGATATGGAGAGTGTAGTGATGAGTAAGGTTCGTTCTAAACTCAACCAGGAGCCCAACGACGCCTATTGGCAGAAGATTATTCTTCCCTTTGGTGTGAAGGATTCCGTGGTTGTGACCAACGGAGTTGAGCAACCTTATCTGGATGCAAATGGAGAGAGGGTGCCTACGATGCTTACCGTGTCGCAGTTCTCGCATTGGAATCCCATTCCTCTTGTGCGCAATTTTGCCCGCATCAGAGTTATGAAGGATTCCGAGTTGAGTAATGTCCAGATTGACGCAATCGCTCTTGCATATGCACCCGCAGAAGGTCCCGTTGCGCCGCTGCTGCCCAACACTTATCCGTCAGATCAGTGGGGCAATCCCCTGAATGTGACCTACGCACCCGACTATCAGGACGATCAGGGTAATTGGCACGACGGTGAGGCAACCATCACTGATGGCGAAGGTCATATCTATGATACTTACTGGAACGAAAGTTTCTATATGGCATATCCTTCCAGGACGTTGGCAAATATTGGAGATGCCCCTTACAACTATAAGGGTTATTCTCCCTCAGATCTTACGCTGGATACATATCCTGCATCTTTGAATGATATGACAGCGTGGTCGGCTACCACAGCAGCCGATACATATCTATATGTTTACGAACGCGCCAAGCCGCGTCCCGGTCAGAAAGCTACCCGTGTGTTGATTCATGCCAAGAACGGATCTGAGTCTTGGAAGTACTATGCACTTGACCTGGTTGACGCCAACGGCGATCCAGAGGTGCTCCTGCGCAACTTTACATATACCCTCACTGTGAAGCAGTTGGCAAGTGGATCTGGAGAAGATACTATCGCACAGGCGGCTGATGCCACCGCGGCTGATGTCTCCGCTGACCCTCGCGCTACCGACCTTACCGAGGTCTCCGACGGTGTGGCTCTGATTGCAACTTCGTATATCGATACCACCGCTATCCGAGCAGGTTCATATTCAGTTATGTATCGATTTGTGCCCAACGTGGAGACTAAGGTACAAAACAACAATCCTTCCACCACAACCAGTCTTACCGGAGTCAGCCTCCAGTTTGGCTACAACAATGGTACGGATGGTTTTATTGAGGGTGCCAACTCCGCAAACGGCAATGCCTTCGCTTCCAACCCCACCATTGAACTCAATAGCGACGGCACTGCTAAACTTTATGTTCGTAGTGGAAATGGCTGGGCTGTTGCTACGACTGCACAGATTAATAATGCCGATATTGAGAAGTGGAGCAAGATCAACTACACCACAGTGGGTACTGCCGGTAGCTATTTTACCGAAGGTTATACCAAGACAATCCGTGTGATAGGTACCTATGAGGTTGGTACGGTTACTGGCAGGGTCTATCGTGATGTTCAGGTTAACCTAATACCACGTAAGAATATGATTGTTCAGTGTTTGGATCCATATATAGAAGAGGTGGCTGGAGCATCCGAGACGCTGAGAATTATTATTCCAAATGATATCACCCGGTCTATGTTCCCACTGGAGTTCAAGATACAGGCAGTGGCCAACAGCCTTACTCCGCGCGAAGGAGACAACCTACCTGTGTCAAGCGGCAAGAGCATCGTGCCAGGTCAGGAGACCCAGAGTGCGTTCTACTTCATCAAAACTCTCTCTCGTAGCGACTATGAGTCGGCGCGTGACACTACCATCGGCGGTGTACAGATGAAGTATTTCGACTGCAAGTTCAAAAGCACTAAGGCTACCAGCGCAACGACGGTCTATGTTCAGAACGAGTACTTCAACGAAGGCAGTGATGATTTCGAGAACTTCACTCTGCGCAAGTTCACCGGTAACACTCCCGGCGATCTGGGTATTGGTGAGAACACCACGTTTACATTCGAGATGGATGCGGCTCACGGAACTGCAACCAATCGTGTGTGGAATGATGCGGAAAATATCACCAATAGCATCAAGGTGATTCCGAGAATCGTGACCGTGACGATGGTTGGTATCCAGCCGCAGACAAACGATGATGGTACCCTTGTGGATACCAAGCTCTCAAAGGGCGAAGGTACAGGTGTATATCTGTACCATGTTGCCGGTACTAATTCAACTCCTTCTGAGCAGACTGCAACCCTTCACCTCACAGCAGGTAATGCAGACAGTTATACGATAACTCTCACAACAAGCGAGATAGAACCCAACCCGAATCTCTACGAGACATTTACCGTTGGTGGAGAAATCACCAAGAGCAAGATTACAAATATTTGGTTTGTAAATGCGTCCGGTACTACTATTACCCGTGTACTGGCACTTTCCGGCCAGAACGTGAACTTCAAGTTTACCTATGGTGGCGCACTCGTGCCTGTAACTTTCAAGCTGAACGGTCTTACTACTACCGACTCCCGCATCTCGGGTCCTGACGGCAGTGGCAATTACACCTTCACCCCGACCGGGAGCAACGCAGAACAGACCATAGCATTCACTACTACTACTGCGACCGGCAACTGCAGTCTGTATGACCTGACTGTGAACGATGAGTCGTACAACCAGCCTAGCCCCGATTTATTCTCGCTGACAAGGTTCACATACGGCATCTCACTGCCTGCTACAACCGGCGTTTCAGTTGGCAGAACTAGAACTGTTACTGCAACGGTAACCCCCGCTGATGCTCCGGCACCTACAATAACCTGGACCAGCAGCGACGAGTCCATTGCAACAGTTAATGAATCAGGCGTTGTTACAGGCGTGGCAGTTGGTACTACCACTGTAACTGCGGCTATCGTGATTGATGGTGTGACAATGGCAAGTGCATCCACTACAGTGACAGTAAGGAATCCTTATTTCACGGTAGATATGAATCCTGGCAGCACAGAGTATGGCTGGACCAATAGCACAGTTAATCCGAATAGTAACAACTACTATAGCTATCAGTCTACTAATGAAGGTGTAGCTTATAGTATTTCTACAATGAGCGTGACGATTGTAGGATACACAGAGTTTACTATCTATATCAGGAGCTACGCAGAGTCTTATTATGATTATGTAGTCGTTAGAAAAGTTGGAGACAGTGCGCTTACCGGCTATTGGAATTACAATAACGCTACAAATAATGCTAAAGATCATACAAGCAACAGACAGAGTAGTGGAACGGCAATCAATAATTACCGAGCCGTTACATTTACCACGGCTGATGGTCTTACAGATGACGATACCCCTCATACATTCTATATCCAGTATGGTAAGGATAGTTACACTGACACTGGTGACGACCGTGGTTACGTATTGATCCCTAAGGAGTATAACAAAGAACTTGTGCACGTTACCGGAGTAAGTCTCGACCAGAATTCGGCAAATATCGGCCGAGGAAAGACCCTGCAACTCACGGCAAACGTAACTCCCTCCACCGCTGACGATACATCTGTCACTTGGAGCAGTTCTAACCCTTCAGTCGCTACCGTATCCAGCACCGGTCTCGTAACCGTTTCCTCAAGTGCGGCCGTTGGCAGCACTGCAACCATCACGGTTACAACCACAGATGGTGGTTATACTGATAATTGTGTGATAACTGTTACAAGGAACAAGGTTACAGGTACGGCATCGTTTACGGGTTCCGATTTTACGGCTGGAAACAATAAATCTGCCACTGAAGGGCCTATAACGGCTAATTTCAGTCTGATTTCCGGTTTCTATAATACTAGTTGGATTGAGGTCAATAGTGGACGTTCGACAACATTGACAATTACTCCGACATCTTCTTCGACTATGCAGGATGTAACAATTGATGGAATTACCCTTACGTTCTATCGTGGCAACCAAGGTAATTATAATCCTTCCAGTATTTCTGGCAACTTTACCGGAGGAACGGGTAACGGGAACAATACTACTGCATTGAATGCAACATATAATGGAGGAGAAACCACACAAGCAATATCTACGACATTAACAGCACAAAATAATCGTGAGTTTGATATGCAGGTTACGGTTTCCTATTATTATTACGAATAACGTTAGAGGATTGCCGCCTATTCTATACCCCGCGCAGAGCCGACCCATCCGGGCCGGCTCTGTTGCATTATAGCCCCTCGGTTTTTCCTAAACTTTTCGTACCTTCACGCAGATAAACGTGAATGCGAAGAAGATGACCAAGATTTCTTGTTTTCTGGCTACGGAGGATGCCGCAACGGCGGCGGAGCTGCGCAGCGAGGCGCTGGTGGGGTCGGTGCAAGTGTGCCCGGCGATGACCTCCACCGAGGCGGTCAGGCAGATTGCCGCAGCAACCGACGCCCCTTACACATTGATATATAACAAACCCACCAGGCTGAGCTGGATACACCACGGCCTGCACCGGCTGCTGCAGATTGCAGAGGACACCGGCGCGGCGATGCTCTATGCCGACCGCTTTACCGTGGGTGCCGACGGCGAAACGCACGAAGCGCCGGTGGCGGATTACCAGATGGGCTCCCTGCGCGACGACTTTGATTTTGGCAGCGTAGTGCTGATCCGCACCGACGCCCTGAAGAAGGCGGTGGCCGGGATGGATGTCGAATGGAAATTCGCCGGCTTCTACGACTTGCGGCTGCGGCTCAGCCGGCTGGGCAAGATTGTCCACATAAACGAATTCCTCTACTACGAC
>JAEEGL017404765.1_pt1 | contig 16074 bp, 14 predicted proteins | sample 9134231 | NCBI WGS metagenome assembly JAEEGL01 (sample SAMN16246548, study PRJNA631951) | gut metagenome | biome: gut microbiome; feature: rumen; material: fiber-attached | host: Bos | place: Iran: Karaj | collected 2018-10
TATCACACCGGATATGACAGATTTTTCCTTAACCAGAATGCCTTTTATCATTTTGAGGATACATTTTTTAAAGCATCAGACTAGACTCTGTTGCGGCTGGTTAATAGTTTCCAGGATATTTACAAACCGGAAGTTTTAAGCCGGGAATACATTACAGAAAACAACCTGCTTAGTAGTGCTGAGATCGAACTACTAAGAGAAGTCGGTCAGCCGGAGATTCCGGTAGAAGACATTCAGAATATAACCGAAACGGTCAGAGCTATAAATGTTCTGAATGAAAGCAGGCTTCGTACCAGCATAAATCAGATAGAACAGACAAATCAGTTACAGAGCCTTATTACCGAGAATACTAAGTCAAGTCAAAGAGAAATTGAGCTGATACAGAAGATTTACGAAGGAAAGCTTACAGAGGAAGAAATATCCAGAATTACTAATACGGTAAACAGAAACACGCTGCGTAATGAGGAAAGACTTCGCCAGTATCTGATTGAAAAGAGTCTGGAAAACGAGATAAACAGGCAGGAGGTTTATCAGGAAGAGGATAAGACTACTGAACTTGAGCATATAGAAAAAACAGATTCAGAGCAGATCACAGACGAGGAAATCGAGAGGATCACTGAAGCTGTAAATCAGCTGAATATTCAAAATGAGCAGAGAAGACAGCATTACGTAAGGGAGATGCAAAAGCTCCAGACTCAGATGAAAAATGAGAGTCAGGAAAGTGGATTTGAGCAGACAAGAAGGGATGCAGCCCTTGCACTTTCTAATCCGGAAAAGCTTGTAGAAAGGCTTTCTCAGAGAAATCAGGTAATGCAAAAGCGTCATGAGATGATCTTCAATGAGCTGCAAAGAATATTCCCGGAACAGCCGGCAGAGATATATCAGATTCTTAATCAGCTTAGAAATGGTGATACCAGCATCTATGAGAACCAGATAGTAAGACAGGCGGATGTGGGCGAACTTATGGCTGATATAAATGAGGCCACAAGAGAAGTAGAGCAGACTCATAAAGCTTCCGAAAAAAGAGATGAAGCAACAGTAGAGTTCCTTGAAGCATTAAACAAGGCAAGAGAGGAAGAAAGAACCGTATCTGAAAGGAAGACGGCCAGATCCAGGGTAGAGACCATTCATAGAAGCAATGAGACTCTGACCATGGAAGATATAAACGAGCAGCTTAATATGATGCAGCACAATATCTCAAAGCAGATAAACAAGACCACAGAGCAGGCGCAAGTTACAGAGAATAAGGTAACACGTGCGACAGAAGTGGTTCAGAATGAAACACAGATTAATCAGCTAAGACGAAGAGATATTGAAATGATGATAGAAAATGGTGTTAAGAGTCAGATGGGCACTATCAGCAATCAGGTAATGAATAAGATTGAGCGGCAGATGCGCAACGAGAAAATGAGACGAGGCTACTGACAAGCTAAGCCGAAGATAGTGACTTAAAGGAAGGAGGTAAGTATATGCCAGGTGGAGCTTTTACTAATTTTGCCCAGAGCGTAAAGGGTATGTTTGTAGATGGCGCGGCTGAAAAAGCCATTCTGTACATCTATTTGGCAGATATCTCCAAGCCGGTTAAAGAAAGAGATTTTTTTGCTGAGATTAAAGAACTCAATAAGTTCGAAAAGGACCTGATGAAGAGAACAAAGAAGACAATGGGCTTTGGTGATACCATGAGTGGTATAGGTTCGAGCTTTCTTGATTACTTCACACCAGGGGCAAAGTCTCAGGATAAAGTTGGCAAGCTGGATGATGATAATGATAATTTCCTGAAATTTACAGTTCAGTACAATCCGGCATCAATCAAAATTTACACAGTAAACGGTAAAATGCAGGAGAAGAATACTCAGGCAGGAACCCAGAGTAAACTGCAAAAGATGGATTATAAAGGCAAAACAAAAATGTCTTTTGACCTGGTATTTGATGATTGTGATAACATGAACGCTTTTATGGTCAATGATGTTGTTAACCTTAATGCTACATCAGCTATCAACAAAGGAATGAGCCTTTTGCAGAATGGTGGAAACACCCACAGTGTCAGAAAGAGGATGGATGCGCTTATGTCTCTTTTTGCGAATCCGGCAACTCAGCAGGTAATTTTCTTCTGGGCCAAGATGGTATTCAGAGGAACAGTTACAGATATAGGAACAAGATATACGATGTTCAATCCTCAGGGAAATCCCATAAGAGGAGAGATGCATATAGAACTTACCCAGGATAAGAGTATCAAGAAAATGCATATAGATGATACTTACTGGGATAATTCATTTAAGGAATGTTTCAAGGAACCTAAGGGTGGCATAGGTGAAGATGGCCTTGCCGGTATAGCAGGCGGAAGAAGTGCCTTAGATATTGCGACTAATAATCCGTTCCTGAATATTTGATAGGAGACGAATTTATGGGAATAGGCGAAGACTTTGTCCAAGGGCTTAAGGATGTGGTGGGTGCCAGTCAAAAAGCCATAATAGAAGTTGCAGACTTCTCCGATTGTAAACCTGATAAGAATCCTGCAGCCCGCCCGCAGGCGGGAGGCGGAGGAAGGGTGCCTACAAAGCCTTCTAGCGGTTTTAATGTGAATGCTGTTAAAAGCTATGCTAAGGGGCTTGGTATAGATCAGGTAACCGGAGATACAGCTTTTTTGCTTTATAAGAATTACAAAAAATACAGGTTTGAGTGCCAGTTCAATCCTGCTGAGATCACCATAAATGGTTACGGTGGTGAGGAACTGCCGGTTCAGGATTTCGGTCAGCCGGGGCAGGAACTACAGAATGGTCACAGTTCAACCATGGCTACAGCCTCAACTCATATAGATATGAATTTCAGGCTCGTTTTTGACAAAACAAATATTCAGGATGCTTTTTATTCTGATAAATTTACCCTTAGCGCTACCAATATAGGAAAGGGCGTAGCGACCGGAATAAAACAGGCTATAACAGGAAAGAGCTATTCGGTTCAGCCGGAAGTAGAGGCTCTTACAGCAATTGCAAGAGATAACTTTAAGAGACTTGCCAGATTTGTCTGGGGCGATATGGTTTACGAAGGGGTTATCAACGCAGTATCTGCAGAATATGTGATGTTCAATGTAAACTGTGAGCCCATAAGAGCATTTGTAAACATGAATATGGTTCTCTTCGATAAAGATGTTGCAGGTGCACACACTGAGTTCTGGGCAAGGGAGTATCTTAAGGATATCTACAGTGTTAAGGATGCCGGAGTTTTGGGAAGACTTGACGATATCGATAACGGTTTTGTAACCAAAGAGATGGAGCAGGCTCAGCAGGCCCAACAGGCAGCAAATAATGCGGGCAATATGGACGATCTTGCATCGCTTTTTAATGATTTTAATCTCTTTGGATAAGGAAATGGGGATAGTATGGCAGGACTTGATTTAGAGGAGCTGGCAAATCAATACGAAGGTTATTTCACTCCTGTGGTTAAGGTTTTTGTGGGTGAGGATGATGTAGAGGAAGATAAAAAGGTATCAGTTAAGGTGACAGACGTAGTAGTACAGGTCACCAGTGATTTTAAGGCCAGCATCGCTGAATACACTCTTCTCTACTCCTACAACTTCAATAATGGAAGCTTCTACACAAAAGAACTGAAAAAATACATATGCATGGGCACCGGAGTCAAGATATTGATGGGGCACGGAAACTCGATAACTGAAGTATTTACAGGTTTTATAGCAGGTGTACATTTTCTATACGAGGCTTTGGATGCTGAGGCGGCCGGTATCAGGATTACAGCGCTTGATGTAAAAGGCATCATGATGGCCAACAATTCCTCTAAGAGATTAAAGGCAAATTATTACTCAGATGCGGTAAAAGAGATACTGGATCAGGCCCCATATCAGACACTTAAGAATAATGAAGGTCTGACCAGCATTACCATAACAGATACTCCGGATAAGCCGGGCGGCGGTGCCGGAGGTGGCGCAGGAGCCCCGGCAGGAGGCGCCGGAGAGCAGGCAGATATAAGACTAGAGATGGTGGCCGAAAGTGATTATGAATTCGTAGTAAAGGCTGCCAAGAAATTTAATTACGAGTTTTTTACCATAGGTGGAAACGTGGTCTTTAGAAAGGCCAAGGCTAATACGCAGGATCTGGCGGAGATAAAGCCTCATTCCAGCATCCTTGGCTACGATATAGGCTATGACATTACCGGAGTTGTTGGTGAAGTAAAGGTAAGGACGCTCGATATAGATAAGGCCAATAAAGTTGAAGTTAAAATGAAAAATAACAACAAATTTTCACTGGGCTCCAAGGCAAAGCCACTTATCAAGGATCAGTCATATGTTTATATTGATTCTGCCATAGAATCACAGAAGGACGCTGAGAACAGAGCAGCATATTTACTGGAGGAAACCTCCTACAGACTGGGCTCTCTCAGGATGAAATTCAAAGGGATACCGGAACTCGTTCCCGGAAGATTTATTACACTTACGGATTTTGGTGATGCAGCATCCAATAAGTTTTACATTACAGATGTAACCCATGAATATGATGGATTTTTCTATACGACTACTATAGAGGGAAAGGCTTCGACACTATAATTTAAGGTTGGTGCGATGCTAAAGCTACGGAGGAGAAAATGCCATTTTTTGATGTTGTTGATGATGTAGCAAGATATCAGCTTAATAAGACCGAGATGGGGGATACCCGCATAAGCGGTGTTATCGTAGGTCAGGTGGTGAAGAATTACGACCAGGAAAAGCAAGGCTTTGTACAGGTCAACATCAGCACCAGAGACTACGAAGAAAACAAGCTTGTGTGGGCCAGAATGGCGCTTTGCTACGGCGGGGATAAATGGGGAGAATACTTTATTCCGGAGGTTGGAGATCAGGTTCTTCTGGTCTTCGAACAGGGAAACATAGAGAGAGGCTTTATCATAGGTTCAGTTCCCAAAGCCAATTCCGGTTTTATGAAAAAAGCCTTTGACGAACACAATAATATAAAGCGTATAAAGACCAGAAACGGAAATACTATCGATATTATCGACAATAATGAGGGAGAAGGAGAAAAAGACAAGATAACCATTACGACCTCTACAGAAGCCCATAAGATTGAGCTTGATAATGAAAAAAAGAAAATCCTTATCTCGGATAAGGATGGCAATAACAAGATTGAGATGAAGACCGATAGCGGTCAGATGCAGATAATAGCAAACCAGAAGCTGACGATCAAGGTGGGAGACAATATTAGTCTTGTCATGAATGGTTCCAATGGTTCAGTTACATTAGAGGCCACCAAATTAAAGATAGAGACCAGCAATTCCACGGAGATCAATTCCAACAATAGGATCAAGATTGAGGGCGGAAACGTTCAGGCTCAGGGCAACTCCATGTTAAAGCTTGGAAGCAGTGGTCCGGTGGCAATAGATGGAACGCCAATAAAACTTGGATAAGAGAGGTTATAGCATGGAACAGGCTTTTTTAGGAACAGGGGTAGCATTTCCTCCCCAAATAGATCCTGCCACCGGCAAATTCAAGATGAGTGTCGGTGAACAAAGTGTAAAGGAATCAATATATCTGATACTGATGACGCAGGTTACAGAAAGACTTACAAGACCGGATTTTGGTTCAGAAACCGCCAGCTACGTGTTCATGGATGTCAATCAGACAGAGCTTACGATCATGAGAAGGGATCTGACGGAGTGCATCCTGAATCAGGAGCCAAGGGTATCAAGCGTGGACATTACTACTGATCTGCAGGAACAACAGGGCTATGTGATGATAAATATAGACTATGTACTGGCCCAGAACCACAAAAGAGGAAGTCTTGTATTCCCATTCTATCTAAATGCAGAACCGGAACCTGACGAAGAGGAAGAGTATTACGAACCAGAAATTATAGATACTTAACGGAGTAGCTTATGAACAATGCGTTCACTCCTCAGTCAATTGAGGATATTGAGAATAGAATAGAAAAACTTCGTAAATCCTATGCTCCAGAGTGGGATTTTGACAGAGATGATCCTGATGCAGGTTCTGTTATTGCACAGATCTATGCCCGTCAGATAGAAGAAAATAACAGACTCATGAGCCAGATGCCTGAAAGATACCATCTGGAGTTCGTGAATATGCTGGATTCCACACTGCGTCCTGCACAGCCGGCAGCCAGCATGGTGGTCTTCAACATGGAAGGCGGAACAGTCATGGGTACCCAGGTGCCTAAGGGAACCAGACTTTCTGCTGAATCAGATGTTTCAGAGTCCGGGTTTATCATTTACGAGACTGATAGAAACCTTTATGTAACGGATGCTCAGATAAAGAATGTCTTTATGACCGATGCTGAGAATGGCACTCTGACTCCTGTTTTTGGCAAGCTTGATGTACCTGATATTTTGTCAGGAACAGCCAAAATCATAGTTACAGACGAGGAGAAGGAAGAAAATCAGGAAGCGCAGGATAATGCAGAGGAGCAGTCCAGAGAAGAAAGATATCAGGTGCCTCCTTTTACTCTCTTCGGCGAAAAAGAGACTGTAGGCAGAAGTATCCTTACTATCTATGAGCAAAGACTATTTGACGGCATAGATGAGCCAATTTTTATAAGATTTGAAGATGCGGGGGAACTAATTGATCGCATTGGCAGCAAAGAATTAGTTTTTAAGTATTTTACCAAGGAAGGGTTCCTGGAATTTGATGAGGTAAGTCTTTTTGAAGATAATAAGACCTTTATCCTGAAAAAGAAAAAGGAATGCAGAAAGGTCACAATCGATGAGAGAGACTATTCTGTAATTATCCTGGAAGCCCAGAGTGTTATGAAGGATTCTCTGGAAATTTCAGGGATTTCTATCTCCGCAGGAGGTGATTCCAAGTCACCGGAATACGTTGGAGATGGAAGCATAGAATTTGAAGCTGATAAGTTTGCACCATTTACAGATACTCTTGCAGTATATAACGAGTGTTATATTGGGCATACACCGTGTTTTTCCAAGGTTGGAGCCAGAATAACCCTCGATTTCAACGTTTATTACTCGGATAATATTCTTAAGCTTAGTGCTGAGGAGGAAGAGGCAGAGCTGGCAATCATTAAGAGAAAGCCCAGGAAAACAGCCTTTGACATCCCGGTATCAACTAAAGTAAACGAGGTAATCATTGAGTATTACAACGGAATCGGTTGGAAAAAGCTAAAGTGTGACACAGAATATGCTGGAATGTTTGAAAATTCCGAGGATGGGAACTATAAGCTCAGTTTCATATGCCCTGAGGACTGGAACGAAACTGAGAGCGGCCCTTACAGTGGCAAGTGCCTCAGAATGAGAATAGTAAAGGCTGATAACTGCTACATGAGACCCGCAGTGCACACCTATCCGATTATGGAAGGGCTTAAGGTTTCTTACTCCTACGAAGGAAAGTTTACGGCACCTGCAAGGCTTGAAAAGATATCAGGTACACAAAAGGAAGATATCACAGGAAAACTGGCAGTAGGAAAGCCATTCACTGTTTTATCAGGTGTTGAGTATCACGAAGATGCTCTTTATATAGGACTTGATAAAAAGCTGACAGAAGGGCCTGTAAGCCTTTATTTCCAGCTTTCGGAAGTCAATAGCCAGAATGGTGTTAAATGCAGGCTGGAATACAGTAGTGCCAACGGCTTCAACGAAATGAGGATAACCGATCTGACGGAGAACTTTACAAGGTCAGGAACTCTGATGTTCATGCCGCCATCGGATATGGCCAGAATGAATCTGGAAGGAAACAAGCTGTACTGGCTTAAGCTGGTAAGGTCGAAGGTACAGAGCACAGATTTTCTGGATGCTTTTTTACCTAAGATCGTAAAGCTGTGTCTTAATGCAGTTACAGTAACGAATGTTCAGACCTCTGATGAAAATGATTACTACATAGATGATGTGATAGTTAATAACAGCATATCACTGGGCTATGATAATATTCTGGATGCTTCGGTATGGGTGAATGAAAACGGCTATACCCGCAAGGAAGAGATGGAATCTCTGCTTATGAATTATCCGGAGAGAGTCAGGGCAGAATATGATTTTCAAGGCAGGATCACCGCATTTTTTGTTCTATGGGATGAGGTGGATTCCTTTGATAATCCTCCACATAAGAGGTGTTATCGCATAGACAGAATGACGGGAAAGATAATCTTTTCCGACGGAAATAAATGCGATATGCCTCGTGTGACAGACGATATAGCATTTAAGGCAAGCGTACGGTCAACAGATGGTGAAAACGGCAATTTGGGAGTTGGAGAGATCACCATATTTACCGGTTCTTCTCCATATATAGACACTGTTTATAACCCTATAAGAGCTCATGGAGGAAGCAGCCTTGAAACTCTTGACCATGCTATGGCAAGGTGTGCAGGGATAATGCATTCCAGATGGCGACTGGTGTCTGAAGCTGATTACATGCGTTTTGTAATGGAGTACTCAGACAGTATAGACAGATGCAGCGTTGTAACAGGAGAGACAATTGAAGGCGACCAGAATCCTGAGGATATTTCCATAGTACTTCTTATGAAGGATTATGCAGACGGAGCCTTTTCTTTCCACAGAATATCAGCAGCTCTGCAAAAAGAAATATTAAACAGATGTGCAGTGACCATAGCCGAAGATCATCTTCATATCGTAGAGCCGATTTTCGTAAGTGTTTCTGTATGTGTATGGGTAATGGTAATGGACATGGACGACGCCTTCGAGGTTCAGAATGAGGTCAAGACGGTTCTATCCAAATATCTTGATCCTGTAGGCAGAGAAATCGGCGATGGCTGGGATATAGGAACTTTGCCAAAAGAGACACAGATCCTTATGAGGCTTGGAGTACTGAGAAATAAGGCAATTGTTCAAAGAGTAACCATGATTGGAAGATATGTGGATGCAACCGGAGAACATGAACTGGATACCAAGGATATAACAATAACTCCATTTATGGTAGCCAGAAACGGGGAGCACAAGGTTATTATAACCAATAAATGATTTGCCAGGGGCAGGATGAAAATATGCTAAGTGTTGATGAATTAAAAAGCAGAACATATGAAGAGAGAATGCAGGATGTGATAAGAGAGATTCCAATCAGGTCTTCTGAGTGGACTAACTACAACGCATCTGATCCGGGTATTACAATACTTGAGAACCTGACTGCTTTTACAGCCCTTCAGGGGTCTGAAATAGTCACGCTTAGTTATCGTGCTAAAATGGCGCTTCTTAAGATGGCAGGCTTTGTTCCCAACAGAGGCAAATGTGCCAAGGTGCTTCTTTCTTCTGACCATCTGGATAAGCCCAGAACCCTTAAAGCCGGCGAGAGATTTCATCTAGGTGACCTTTGCTTTGAGACCAACAAGGAGACTATTGTAGGCCAGAGCAGGTTAAATGGAGTTTTCGCTTATAATGGTGAGGAATTCAGGGATTACAGCTACCTTCTGGATAAAGAAATAAGTGTTCCGGCCAAAATATTCGGAGAAGAACCCAAGGCTGGAAATAGCCTGTATTTCATAATTGAAGGCGACCCCGGCAAGTTAAAAGAAGCAATCTTCTATGTGAAGATGGTGGACAATCCTCACAGAAACAGGACAGAGGACAGGACGGAGCATATTTTCGCAGATGTGGAATGGGATTGCTTTACAGTTAGGGGCTTTGAAAAGCTAAATGTCAGAGATTATACTTCAGCTTTCGTAAACAGCGGAGAAATAAAGGTTTCTTTTCCTGAAAATGACCTTGCAGAATACGACAAGGCGCCTGTAAAGGGCTACTGCATAAGAGCAACCTTAAGCAGGGCTGACTATGATATAGTTCCTCGAATGACCAATATTTATGGCTTTTTGTTTGAAGTTTGGCAAAAGGACACCAAGGCATTTTCACAGGTATTTAATAAGAATGACAGATTTAGCATGATTTCTCCGATTGGAAAAGATGTGTATTATCTGGTATTTGGCAAGGAGCAAAAGGGTTCTTCCTACAGAAGATATGAGCTGACCCTTGGAAGGGACCAGCATGGAAGATTCTGTAATTACACCCAGGGAGCAGATGGCAGCATGACCTTCGAGTTTTCGGAAGAAGCCTTTGGATATGCACCCATGAAGGCTAAAGAGTGCGTGAGAGTCATACTTTATAACGAAGAGATCATGAGGCAGTATAACGTAGGTAAGGTTATAGGCTACGATGATCAGGAGATAGAGCTGCCGGTTGAGAAAATCGTTCATGAGACATTTTTCCTTATTGCAAGAAGGAAGGTTGAAGACGGATACATATATGACTTTGTAAGACCTGAAAGAAAAAATGATGGAGATCTTTATTATCACCTCCTTGAAGGCGAAGGCAGGATAATTATTGAGGATCCCGGGGATTATATAGATGCAGATCTTTTCATGGGAAGTGTTTCGGTAATGAGTGGCGACAGAGGAAATATCAATGCCGGGAACCTTATTTCCATAGAAGATACTAACATTCCGGATGGCTTCTACAATCCGTCAGACGGAACAGGCGGAGGCTACAGGGAGAATCTCGAACAGGTAAAAGAGAGATTCCAGAAGGATATGAGAACTCCTTACAGAGCAGTTACCGCCGAAGATTACGAATATATAGTAAAAACTACACCTGGACTTTGCATAAGGAAGGCCAAGGCCGTAAAGTCGGAGCATGACAACAAGGTTCGGGTAGCTATACTCCCGGATTCAGATGCCAAATTCCCAAAGCTTTCGAATATATACATGGATAAGATAAACGAAAGATTGGCCGACAGAAGGCTCATAACCACACAGTTCGTAATAGTAAAGCCCTGTTTTGTGGCTATCGGAGTAAAGTGCACGGTCTATGTTAAAAGACATTATTCCGATGTACAGCACCAGATTGAGGCGAGGATAAAGGCGCAGATCGACTATATCGATTCCGACAAGAATTTTGGAGATGTTCTGATGTTTGAGGACGTTTTCCACGCTATAGAGGAACTTCCTTGTGTGGAATATGTTTATGATCTGTCACTTCACTCAGAGAACAATAAACTGGCGCAGCTTAAAGAATATGATATTTTCCCGAGATTTGATGCCCTTTGTTATCCCGGCGAGATACAGCTTGAGATTGTTACCTCGGAAAAATAAATGTTTAGGGGAACGTAAGAAATGGAATATGATATTTGGTACTCAATAAAAAATAACAGAATAAAGCAGGGGTGTTACGATGGTTTTACGCTGCAGGGCGGGGACACGCTTGTTCTTGATGAGACAAAGAGAGATCATTTCTTGTTCTTGCAACCTATAGATGGCGTAATTGACGATTTTATGTGGGGTCGTTTTACCTGTAACCTTCTTTTGTCGGAAGAAATAGTGTGTTATATTTATGTTATAGCATCTAATATTTTGACGATAAAAAATGAAAATGGTGAGGCGGCCGATATTGGTAATATTTTATGCGATAAGGACGTAGAAACCTACAAAAAAGTTTCTATCCTGACACGTATGGGCGCTAAGAGATTCGTTAATACAGATGACTTCCTGTTATATGAACTTCAGGGAAGGTATCTGTATGTAGCTGTGGAAGTATTGGGAAATGGCCAGGCTTCTATCGGAGGAATGAGGGTAGGTGCCAGAGGAGACAGCTTCATGGGAGCTTTTCCTGAGGTCTACAGATCCAGAAACAGCTTTTTTCACAGATATCTGTCTATTTTTTCAAGTATTTACAACGATATCAGTGAACAGAACGAAAAGCTATACGAGATGCTGGATCTGGATAAATGCTCTCCGGAGCTTTTGGAAATGTATGCGTCCTGGTTTGGTATTGACTTAAAAGGCGTTGCACTTCCTGAGGAAGCCCTTAGGACCATAGTTAAAGAGGCCTATCAGCTGAATCGTATGAAGGGTACCAGATGGGTACTGGACAGAATCCTTCAGATAATGCTTGGAGGAGATGTCGTTATGTACGAGAACAGGCTCAATGATGGAAGCATTTATGACGTAACAGTTCTGGTGAACAGAAAACTGACAGATGATCTCAGACATCAGCTTACTTTCATGTTGGATCAGTTTAAACCGATCCGTACAAAGATAAGGATCCTTCAGATGGAGAAGGAAGCAGTAATGGATGGAAACAGCTATCTGGATATGAATGCAGCTATTCCTGCTCAGAAGCATGTGGTTCTGGATGAAGAGTCAATCTACGATGGTGCTATAACACTACTATAAAATAGGGGAGTAATTTAAATGACTGTTGATGAAGTTAGAAATGGCGACAAACTTCAACTGAATGTTCATGGTAAGATTGATGCTAATTCATCGTCGGAATTTCAGGATTATGTTCTTAAGGCATTTCAGAAATGCCCGAATGTAATCATTGATTTTTCTGACGCTAAATATGTATCAAGTGCGGGGCTGCGTGCGCTTTTAATAGGACAAAAAACAGCAACTTCTAAGGGAGGAAAGCTTGTTCTTATCAATACCAATGATACGGTTAAGGATGTACTTAGAGTTACGGGTCTTGATAAAGTGCTGAGTATACAATGATCACATTTACGAATGTTACCAAAGAGTACGAAACTGAAGAAGGTAATGTGTCAGTATATGAGAATTTTTCGGAAGAAATTGATGAAGGAGAATTCGTTGTACTAACAGGAGAAAGTGGCTCAGGCAAGACCACTATGCTCAAAATGCTGCTCAAGGAGACAAATCCGGAGAGCGGTGAGATTGTTGTGGATGGACACAAGCTGTCTGAGATAAAAAATAAAGAGATTCCTTTTTACAGGAGAGGAATCGGAGTGGTATTTCAGGATTTCAAGCTGATACCTGATCTTAATGTCTATGATAATCTGGTGGCGGCTATTCTTGCTACAGGTGGTTCAAATAAAGATGCTGAGACCAAGATAATAAATGTTCTGACAATGCTGGGAATAGATCATCTTCATAAGAGATTTCCCAAGGAAATGTCGGGGGGCGAACAGCAGAAGGTGTGCCTGGCAAGGGCTATTATCAATAACCCCAAGATACTTCTTGTGGATGAGCCCACAGGTAATCTTGATCCGGTGTCATCGGCAGATATTGTAAGACTGCTGGATATAATCAACAACCAGGGGATAACAGTTGTTATGGCGACTCATGATATCAAAGTCGCTGCTTCGTCCAGAAGAAGACGAATAGATCTTGATGAGTTAAAAAATGAAAAAGTAAGGAGAATGGGTTAATGACTAAGGAGCAAAAAGCGTCGCTGGTTGCGGCATGTGCATTTTACGTTCTTACAATTGTTGGGTTCTTTTACTTTAGTGTAACACTTATTATTCTTGTTTTTTTACTCTTTACTCTTTCTATTACATATTTTGCATATCTGTGCTACAAGGCCCATAACGATTACACCGGAGCAGAGCATCTGCAGCAGGAAATAGGTATTTTGAAGGCTGAGAAGGAATCTATTCGCGGGGATTATGAGATCCTTGTAAGGGAAAAAGACGAAGAGCTGGAAAAGAGACAGACCACCATTGATGACCTGAAGGAGAGTATATCCCGGCTTGAGAGGGAAAAAGAGGATGCGCTTACCGAGGCAAGGAATGCTTCAGTGGTGGCTACAAAGGTGGAAAATCAGGAGTTCGAGGGACTTCTTCCTCCTGATGACGATGATGATGCGGATAATGTAGATATCATAGAGGTTGCCAGAAGAGCCATTAAGGAGCTGGAAGCAGATGCCATGAAGGTAGGGCTTCGTATAACTATTTCCAGTATCAGTGATAAGCTTATGGTTCGGGCTTCCGCAAAAAGACTTCTGATCATGTTCAGGAACATCATTGATAATTCCATTAAGTACATGCAGACAGAAGGTACGCTTGTAATAACAATTTCAGCTATTGAAGATGATATTTTCATAGTGCTTAAGGATTCCGGAAAAGGTCTTCCTGAAAATGAGACTAAGCACATTTTTGAACTTAATTATCAGGGTTCCAACAGGATAAGCGGAAACGGACTGGGACTTACTCAGGCCAAGGCTATTGTTGAACATTACGGCGGAACCATTTACGCCAGAAGTCCTCAGGGAAATGGCATGGGCATTTACATTCAGCTACCAACTACTTGAATGTGTTGTAAAAGGGGTTATATATGAGACGAAATTTAAAGATCTTTGTATTTTTGTTCGTATTTTTTGTAGTTGTGGCTTTTGGATCAATTTTGTTTCTGGATGATGTTAACTCAGTATTCTACAAGACCAGAGATTCTCAGGGTGCCACAACTGCTGTTATGACACAGACTGTAATAGGGGAAGAAAGCAAAGATATTAACGTTGATACAGTGCCTATAGTAGAGGCATCCAAGACTGAAGAAGCGACTACGGTTGTATCGGAGCCAGAGCCTGAACCAGAGCCGGAACCTGAACCGGAGCCAGTGGTGGAGCAGGAAGTAGTGGAGGCTGCGCCTTCTATCAGATATTTTAAATATACTACCGATACTACACGTTCTGTTCTGCGACTTCGTGAAGAACCAAGTACTGATGCTAAGATTTTGGCAAAACTGGCCAAGAAGTCTACCGGGTATATTGTTAAGCCGGGAAATACATGGTGCAAAGTAGTTACAGCCAGTGGAAAAGAGGGGTATGTTTCCACTGAATATCTTGTTATAGATGAAGTTCAGAAGGAGGAGTTTCCTGACGATATAGTAGATAAGGTAGAAGCTGCAGATGAGGAACTGTCAGCTAAGTTTAACAGCTAATCGCAGGTTAGGGGAGAATCATAAGGGGAGAGGCAGTATATGGCTGATGAGAGATTAAATGCAGGTCAAAAAAAGACTGGTAAGACTAGTTTCCGCCCTCTTTACGAGGAAGAGGAGGAGACCTACATTTATGATGTCAGAAAACCTATGGAGTTTATAAACGAGGGGGAACATGGGGTTTTTGACATTAAGAAGCAGACCGGACTCAATTCAGCTAAAAGTGTTTTTGACAAGGGGACTACGTTCAGAACGTAAATACCTTTTTCTTATGAGGGTCTTACTATGGGAAGCTTTGATAAGGATAGGAATCAGCAGCCATTTAAGGACTACAACGAATACATGCAGTTTGTATTCGACTGTGTAAATGGATGCCTTGATGCCTATATTTCCAAAATGAAAGTTACGTTCGATAACGGTGAGGGCGGTTATAAAAACGTGCTCTATCCAGATATCGAGCTTGCTGGTGATGCCACAAGAAACAGGCTGACAGAGTCATATACAGAGCGTTTTTATGGTGCGAAAATGTCATCTTCTGATAGCGATGAAGGGGAAAAAGATGCTCAGGAAGAGACTTCAGATGAGTCTGAGGCTGATGAGCTCGATGAAGAAGAGGATGATATCGATCAGGAGCTGATGGCACTACTTGGCAGCTTTGCTGCAGGTGGAGCAGATGAAGAGGAAACGTCGGAATCAGCGCAGACATCTGTAGACAGTGGCGAAGTCTGGTCCAAAGTCGAAGAAGATATTAAGATTCCAGTTGTCGAGAGACTACGTATAATCAATGAAAGGGCAGCCATTACCGTTGAACAGGGAATTGAGCTACCCTTCTATGAGTTGTGTAATCGTCTTAAATTTGAGCCGTTCACAATGTTCTGTTTTGCCTGCGGTATTCTGTCTTCTACACAGACAGATTATGGCGGAGTATTCCACATTATAAATGAAAATTCAGCGCTTTCAGCGCCGACTATAGAGTCTGCAGCCAAGGTTTTCTATGGCTCAGCCTTTTCTATTACTGCGGCTTACGGAGATATGAGTGCCTGCCTTGAGCAGCTCATGCCGGTATTACCGCTGCAGGTTCAGGGGAGTATGCCATTTTCAACGGTAGTTTCTCCTGATAAGAGAATCATTGACTTCCTGTTCGGAAGAAATCCATTGTTACTTGATGAAAATTACAACAGATTTATCTATATGCTCACTGATGATAAGGAGCTTGATCCTGTTATGGCCAATGAGGGAAGACTAGAGGCTATGAAGACTTCCTATAATGACGGCGTAAGGATTTTCTATTATTACGGAGATGACGGAAGCGGAAGAAGATTTTTTGTTAAGCAGTTCTGTAAAGAGAATGGACTTAAAGCTATCGCCATCAACTGTAAAAAGCTCTTTAACTATGATTATCAGTTTGTAGACAGAGCACTTTGGTCTGTTACAA
>JAEEGL010501096.1_pt1 | contig 16073 bp, 9 predicted proteins | sample 9134231 | NCBI WGS metagenome assembly JAEEGL01 (sample SAMN16246548, study PRJNA631951) | gut metagenome | biome: gut microbiome; feature: rumen; material: fiber-attached | host: Bos | place: Iran: Karaj | collected 2018-10
AATCGTCAGAAAAGGAGTTATATGTTCTGTTCAAAGATGCCAAAGGACAACTCCGCCAGACTCATGCAACAGACAAGTTTCGTCGTTTCAGTATGGATGAGCCATGCAACAGTCCTCAATGGCTAGAAGACTATCGATTATTAAGCACTCTTCGCGACACGGTCATCATCGATGGCAAGCAACAGATTGGACAACTTATCAGTATTAACAATGATGAGTTGCTCTCTATCCAACATCATTATAAATCCCTGCAGGATGACGCTTCACGCAGCAAAGAGCGGATGCACCAAGATGCAGAGAAACTAAGTCCAATCCTACCCGCATCATTAAAAGCCACCCTCTCTGTAGACTGCTCCCTGCAGAAAAATATCAGTGATAAACTCATCGGTATCTTCTTTGAGGATATCTCCTATGCGGCAGATGGTGGACTTTATGCAGAACTGATACAGAATCGTGATTTCGAGTACACAGAAAAGGATTATAACAACAAAGGTAAGGCATGGCATGCAACAACCGCTTGGAAGGGTGACTTGCAACTTGCTACCGATCATCCGCTTAGCATTCACAACCCACATCATATTCTCCTTAAGAACGGGAAGGTATGGAACAAAGGATGGGATGGTATCTGTCTGAGAAAAGGAGAACAATATGATTTCTCCTGCTACCTCCGTAATATAGACTGCAAGAAGAAGCAAATCCGTATCTCACTCGTGCGGATTGACAATGGGCAACCTATCCAGACCGTCAGTACGAGTGCCTCAGCTATTACATCAAAATCGAAGGAATGGACCCGTTATAAGACTACGTTTATCGCCAATGAGGACTGTAATGATGCCTGTCTGCTGATAGAGGGACTCAAAAAAGGTACGATGGCCATCGACATGGTGAGTTTATTTCCCCATGACACCTATAAAGGACATGGACTGCGCAAAGACCTTGCACAAGCAATAGCTGCCTTGCATCCTAAGTTCGTACGGTTTCCGGGAGGTTGTATGAGTCATGGTCAAGGTATTGACAATATCTATCATTGGAGCGAGACCATCGGTCCATGGCAAGACCGAAAGCCCGATATGAATATCTGGCGTTACCACCAGACACGTGGTTTAGGCTTTTATGAGTATTTCCAATGGTGCGAAGACATGGAGGCAGAACCTCTTCCAGTTCTTGCTGCTGGTGTTCCTTGTCAGAATTCACAAGCTGATGCCCGTGGTATGGGTGGACAGCAAGGAGGTATTCCGATGGCCGAGATGCAAACCTATATCGATGAGATTTTACATCTAATTGAATGGGCAAATGCTGATGCCAATACAAATGAATGGGCAAAGAAACGTGCTGAGGCAGGGCATCCCGAACCCTTCCACCTTAAATATATAGGTATCGGCAATGAGGATTTGGTCAGTACCACTTTCGAAGAACGCTACGAGATGATTACCAAAGCCATCCATGAGCGATATCCCGATATCATCATCTGTGGTACAGCTGGACCTTTCCATACACCCTCAAGCGACTATATAGAAGGCTGGCGCTTCAACAACGCACATCCGGACTTGGCACAGATGGTGGATGAGCATTATTATGAGAGTACGGGATGGTTTTTAAATCATCAGGATTACTACGATCATTACGACCGCACGAAGGCTAAGGTATATCTTGGTGAGTGGAGCAGCAACAGCGACAAGCGGCGCAGTGATGTAGAATGTGCCCTCACTGAAGCTATCTACCTCTGTAATGTAGAGCGCAACGGAGATATCGTGGCGATGACCAGTTATGCTCCCCTGCTCTGTCATGAGAAACATAAAAACTGGGATCCCGACATGATCTATTTCGACAATGAGCATGTTACTCTCACACCCAGCTATGAGACACAACGACTCTTCGGTACTTACAGCGGTAACACGTATATCCCTACCACATGGCAGATCAATACCGATCATTCGTTTACCGATAGTGTGAAGAAACAGATAGGCCGCCGCCTCGTTGCATCATTGGTAAAGGACACTAAATCAGGAAAAAGTTATCTCCGACTGATAAACGCACTACCCATTGCCACAGAGATAGATCTTCAGGGACTTACCTTACCCGATGAGTATCTATATGAAGAACTAAGCGGTAAGCCCAGTGATATACAAGTCAGCACCCAACTCATAAAAACTAAAGGAACAAGGTCCATCAAGATGCCACCTTATTCCTTTAGAGTGATTGTGCTATAACTGACTAAAAGTCCAGAATCATCGTCTGTCGTGGTGCTAAAGGAATATCCTTCAGTAAGCTGACAGTCTTACCTGTGGTGATATCCTCAGCTTCCGTCTGCTCTTCAATCAGTTCTTTATAGCGTTTAATATCTACCTTCGTCGGCTTAGAGGTACCGTTGATGATCGTCATCACCACATGACGATGCCACCGACGTGCTACAACATATACTCCGTTATACGGAATAAACTGTGTCTGATAACCACGCACGATCGTCTCATTGCCGTTACGCCAGTGCAAGATCCTGCTGAGCCAGTCGAACATGGCATTTTCTTCTGCAGTCCTGCCCGCCTTAGTAAAGGCATTACGCTGATCTCCGGGGAACCCTCCGGGGAAATCCTTACGCACATTACCATCTGTCACTTCCTTCGTGCCGTTCATCATTATCTCTGTTCCATAATACAATTGGGGGATACGACGAACCGTCAACAACAGTGCTAATGCCTGTTTCAGAGCCATATCATCTTTTCCGTTGCCTAAGAAACGATCCGTATCATGATTATCGATGAAAGCCATCACATGAGTGGGATCTGGATACAGGTAATCATAGCAGAAAGAGTTATACAGACGATTGAAGCCATTCCACCAGGCATCAGTCTCCTCATGCTTGGCTAAACTCAGACGATCAAAGAAGGCAAAGTCCATAACCGTCTTGAGATAACTGTCATGGTCTGCCACCTTACTACCTTTCTGCCACGATGCCGTATAGGCAGGTTCGGTGACCCATGTCTCTCCCACTACATTGAAATTAGGATATTCCTCATCAAGCGTCTTCATCCACTGTGCCATACCATCGGCGAAAGCATAAGGGTATGTATCCATACGGATGCCATCGATACCTACTGTCTCTATCCACCAGATGGAGTTCTGTATCAGATATTTCATCACATGTGGATTACGCTGATTCAGGTCGGGCATCGTTGGAACGAACCATCCTTCTACCGTCTCCTTCAAGTCAACCTCAGAGGCATATGGATCTTTCACTGGTGTCAGCTTATAACTGGTCTGCTGGAATTTGGCATTGGGAACGGATGTGCCCTTTGAATCCACCAACCATTCCGGCAGGTTAAACCAGTCTTTGCTCGGTTGGTCTGCTACCCAGGGATGCTCAAAGCCGCAGTGATTGAAGATCATATCCATCACCACCTTCAGACCTTTCTGATGAGCCTCATCCACTAACCTGCGGTAATCCGCATTTGTACCGAAGCGCGGATCCACCCGATAGTAGTCGGTTGTCGCATACCCGTGGTAAGTACTGTATCCTGCCTCATTGTCAGGAGAGTTATTCTCCAACACCGGTGTCAGCCACAAGGCTGTAACACCTAACTCATTGAAATAGTCGAGATGCTGACGGATACCTTCCAGATCACCACCATGACGGAGAGAGGGTTGTGAACGGTCAACGACATATGTGTTCAGACTCATCAGCCGGGCATCATCAGCATTTTTCACCTTCTTCCCCTTCAGTGCTTTTGCCTTCTCTACATACTGACCACTTGAGGCAAAACGGTCGGGCATCAGCATGTACAACACATCATAGATACTGAATCCCTCACGTTTATCACCACTCATCTCACGGTTTTTTAACTGATAGTTAACAGTCGTACGAGCTTTTCCTTTCGTAAATACCAAAGGCATCGTTCCTGCCTGCGCACCCTTCATGTCTAGATAGACCAAGAGATAGTTCGGACTGTCTAAGCGCACTATTTTCTCCATCTTCACACCAGGATAGTTGACCGATACCTCAGCATCACGGATACCCTCACCATAGACCATCAACTGCAACTGTGCATCTTTCATACCCACATACCAGTCGGTAGGATCGATACGGTTGACGGAGAACTTGGGGGCAGCAGTCATTCCCACAGCCACTATCAACCCTGCAAATAATAATAGTAATCTCTTCATATTTTTATTCTTTATTACTTCTTCCAAATTCTCGAGAGAATTCAGGGCAAAAGGCCACCTTTTGCCGGGCTTTTAGTACCCTTTTCTCTTCAATTCTCGAGAAAATCTGATGTTGCTGCGCAACATTGTCAACCTCGTGTCAACCTTTGTCAACCTCCAACAGGTTGCAAAGCCGCTGCCACAAAGGGTTTTGACAACCTGACAACCTATTTTTGAAAAAATACTGTATAAGAGAATTTAATTATGTATCATCAAGGCTGTCTGCGGAGCCACCCTCACCTCTTTGCCAGACACGGTTGTGATACCCTCTTCGTTGATAACACCCTCCTGACAGACAACGGTATAGGACCCTTCTGGGATAGCGATTGTCTGCGATGTCTTATTGGCATTCAGCACAACGATGATATTCTTCCAGATATCACCGCCGGCATTATCTTTCAATCGGAAAGCCACTACATTCTGCGGTACATCGAGGAACTCAAGATGCTGACGTACCAACTCAGCCTTACCGAGTCGGAAGGCAGGATGGTTCTTACGCAGTTGGATGAGTCGCTGGTAATATTGGAACACCTGCGGATAGCGCTGCAGATTGTTCCAATCGAGGTGATTGACACTGTCGGGCGACTCAAAACTGTTGTGTACGCCCTTCTTATTACGCAACATCTCCTCACCGCTCAACATGAAGGGTACACCCTGAGAAGTGAACACTGCCGTCTGTGCTAACAGATCCAAGCGTATCAGTTCTTCTTCTGTGATGCCGGGGATAGACGTACGCAGACGGTCGGTCAGACACATATCGTCGTGACAGCTCACATACGCAATCATCTGCGTTGGCTCCAGCGCCCATACCTCTTTACTATAGTTCACCTTCGACATATCCACCTGGGGATGTGCCACACCACCCACGATACCAAACTTCACGCTCTCCTCCTCACCGGGCAGTCCGGCTAAGAACGCGCCCTTGGTATCATCTGAGAACGGACCGCGCAAGCCGTCACGCAACTCATCAGAAAAAGCAGCGATGGTAGGCATCTGATTAATATGGTTCTTAGTAGCCAACAGCTCTGCCGGATAGGCGCAACTGCCGGCGCTCCACCCTTCGCCGTAGATAAAGATAGAGGGATCGATCTTATTCACCTCCGCACGGATGGTGTTCATCGTCTCGATATCATGGACACCCATCAGGTCGAAGCGGAATCCGTCGATATGATATTCGTTGATCCAGTATTTCACGCTCTCTATCATAAAGCGGCGCATCATCGGCTTGTCAGAAGCCGTCTCATTGCCACAGCCAGAGCCGTTGGAGTAAGTGCTATCAGCATTCTTTCGATAGTAATAATCGGGATAAGTCTTTTGGAAGTTAGAATGCTCGATATCATAAGTATGGTTGTATACCACATCAAGGACAACTCGTATACCAGCCTGATGCAGCGCCTGTACCATCTGCTTGAACTCGCGGATGCGGCACATCGGATCATAGGGATCCGTGGAATAACTACCGTCGGGTACGTTGTAGTTTACCGGATCATATCCCCAGTTGTATTTATTATCACTGAGTTTTGTCTCATCTACGGACCCGAAATCATAACTGGGAAGAATATGGATCGCGTTCACACCTAATGATTTCAAGTGATTGATCGCTTTCTCTTCTGTCAGTGCCAGGAATTTCCCTTTATGCTCCAATCCCGAAGAAGGATCAATGGAGAAGTCGCGGTGATGCATCTCGTAGATAACAAGATCTGCTGGTGATGCCACTGCCGGACGCACATCCTTGTCCCATCCTTCCGGATTGGTTTCTTTCATATCGATGATAGCACCTTGTTGACCATTTATACCTACCGCCTTGGCAAAGACACCGGGAGATGACTGTCCATCAACGACAAAGGTATAGTTCTTACCCTTTTGGTCACCCTTCATCGTAGCTGTCCAGATACTGTCATTCATAAGGGTCATCGGAATACTGTCTTCACCTACCACCACGTAACATTCCGCATTTGCAGGTGCAAAGAGTTTAAACACCGTCTCGCTCGGTGAGTAAGTCATCTCATCAAAACAAAATTCCTCCTGCTTCGGACTCGTACAACCTAACGTTAAAGCAGCGACTCCATACATAATAAACTTCTTCATTCTACTTAGCTATTAACGACACAGCGAAACCGCCGCCGGGTGCCTCCGTCAGTTTCAGCGTATCACCCTGCTTAACGGTCTTCTTGGAAATCACATAAGCCTTGGGATTATGCTCATAGTGCGCATCCTTGGCATCCGCATAGATGGTACAGTCATACTTCTTTCCTTTATCGAGAAAGTCGAGTTTGATAACCGACTTATGACCGTTCTCGTCACACTTACCGCCGATAAACCAGTTATCAGTACCCTTTGCCTTACGGGCAACGGTGATATAGTCGGCCGGTTCTGCCTCCAGATATTTTGAATCGTCCCAGTCACATGCTACATCCTTGATAAACTGGAAGGCATCCATAAACTTCGCATAGTTCTCCGGCAGGTCGGCAGCCATCTGCAACGGACTATACATTGTGACATAAAGGGCTAATTGTCCGACGAGTGTAGTATGCACAAAATTGGGATTGTCACTCCAAGTCTTCAACTGTGTCTCGAGGATACCCGGTGTGAAGTCCATCGGACCACCCTGCAGTCGTGTAAACGGAAGGATCACCGTATGGTCGGGTCTGCTACCGCCGAAAGCCTCATACTCCGTGCCACGAGCACTCTCATTACCTACCAGATTTGGATAAGTACGGCACAATCCTGTCGGACGTGTCGCCTCATGACCGTTCACCATGATATGATGCTTTGCCGCCTCCTTGAGCACATAGAGGTAATGGTTGTTCATCGACTGAGAATAATGATGGTCGCCACGCGGGATGATATCGCCCACATATCCGGTCTTCACAGCATCATAACCATATTTATTCATCAGTTTATAGGCATCCTTGATATGCCGTTCATAGTTCTGAGTAGAGGAAGAAGTCTCATGATGCATCAACAGTTTGACACCTTTGCTATGAGCATAGTCATTCAACATTTTAATATCAAAATCAGGATAAGGTGTTACGAAATCGAAGACATCACGTTTCCATAGGTTGGCCCAGTCCTCCCAACCGATATTCCAACCTTCTACGAGCACCTGATCAAGACCGTTCTCTGCAGCGAAGTCGATATAACGCTTCACTTTCTCATTATTGGCGGCATGACGACCGTTAGGCTTCACACGCTTCCAATCCACCTTATCTATATATACAGAGGGATAGTCATCGGTATAGTTCCACGCGCTCTTTCCCACGATCATTTCCCACCATACACCGCAGTATTTGGTTGGATGGATCCACGATGTATCCTCAATCTTACACGGCTCGTTAAGATTCAGGATAAGATTGGACGAGAGCATGTCACGGGCATCGTCGGAAACGATGACGGTACGCCAGGGTGTTGTGCATGGTGTCTGCATACATCCTTTCAGGCCTGTAGCATCGGGAGTCAGATGACTCACGAAAGTAAAGGGCGCAGGCAGCGGATACCTTGAGGATGTAGGATTAGGAGTACGAGCATTACTGTTTCCCATCAGTTTGTTCGTCAATGCCTTTGTCTGCGCATCGACCAGTTCGAGGTGCATGGTGGCATAGTCGGCGCAGGCAGCCTCATGAATATTGATATACAGACCCTCATCCGTCTTCATCTGCAGGGAGGTCTGCACACCTGTCTCAGAGAATACCGCTACTGAAGAGTTGCCCCAGTTGACAGCACTCTTAAAACGTTCACGGATACCGGACAGACGAGTCTCTTGTGTTTCCTGCTCTTGGGTATCATAATCACCGGGTAACCACCAGGCGATATGATCACCTGTCATGGCAAACTCCGTCCGCTCTTCCTCAATAAGGAAATAATTGAGTTCTTTCTGCTGCGGGAACTCGTAACGCAGTCCCATTCCGTCATCGTAAACCCTGAAACGGATGATGATCGTACGATGCTGTTCACGGATATCCTGGTCTAACGTCACCGCCATCTCGTTATAATGGTTACGGATGGTTGCCGTCTCGCCCCATACTGGCTTCCAAGTCTCGTCAAAAGTGCTGTTTTCCACCTTCGCAACCTTAAAACCATCCATCAGGTCGGTTTCTTTCATGCCCTTGCTCGCATGTTTGTCTTTGGCCAGCTCCAAGCCCAAGTGTGACGGTTTGACAACAGTCTTGCCTTTGTACGTCATCTCATACTGTGGACGGGAGCCATCGAGTGAGAAGGCCACCTCCACCTGCCCATTCGGTGATGTAACACGTTGTGCCATAACCGCTAATGGTAACAAAATACCTATCAACAAGAATACTCTCTTCATATTATATGTATCATTAATTCAATTATTCACCGTCCTGTACGTGCTATCATATCCCCTACCTGATGATTGAAAGAAACATTCTGCATCAGGTCTTCAATATTCACATGCATACGATAACGCCAATAATGCTTGGGATTGGCAGGAATATTGATTCGTTCGGCATTCGCATCGGGCAATCGTAACTGCTCGTCCATTGCCATCCAGTCTTGTATTGACAGGATACACAACATCGAAGGACAAGCCAGATGACGTCCGATAATATCCTGTGCCATATATCCCGACAACGGATGGGGAGCATCACCCTCATAGCCAAGCGCTGTGTGGTAATATGCCTGCGTACGTTCATTATCCTCATCCCACCACTGTCGTAAGGTAGGCATATCATGAGAGGATATCGTACAGACGCTCCTATATGGATTGATCTCAATATGTCCGAAACGGGTGGAAGGATCCTTCGGCATGCTCTGTAACTCAAGAGAGAGGATACGCAGCTCATTCATCACCCAAGGCACACAATCGGGAACCATTCCTAAGTCTTCGGCACACACCAACATGCGAGTGGCATCGATGAGCCGTGGCATCTTCTTCATTGCCTCCTGGTACCAGAACTGGTTGTTGCGACGATAGAAATAGTCATTATACAACTTATTAAAGATGTACTTATCACTGTCGTACAACGACTCATAGATAAAGTCAGATTGCACGGCAATACGTGGATGGAAGCGCTCGGGATTCTTATGGTCTCTAACAAAGAGAACATCACTGATCAGGGCATACAAGCCGTCACGCAGATTCTCCAGCTCTGTGATTTGTGCCTTTGCTGCTTCCGGCAATAATGATGTATCAACCCTGACATTCTCAACAAGTCGGGCAAAATAAGCCTCTACCTTCCGCTGGGTATTGAATTCCTCCCGCATCCGATAACGTCCGTCATGAGTAGGCTCAAGGTACGTTTCTCTAACCATCTGGGCTTTCTCTCCGAACATCCGCTCAAGCACCCAATCCATGATAAACGGCTCCAGGAACAACTCGTCTTGGAAATGCAGTCCGTAACTCTCTATCTCCTCACGCGTCATCGACAATGCCGGTGAGAACTGTCCCAGCAGTCCGTGAACGGCATCGATAGGTATTTCCCAAATACGGAAGAAACCTAATACATGATCGATACGGTATGCATCGAAATAATGTGCCATATTGGAGAAGCGGCGCACCCACCACTGGCAGTCATCCTTCAGCATCTCATCCCAGTTATAGGTAGGGAAGCCCCAGTTCTGTCCGTTGACAGAGAAATCATCTGGCGGGGCTCCGGCCTGACCATTAAGGTTGAAGTAACGGGGTTCCATCCAGGCATCACAACCATGACGGTTCACACCGATAGGAATATCTCCTTTCAATACGACACCCTTCTGACGGGCATAGCGGTGAGCATCCTCCATCTGTGTGTGCAGGATATATTGCACGAAGTAATGGAAAGCGACATGCTGATAGGCCTTGGTACGTGAAGATGACAGAGCCTTACGGTCATCCTCATTCCACACGTTATGGTCGGGCCACTGGGTATAATCTGCCGTGGCATACTTATCACGCAGATAACTATACTGAGCATAAGGCACCAACCACTGCTGCGTCTCCTGGAAGAAAGCCTTAAAACCAGCACTCTTCATCATCTCCTTACCCTCCTGCATAAAAAGGATCTGCAGATAATCCGACTTTGCCTGGTTCACACGCTCATAATCAATCTGTGACAAAGCATTCAACTCCTTCCTCAAAGCCTCAAACTGTTTCCTTTGGGCCTCACTCTTAAGTGGCGGCAGGGCATTCAAGTCAGCATATTGCGGATGAAGTGCGAAGATACTGATACATGAATAAGGATAGGAGTCCGTCCAGGTATGTGTAAGAGTGGTATCGTTAATAGGCAAAATCTGTAACACCCGCTGACCGGTAGTGGATACCCAATCAATCATTTTCTTCAGATCGCCGAAATCGCCCACACCGAAACTGGTTCTGCTGCGCAGGGAGAAGACGGGTACCAACGTTCCTGCAAAACGTTCCAGCTCATGAGCAAAGATGGGTTGTGGCAACTCATAACTCAGACAGTCACCAGCTTGGAAATAAGGCAATGCCATCGTCCGGTTATCACCCTCTTCCCAGATAGGAGAAGCGTTATCCTTCAGGATGACGAACTTAAAGGCGATCACCGGATGTTGCAGATGGGTAACGTCAATGACAGCCATCCACTCATTTGGCTGATGCTCGCACATGGCTACAGCCTTGTCGAGATTCCAACAACCTAACGACAGATCATCTCCTGCCAACACCAGCCGTTCCCCATCGCCCAATTGCGGTGCACGCACCTTCAGACACATGAGGGCCGGTGCATTATCTATGGGCGGAAATGATGCTGCACTGTGTTTCGCCAGACAGTCTGTAAAGGCTGTGCTGTACAGATAGGTATCTTCGGGAATGTCTTTCCAGAAATCGAACACCTGATACTGATGAAGTTTCTTACCATCCATCTGCAGCCGGTGAGGAATCACATGCCACTCCTCGCGGTAGGTCGCCCCATTGCGATTTACCGTATAATAATATTCCACAACACGTATTCCGGCAAAGTCATCAGTAAGTTCATACATCCAATGACAGCCATCAACGGTTGACATATCAAATCTGGTGACGGGCTGCCGGTCCTTTGAATCAATCACATTCAAGACCAGAGATTCTCCAAACACGGTCCTATATTCAATATTAAATCGTACGTTCATAGGCTTTAAACAGATTATTTAAATATAGTTATGATTATTTGGTTGTAAAATTAATTATTATTCAAGGTATATTGTTCTCGAAACAAAAGAGATTAGCTGTTTTTATAACGCAAACGATTGCATAGAACCAACAAATAAGAAAAACAACCCGATAATAATCGGATATATGAATTGCAAGTACTGTTATTATAGAAGTATGAGTACGATTATTAAAAGGTATAGCAAAAATATATGTTTTGTGGTGACATCAACAACTGGCACTGTCTCTTCTTCCCTATCAATTTGTTACCCAGCCAATAACCGAGTTCTCCTGAAAGGACACCGATGCCACCTCCTGCTATGACATCCATCCAATGATGACGGTCACGCCGTACACGGTCAACAGAAACCAATGCTGCCAGGCTATAGCCGCTCACCGTTATCCAAGGTGAGAGATGGCCATACTCGTGACGAAGAATCGTGGCCCCGGCAAATGCGTAGGTAGCATGTCCCGAAGGAAATGAATAATGATCACTTCCGTCAGGACGTTCCTTATGCACCAGATGTTTGAGCGACCATGTCATCCCTGTCGCAATAAGATAGGAACCTCCTGCAGAAACAATCAAGTCTGTCCACGATGCCGACTGGCCTTGCACGCCACTGGCCTTCATGCCAATGACTGCAGCCATAGGCACATGCTGCAACACATCATCGACCGTCTCACTTTGACCCCACACTAAATGCGGGCAGGAAACCAGACAAACGACAAGCAGACAGCGATACCTTATAATATTAGGAGATTGGCATGTCATCCACCCTCTCATTTCTTGAAGTAGTCGTTGTACACCTTTATCACGAACACAATAAGACTACAACTGGTCGTGACAAGATTGGTCAGAAAGAGAGCCCAGAGAATATCAGGCTTATGGAGGAGCCCCTGCAGCATAAAGCAGAGTCCTCCTACAGCCATCATCAGGAACGTGGGAAAGGCTATACCATCGGTATTGCGTGTCCGAATAGTTTCGACTGCTTGAGGCAGATAGCCCAGAATCATCGTGATACTTGCCAACCAGCCGCAAATTTCAAAAACAATACTCTGTTCCATGATTTTCGGTTTACTTCCGTTTAATTACTCTTAATACGATACACACAGAAAGCACCGGCTATCAACAAACCACCTGCCACGATCATCATATTACTCTGCACACTACCCACCAAAGTGAGGATGAGTCCACCCACCAAAGCAGCAACGATCTGAGGAATACAGATGGTGCCATTAAAGAGTCCGAGGTAAGCACCCATATGACCATATCCCTGAAGGGCATTGGTCACGAAGGTAAACGGCATGGCAAGCATGGCTGCCCAGGCACAACCGATGAGTAAGAACGGGATGAACTGTGCGTACTGGTTGGCAAACAAAGGAACCGTAGCAAAACCGATTCCACCAAGCACAAGGCTCACGGCATAAGCAAACTTCCTGTTCTTAAACCGGGGGAGTACTACAGCCCACAACACACTACCGATAGCCTGTACGGCAAAGAGGATTCCCACCCAGTTGCCAGCTGTCTGATACGCCATCGAACTCGTAGCATCGGGTGAGGTCATGTCTACACCGAAGCAGACACGGGCAATAGCACCATTGGTATATGTCCACATATACATAAAGGCTGCCCAACAGAAGAACTGTACGAGTCCTACCTGCCAGAATTCTTTCGGAGCATTCTTCAAAAGAGTGAACCAATTGGCACTGTCATCCTCTTTGACCTCTTCTACGGGATTGTATTGCTGATACTCCTGAGGAGGCCATTCCTTCACCTTGACAGTGGTATAGATGACACACAGTATGAGTATGGCCGCACCAATATAGAAACTCCAGATCACCGAGTCAGGCACCACTCCCTTAGGAGCTTCATTTGCCAGTCCGATGGCCGTGAAGAAGAAGGGGAAGACAAATCCCACCACACTACCGGCATTACAAAGAAAACTCTGGATGGAATAAGCCAATCCTTTCTGCTTTTCATTAACCATGTCACCCACCAACATCTTAAACGGCTGCATAGCCATGTTGATACTGGTATCCAGAAACATCAAGGCTATCAGTCCGAAGATCATGGCAGCAGAGACAGTTAAGCCCAATGATCCGGCATTCGGAAGGAGACACATGACGAGAACGGCAGCGGCAGCTCCTACAAATAAATAAGGTATACGACGACCGAAACGACACCAGGTACGATCACTGAGGGTTCCGATAATCGGTTGTACCAAGATACCCATCAATGGAGGGAGTATCCAGAAATAACTAAGGTTGTGGGGGTCTGCTCCCAAGGTAGCAAAGATACGGGAGATATTCGCACTCTGCAAAGCGTACGCTATCTGTACGCCAAAGAATCCAAAACTCAGATTCCACAATTGCCAGAATCGTAAATTAGGTTTTTCCATTTGATGATATTGTTATTTTCTAAAAATATTATATAGTACCAATAGATAGAATAGATACAATAGCCCTTTTAATTATTAATTCTTAATTATTAACTATTAATTATTTAATTATTTATCCCTTTCCTCGTTGTTCCTCGCACCACTAATCGTGTGCGCACCACACGTTTCTCAACTTTCTCGATCGGCACACGACCTTCGACATGATCCAAGAGCACTTTCACAGCCTCCTCTCCTACTTGCTGTCCACGCTGTTCTACCGTGGTGAGCATCGGATCACAAGCTACGGCACTGATACCATTGGTATAACCACAGATGCTGATATCCTCAGGAACACGCAATCCCATCCGCTTGGCAGTATAGAGAATGCCGATAGCTGTATCATCATTGACGGCAAAGAAAGCATCAGGACGATTGTCGCTGGAGAGGATCTCCGGCGTGACCGTTTCTGCATCCGCACGCGTCTCACAGTGGACAACCAAACAGTCGGATTCCTTCATGCCATGTTTCAAAATGGCATCACGATATCCATTGTAACGATTTTTCATAATTTCCAAACCCCTCGTAGCACCATAGTAAGCCACACGTTTACATCCTGTTTCCAACAGATATGACACAGCCTTAAAGGCCCCCATATAATCATCCACCACTACCCTGCTGGTGTTGATACCTGTACAGATACGATCATAGAACACCAATTGTATCTGGGCATCCATCAACTTCTTGAAATGATCATAATTGACCGTGTCTTTTGCCTGTGAAACGATAACCCCACAGACACGGTGTTTCATAAAAGACTCACAGATGTTGCGTTCCCGCTCAAACTGCTCCATACTCTGAGCCACTATAATATGATAACCGTTCCTACTGGCCTCATCCTCAATACCTGACAAGATGGAAGAGAAATAATAATGGGTAATCTGCGGCAGGATGACACCGATCACTTTGGGTGTAGCAGTCTTACTACGCCTCAACGATTCTGCCAATACATTTGGTGAGAAATTACGCTCTTTAGCATAAGCCTTGATACGCTCCCGCTGCACTTCGCTGATACGCGGACTGTCTTTCAAAGCTCGTGACACAGTGGCAACCGACACACCAAGCTCTTTGGCAATATCTTTCATCGTAACGGGATTCCTTTCACTCATAGGCATGCAATCGTATGATGGCTTTCTGTTTACAAAAATATAAAAATGTATTATACCTTATTCTTTTAACGATAATAATAATGATTTATTACCAATGCAAACGTTTGCACAGTACCTTTATGCAATCGGTTGCACACCATATTATTATGATTTTTCCCAACAAAAAAGACAACGAACGCCTACAACGATTAATTTTGCATCGGTGAAATGGCTCTACCTGTATGGGAGCCACCATGAGAAAACAGTCTGAGATTAATTTGAAAACTCTAATTATTTCGTATACTAACTAAAACATTGTTAATGATGAAGCAGGTAAAATTCAAATTGCCTTTGAGAATCTTCACACTACTTTGTGGAATGATTCTCACAGCAAGCGCCTTTGCACAGCAGATAACTGTCAACGGCCATGTGAAGGATGCTACCGGAGAAGGCGTCATCGGTGCCACCGTCCGTATTGTCGGAGCTCAAGGAGGTACGATCACCGACTTTGACGGTAACTTTACATTAAAAGCGAATCAAGGCGACCAGATCTCCATCTCCTACATTGGATATGAAGAGGCTATCGTCGCTGCTGCACCCACCCTCAATGTTCTTTTGAAAGAGGATGTTGCACAATCCCTCAACGAGGTGGTTGTCATCGGTTATGGTGTGGCTAAGAAGAATGATTTGACCGGTTCTGTCACTGCTATGAAACCGGACGAGAAAAACCACGGTATGATTACCAGTGCACAGGATATGCTTTCTGGTAAGATTGCCGGTGTTAACGTCACCAGTGATGGTGGTACTCCTGGTGGTAGTTCAACCATCCGTATCCGTGGTGGTTCGTCACTGAACGCCTCTAACGACCCGTTGATCGTTATCGACGGACTAGCACTCGACCGTCAGGGTATCAAAGGAGCTCCCAATGCATTGTCGATGGTCAACCCGAACGATATCGAGTCTTTCACCGTCTTGAAAGATGCATCCGCAACCGCCATCTATGGTAGCCGTGGTTCAAACGGTGTCATCATCATCACCACCAAGAAAGGTCGCAAGGGTATGAAGCCACAGGTAAGCTACAACGGAAATGTATCTTATTCTATTAAGAAGAAGACTCTTGAGGTGCTTAATGCAGATGAATACCGTAGCTTTATCAAGTCGTACTATGGTGAGGACTCTAAAGCTGCTGCTCTGTTAGGTAATGCCGACACCGACTGGCAGGAGGAGATTTTCCATGCAGCTGTCAGTGCAGACCACAACATA
>JAEEGL011504328.1_pt1 | contig 16073 bp, 11 predicted proteins | sample 9134231 | NCBI WGS metagenome assembly JAEEGL01 (sample SAMN16246548, study PRJNA631951) | gut metagenome | biome: gut microbiome; feature: rumen; material: fiber-attached | host: Bos | place: Iran: Karaj | collected 2018-10
AGGAAAAATTAGAACATCTATATCTTCATATAATGCAAAATCAAAAATAAGAATAATTATTATTTTTTGTGGTATATTAGAAATAATTTGTTCATATGATTTTTCAAAAAACTTCAATTATAGTTTAAAAGAAAAAAAAAAAATATTAGAAGGATTAAATATTCTTTTATTAGGAATATTTGTTTATATGAATGAACATCTATATTTAAATACTCAAACTTATAGTCATCAAAGAATAGGTTTTGTTTTAGTTTTTCTATCATCATTAATAAAAATTTTTTCTTCAATTAAAAATAATAAATTATTTGAATTAAATCTATTAATATATATTATTTTAATTATTGAAAAAGAATTTGTACACTCGATGATAGGAATTTTTGAAAAAAAATTAAATTATGAATATTTTGTAAGTATATATAAAATTTGTGGATTAGAAGGAATTTTTGGATTACTATTTTATTTATGTAATTACTTATATTATAATAATATTAGAGAATGCTGTTCACAATTAATAAAAATAATATATTCTCCTTTATCTGTTTTACCATTTATAATATCTGTTTTAATATATAATTTATGTAGATTAAAAATAGCAGAAAAAACAAGACCTAGTTATAATACTATTGGATATTTTATAAATAATTTATTTTTAAATATTTTCAATGTTTCTGGAAAAAAAGACTTTTGGACTGTACAAAATATTGTATGTACTATTTTATCTATGATCGGTGCTTTTATTTTTTGTGAAGTGTTTACTGTGAAATGTTGTGATTTAGATAAAAATACTATTTATGAAACTGTTTCAAGAGGTAAAATAGATACTTGTGAATTACTTGAAACTTCAAGTAATGAAAATTCTGTTGCTTCTTGGTAAATACTGTTTTAATTTAATAAAATGAAAATAAAAAGATTTTAGATAAAGAAACAAATACTATTAAATCTATTTCTGTTTTTATAAAAAATAAATATTTATATATATCTTTTGTTTATTTAATTTTTATTATTAAAAAAATCAATTCTTTTTAAGAAGTAACCATAATTAAATTTTATTTAAATTTTATATTTAACATCAGTAGACTTTCTACATGAATTGAAACCACTTTGATAAATATTAATCATATTATTATTATTTTTTAATATATTAACTTCAGAATTATTTTTAATTAACGGCATTCCTTTATTATTCTTAATTTTAATATCTTTAATAGGTAATTTAGCAATTTTAATACTTAAACTATTATTTAAACTAGTATTATGATTTTGTCTACTTGATAAATATTTATGTATAAAAAACAATTTATTTTGTTCATAATCATTTTTGTTTAAATATTCAACATTATTTTTTTTGCTTTTTTTAAATAATTTACTTTTTATTTTTTGCATTTGAAATAATTTTAAATTGGGAGAATAAGATTTATTATTTTCATTATTTAAACTATCTTGTTTATTAACAGATAATATATTTGTACTTATATTTGTATTATTATTAGCTTCAAAATTTATTGTAGAATAAATTTCTTTTTGTTTTTCTTCTAATTTTAAATTTAATTTTTGAATTTTATTTTCTAAAGAAATAATATTTTTTTCCTTTTCACTTAAATTAAGTTCTAAATTTTTTAATTTTTTTTCATTTTCAGAAATATAATTTTTTAAATTTATATTTTCTTTTCTTAAAATAATTATTTCATTATCTTTTCTATCATTATTTAAAAATTTTCCATCTTCATATTTTAATTTTTCTTTCATTTCTTCATATTCATCTTCAATATCTAATAAATCCGCAATTTTATTTTTTAATACATTTTTTTGTAATTTATATCTAAAAATTAATTTAGTTAAATTTCTTTCTTTTTCTTCCAATTTTTTTATATATGTTTCTAATTGATTTAATTCATTTTTTTCAATTGGAATTTTTTTTTTTAACATATTTAATTTTTCTTCTTTTTTTCCTTCTTCTTTTCCTTCTTCAAATTTTTTTTTTAATAATATTTTAATTGAATCATGAAGATATTCAATTAATTGATTAGAAGATATTGATCTAATATTGTTTTTATAATCTTCTTCTTCAATTTCAATTTTCAAATTTTTTATTTCACTTGTTACTTCATAAAATAAACAATAAAGAAGTTCTTTTTCATTTAAACTTAATTTTTCTTTTTTTTCTGTTTTTTCTTCTTCTAAATTTTGAGAAGTCATTTTTAAATAATTTTTATTATTTTTTTATATTTTATTTTATTCTTTTAATTATATTTAAATGATATAAAAGTTTCAATATAAATTTTACTAAATAAATAATACAAATACCAATTTTCTTTTTTTATTATTTAAATCTACATAATCCTAACATTTATCTTTCTTTATTTGGTTTTTTAAATAATAAACATCATCGAATAATAAAAACCAAATAAAAAAATAAAGAATATAAAACATAAACAATTATTTTTTTAACCCTAATAAAAATACGATAAATCATTTTAAAAAATAAAAAATAAACCTTTAAAATTAATAAATAATATTTTTTTTACATAAAGGACAAAAGTCTTTATCCAATAACCATTTCATAATACAATCTTTATGAAAAATATGTTGTTTACAAGAAAATAATTTAACTCTATCAAATTCTTTAAATTCTTCTAAACAAATAGCACATTCTTTTTCTTTTCTTTTCATATGTTTATCTGAATATTTATATTTAAATTCTTTTAATTTACTTATTACTAAAGTTCTCTTATAATTTTTATTATTATTATTTGAATTTTCTTGTAAAAATAAATTTTCTATTATTTCATCTAAAGACATTTCTTCTGTTGAAATTTCATCTTCTGAAATTTCATTTTCATAATTTTCAAAAGAATAATTATTTTCTGAATCTATATCATAATTACTTTCTATAATGAATTTTGTATCTCTTGATAATCTATTTTCTTTTGATTCTTTTACTAATTTCACTAAACTTTTTCTTATTAAATTTTCCTGACGAAATAATATTTCTGGATTTATATTATTCTCATTTTCAATGTTTTTTGATGAATTTGATGAATAATGTCTCTTATTTTTTCTTTGGAGAGATGATATAAAAAAATACATGATTAAAATTATTTTTTGATAAAAATTTTTAAATTATTTTTTACATAAAAATTACTTATCAGAATAAATCTTTTTTATCTTAAAATAATTGTATTTCTTTTTTTATAAATAAGATATATTTATTTATAAATTTTAGATTTATTAAATTTTTATATAATACAAAAAATAAATAAATGAGAAACTTAATATTTGTTCTTCAAATAAATGTCCTTATTTCAAATAAACTAATTTCAGTATATTTTTTAAATAGACACGGAGCAAGAGGACCAATGCATACAGAACAAAATTCAAAAGATTTTTTTGGAAATTATATTTCAAATAAAGGGCAATTACATTTTTATGGTGAAAGAATGCTTTATATTTTAGGATTATATAATAAATTTAAATATATTTATAATGAAAATTTTTTAAATAAAACTTGTGATCCAAATGAAATTTATATTTTTAGTTCTTTTCTTGATAGAACTTTTATGAGTTCTCAAAGTGAAATTTTAGGTTTATGTAATAATATTATTAATGATAAAATTATTAATAAAAAATTAATTAATTTTACTTATCCTCCAATTAATATTTTTAATAATGAAAATATGAAAAAAGAAATTGAAGAATTAAATAAAGAAAATTTTTCTCTTCCTAATAATATTTATTTTCTACCTGTTAATTCTTATGAAGAAAATAATGGAAAATTTCTTTTGTCAATGAATAAAAAGTGTAGGTCAAGTTTTTTTAAAATAATCCAACAAAATATGAAAAAACATAAAATTATACTTGATTTGGAAAAAGAATTTAATGTTTTATACAGGGAAAAATTTAATAAATTGAAAAATGAAAATAAATATTATTTAATTAATGATATATTTAGAATAACTGACCAATATATTAGTTCAATTTATTCAGGAATAAATACAAATGAAATATTATATAAATTAAATATTAATCCAAATGAATTTTTAAATTTTTCAAATATCATTCATTATACTTTTATAACATATTTTTTTTTTGGAGATGAAAAAGGAGAAAGTTATAAAATAGAAGTAAGTTTATTTTTAAAAGAAATAATAAATAGAATAAAAGAAAATATATATTATGATATTAATAAAGATAAAAATAATAATATAAATTATACTAATAAAAAATTGAATATAGGTTCTTGTCATGATATTACTTTAATGGGAATTCAAATTTTTATAAATAATGCTTTTAAGTTATATAATGATATATATTCTAATATAATTGATATTTCTTATGCAGGAAGTTTAACTTTTGAAATATATAAAGATGAAAAAAATAAAAATCTTTTTGATGTTGATAATTATTATATTGATTATTTGATAAATGATAAATTTATAAAAAGATTTAAATTTATTGATTTTTATAATATTATCAACAATTTTGCTTGGAATGAAGATGATATTGATAAATATTGTTATAGTGATAAATATGCTTTAAAACAAAAAATTTTTGTTTTAAAAGGAATTATTGTTTTTTTGGTTATTTTTATTTTGCTTTTGTTGTTTTTTTTATTTAAAAAAAAATGTCATATTGAAAATAAAGATAATGAAAAAGAAAGTTTATTATCTTAAAATAATACAATAAAAAATAAAAAATTTATACAAATAAAATGATTTAATATAATATTATAAATGTATTAGAAAGATTAAATAATTTAATATTATATTATATGAATTTTACATTTTATTTTTTTTAATTAATTCATATTTTATAATATTTAAATGTATCTTTTTTTACAATATAAATATAATTACATTGCTTTTAATTTTTTTAATTAATTTATTTATTTAATTGTTCTATTTGTTAAATTATTGCTTTTATTTGTTGGAGCATTTGTTGATAAATTATTAATATTTTTATTAGAAAATAATAGAGGATTATTTTTATTTTCATAATAATCATTTATATGAAAATATTTATAATTTATCATTATTTTATGACTATTATTATTTAAATTAAGTGGATTTTCATTTCTTGAAAAATAAACTAAATTTGAATTATTGTGATGGTTGTTATTATAAATTATAGGTTTCATTTCTTTTTTTTTTTTAACTGAATTATTTTTATTTTTTTCTTTATTTTTACTTTTTGGATTATTTAATATTATATTTTGGCTTTTTAAATCAAGAAATTTTTTAACAAAAATATTATCTTTTAAAAAATAAATATTATAATTTTTACCAGATTTTATATTTCTATTTTGACTTTCACTTTTATTTTTATTTATTTCTTGAATTGGACTAATAATTTTAGGTTTCATTAAAGTAGAATTATTAGAATTATTTCTATTTATATTTATATTCTGTTCTTTTAAATTATTTAAATTGTTTTTTTTAATATTATTTCCAATATTTTTATTGATATTATCATAAATATTGTTATTTGCTTTTTTATTTATTTTATTTTCGTTTTTATTTTCATTTGAAGAATATTTGTTATTTTTATTATTATTTTTAAAATTGACATTGATATTATTATTATTTCTATTCCTTGAAGTATATAGTTTCTTATTATTATCATTCTTTTTATTAGTTAAAGATTGAACTAAAGGTTTAAAATTTCTACTTTGATTTTGATATAAAATTTTATAAGAACTAATTATTTTATTATTACTTAAATTATTATTTTTTTCTGTTGAATTTGATTTTATTCTTTCTTTATAAATTGATTCCAATATTTTATATAAATCATTGTATTTAAAATGTGCTCCTCCTTCAAAAAATTTTGGGCTATCATTAATATCATTATCAGCATAAATTCCTCTATAATTTTCCATTATTGTTTTTTATTTATATAAAAGAAATAAAATAACTTTTATCAAAAAAAAACAAAAAATATGATAAAATAAACTAAAATTTTTAAATAAAAAAATATTATATAAAATACTAAAATTAAAAAAAAGTTATTTTTATTCTTGTCCAAGACTGATTTTATCTTTATTTAAATTATGTTCAGCCTTAATTAAAACATTTCTGAACTCTTGAACAGCTTTTAACTGATCATCTTCAAAAGGATCATTAATATCATAATTTAGATTATTAACATTATTTAAACTATTGAAATTATTATAAATAGAATTAGTATTATTTGAATTTCTAAAAATGTTAGAATTAAGATTATTTAAATTATTATTTCGAGGTAAATTACTTTTTTGATAATTATTATTACTTCCTCTTAAATTATTATTATATTTATTTTGATTATTTGGTAATATCATATTATCATTATAATCTAAATTAGAGGAATTATTTTTTAAAGTTAATTTTTCTTTATTAATTCTTTCATTTTCTTTTTTCAATAAATCATTTTCTCCTTTTAATTTATTATTTTCTTCAATTAATTTAATATTTTTATCATTTAAATTTTTAATTTTTTCATTTAAAGAAAATAAAATAGATTCAAAATATTTTACTTTATCCCAAAATAAATCATTTGCTTCTTTTACTCCGTTATTAAAATATTCATATGCAAATCTTAAATTATTATTTTGTTTTAATAAATCATCTCTTTCAAAAATTAATTGGTCAATTGAATCTATTGTTTCTTTTACAACAGATAAATTTTCTTCAGAACTGAGATTTAATTCTTTATTTTTTAAATTTAAATTTTCTTCAAATTCCTTATTTTGATTTTCTAATTTTTTTATTATTTTCTCTTTTGAAATTATTATATTTTCATATTCTTCTTTTTTTTTCTCTAATTCATTTATTAATCTCTTTAATTCAATATTTTCTTTTGAAATAACTTTTGTTTTTTTTTCTAATTCATTAATTTCTTCAAATATAATATTAGAATATTCAACATTAATATTATTACTTAAATTAATCTCATTATTATTATTATAATTGTTTAAAGAATTAATTCCATTTTGAAGGATTAAAATAATTTTATTTTGTTGTGAAATTTCTGAATTTTTTATTTTTGTTAACATTGTAATTTCATTTTCATGTTCATTTTGAATTTCATTTATTTTATTAACTAAATTTTTATTATCAAATTCTAATTTAGATTTAATTATAGAAAGTTCACTTAATTGTTCTCTCAAATAATGAATTTCATTATTTATATTATTATTAATTTGTGTATTCATTAAAGTTTTATTTTTTTGAGTTAATTCTACGTTTATATAATTTAATTCTTTATTTTCTTTTTCAAAATAATTTATTTTGTTTTCATTTTTATCATTTTTGTATTTTAAATTATCTAAAATTAATGTTATGTCTCTTATTGTATTTTCTTTTAAAAAAAGAGATGATGATAATTTTATTTTTTCTTTTTCTAAATTAAAATTTATTGTTTGTAAAGACTCTATTTCTAATTGTTGACTTAATATTTTTTTTTCTAAATTTTTTATATATATTTTCAATTGAGTAAAAATTTCATCTTTATTTATTTCTGAATAATTTATTGATATTGGAGATTGAAATAATTTCATATTTTTTTAAACAAATTTTATTTTTATTAATTGTTTTTCTATTATGAAAGCTAAGGAAATTTTTGAAAAAATAAAAAAAGAAAATTTAGAAAATGAAATAAATTTAGTGAAAAAAATTAATGAAGGGAATGAAAATTTAAAAAATACTCTTCGAAAAATAAAAAAAGATATGGAAAAAATATCAATTTATTCAAAAGTAAATTATGATTTTGTTCCTAAAAAGAAAAAACACAGAAATAGGAATGACAATAATAATATTTATTTTATTTCAACTGATTTGAAAGAAGAAATTAAGTCAACAGAGGAACCAAAATCAATTTTTGAATTAGACAATAATAAAATAAATAATGAAAAAGAAGTTATTTTTTTGAAAAAAGAATTAATGGATAACAATAATTTAAATAGTAATTTAAAACATGATAATACTAATTTAATTGATAATTCCTTAAATAAAAATAATTTGAATAAAAACTTAAAACATAAAAGAACTAATTACACTTCAAATTCTTTTAATAAATCACAATTAACCTTAAATGATAGTTCTTTAAAAAAAACAAATATAAGCTTAAATCAAATAAATAAAAAAAATAATAATAATAAAAATTATAATAATAATAAAAATGATAATATTAGTAATAATAATAAAAATTTTACTTTAAACAACAACGACAACAGAAATAATAAAGAAAATTATCATAAATTAAATAATTCAAAAAATATAAAATTAAAAACAGATTATGAAAAAAATAAAAATAAAGATTTATCACCAAGTATACTTTTAAAAAATAGATTATCAAAAAATAGAAATGTAAAAAGAAATAATATAACAAATAGTACTACAACATTACCATCAAACTCGAAAAAAAGGAATGAAATATCAAAAAATTTTGAAAATGACTTTAAAAAAACAATCGGAAGTATTGATAGTAATAAAAAATATTATGATATAGATTCCCAAAATAAAATAGTATCTAAATATAATACAAGAAGAAGTGATAAAAATAATTTTAATTATTATATTGAAATAGATAATAATGAAAATATTCATAAAGGAAATAAATTGAAAAATAATAATAATTTATTTTTAAAAAAAAATTCTTTAAATAATTTTCATAATCAAAATCCAAGAAAATATTTAAAAAGTGATAATATAACTTCTAATTTAAATTTAATTTATCCTGAAGAACATAAAATAATAAATTCATGTAGTAATTATAAAGGAAATAATAATAATTTTGATTATTATAATGATTATAATTGTAATAATTATATTAATGATTTAGAAAAAAAAAAAAAAAATAAAAAGTATTTCTTCTGAAAATTTATTAAATAAAAATTATATGAATAATAATTTTATTGAAGAAAAAAACGAAGAAAATTTTAATGAAATTTCAAATTTAAATGATTCAAATCATAAAAAATATCTTTCTGAAGATTTAAACAATATTAATTTTAAAAATAATGATTCACAAAAAAAATTTTTTGAATTAAAAAACCAAATTGATTTATTAAAAAAGGAAAAAGATTATATAAAAAAAACAATAAATAAAACAATTGAAAAATTTAAAAGAAAAAAAATAAAAAAATTAAATTCTGAAAATAATATAACCAACTATAATAAATCAAAACAAATAAATATTTCAAAAAATAAAGACAAAAGAAAAAAAACAGTAAAAGAAATTTACGAAGATTATAAAGAAAAAGAAGAAAAAGTAATAAAAGAAATGAATAAAATAAAAGATTATTCTGAAATAAATCCTAATGATGACAAAATTGGAGTTTTTATTGATAAACTTATTCAAAAGAGTTATAAAAGATATAATAATAAAGAATGTCAAAATTGTTATAATTTATTATCTAAAGGAAAATCTTGTGAAAAATGCAATATTAGAAAACACGCATTTAAAAGTTATTTTTATTAATTTTTTTAATTTAATTTTTTATTTTTTTAGTGGAATTATTTGATTAATATATTTAAAATTTGAATTAATATATTGAAAATATAATTAATATTTAATTTATTTATATTGAAATTTTTCCTTTTTAAATTAAGGCTAAATTTTAAATTGTTAGTTTTTAATAAAAACTATTGAAATTATAAATTGATTTTAATTTTTTTATAAAAAAATTAAATTAATATTAATTTCAAAATGACTTCATTCAGTCAACCAAAAAAAAGAACTCAAAGATTTTCTTCAATTGATTCTGGAGAATTAAATTTAAATATTAATCAAGAGAATAATAATATTTCAAATAATAATTTAAAAATAGAAAATACAATTTGTTCTTTAATTGATTTAATAAGTGATAATGATTTAAATTTTTTTTATCAAGATAATAATATTTCAAATTTTAAACATAATATTGATCAATTGAATTTAAAATTTTATTTAGAAACAGAAAAAATTTTATCTTCAGAAGGAAATTATAATAATAATAAATTATTTTTAATATTATTTAAACAAATAAATTTATATATTAAAGAAATTGAAAGATTAAATTCTATTTTAATTAATCAAGCAAAAGAACCTAATTTTTTAAAAAAGAAAATGGATATTATTTCTCAAAAAAAAGATAATTTTGAAACAAAAGAATTATTAATTCAAACTTTAAAAAATTCTTTAAAATCACTTGAAAAAAAATTATCTAAAGTTATTCAATCTGAAAATTTGTTAAAAGAACAAAATGAAAAATTAAAAAAAGAAATTATTCATTATAAAAATTTATATGAAAATTCAATGGGAATTTCTTCAATAAGTGTAAGTAATTCTCAAAATTTGAATAAGAAAATTAAAAGTAAAAGAACATTTTCAGATAATAATAAAAATAATATTAATAATAATAATAATTATATTGTAAATAACGCAACAATAAATGTTAATAAAAATGAATATAATTTATATGAAAAACCACAGAAAAAAAATTCTTCTTCAAAATTAAAAATAATTAAAGCTGTTAAAAGTAAAATTTCATATAATTCAAAAAAAAAAATAAATAATCAAAATAATAATAATAACATTAATAATAATTATAATAAAATAAACAATAATAATAATAATTATAAAATATTATCTAATTCAAATAGTGGAAGTAATATTATTGATGAAAATGGGAATAATAAAGGTCAAAAAATAAGTATTAATATTACTAAAGTTTCTAATAAAGGTTTTCATTTTCATAGTAATAGTAATAATTTACCTAAAAGTAATCATGATATAAGTTTTAATATGAATGTAAATAATAATAATAATTTAATTAATAGAGATTTTGAAGATATTGAAAATTTATTAATTGAAATTAAAGATTATTTCCTTGAAAAATATAATAATAATTTTGTTGATTTTAATACTTTAATCAATGAGAATAATAATATTGATAATAAAAATAATAATAATATAAATATTAGTTTTGATAAAGTTGAAAATAAAAATAAAAAATATATTATTGATGTTAAGCCTATTATTGGAAAAGATATTGAAAATAATAATAATATTTTAACTCCTCATTTTAGTTATTCAAATAAAAAAATATATGAAAATAGTCATTTTGAAAATGGTAATAATGAATAAAAATATATTATTAATTTATATATATGAAATAATATATATTTTTTGATAAATTAATTTTTTTAAATTTAAAATAAAATAAAAAATATTCACAAAAATTATTTAAGTAAAATATATTATTAAATATTATTTTACCACAGAAAATAATACAATTTGAGAAAAGAATATATAACTTTATGGGAAAATATTGATTAATTTATAAAAACAAAAAAATTAAATTTTTATAAAAATAAAATTTAATTTTTAATAAAATCCTAATAAAAAAAATGTATTATATTTATAAAAATAATTTAATTCTCCTGATATGTATTATCCAAAAGACGAAAAAGAAAATAATGAATTATTTGAGAATATAAATTTTCAAATATTAAAAGAAAAAATAAACGAAGAAGAAGAAAATAATTTATCTCCAATATTTAAAAAAGAATTTGAGAAAATATTTTGTAATGAAAATTCAAATTTCCAAAATGAAAATGATAATGATTTTACTTTAATAAAAACAACAGAAGCTAATTTAATTTTTTTAGAAAAAGAAATTGATAATATAAATATTAATAGAACTGATTTAAAGCATGTTAATATTATAAATCAATTAAATGAAATTTATGAAAATAAAAATTCTTCTTTAAATGAAAAAATAAAAGCTTTAAAATTACAAGAAAAATTAATGGATAAATTAATTTTTTGGATTAATGAAAAAATCAACGATTTTTCTTAAAGAAAATTATATCTACTTATTATTTTTTAATTATTAATCTTTTGTAAATAAAGGTTACTTAATTAATTCAAAAGTAAATTTTTATCTTGTCAAAATTATTTTATATTTATGATATTGTTAAATTAGTTTAGAATACGTAATTAATTATCTTGTGAATAGATAATAATTATATTATAATTAAATTTAGAAGTAAATAAAAAATTAAATTTATAATAGAATATTATTATTATTTGTTACATTAATTTATTATTTATATAAAAAATCAATGTTTTAATATTTAAATAAATAAATCTGAATAAAAAATAATTATTATAAATAAAAAAAATCTTAATGTTTCTAAACAAAATAAGATGTTGATTTTTGATTTTTAAAAAATAAAATATTTTAATTACTTTTTGTATAGATTTTTAATATAATACTTAAAAATATGAAATAAAAAAATATTTTTAATTTTCTTCAAAAAAAGAATTTGAAGTAATCATTTTTTCATAAGAATTTTTAACTGTTTCTTGAAGTTTTTCTAATTCATCAATATATTCACGATATTTGTCAATAAGTTCTTTTCTTTCTTTTATTTTATTTAAAAATATATTTCTATCTTCTCTAGAAAGCAAAATATAAATTTTAGGATTTTTTTGAATATTTTTTTTCACTTTAATTAATTGAATAATAACATTTAAATTTTGTATAAAAGAATCTTCCAGACCTTTTATTTTTTGAGAATATGATTTTAGTGTATCAAATTTGTCAGGTCTTAAATAAGAATTTTTATTAACAATATTTTTTGATAATAAAATAAAGTATTTATTAATTCGATTTAAAGTTTCTTGTAAAACATCAAATAAAACATAAATATAAGAATCAGAAAATTCATAAGACAATAATTTAATTTCTTCATTCTTCAATTCATATTTTTCAGACATTAAATCTATTATTTAAATAAAAATAAATCAATTTATTTCAAAAAATATTTATTTTCTAATTAATTTATTTATTTTTCTAAACTAAATATTTTATTTATTCATTTTTTATAGACTCAGATAAATCATCTTATCTAATTAAGATAAATTATTACATTCAGGAAATTTATGGGAATTTACTTTTGTTGTGTTTTCTTTTCGATGTTTGAAGTCTTTTTTAATTGAGATATATTTTTATTATCTCGGCTATTGAATTATTATTAATGTTTGAATCTTTTTTCCAACTTAAATAATAGAAATTTATTTGCTGGGTTTTATGATTGGTTAATTTATTTATATTATTTATACTATTTATAATATTAATTGAGTTTATTGATGGAGAATACTGAAGATTATTTATTGGTAATTGAGGATATATAATACTATTATTAATTCAGTTTAATAATTATTATTTATAATTATACTATTATTATTGAAATTTCTATTACTATTTTTAATCAAACTACTGTTAATTGAAATTTCCACTGTTATTATATTATTATTGACATTTACATTATTATTTTACATAAAACTTGTTTTTGATAATCATTACTTTCATTAGTATTAATAAAGTTAAAAGCCTTTAGTTAAGAATAATTGTTCTGTTAAAATTTAATTTTGAAAAAGAACGGAAGAAATATTATTAAATTAATCTCCAAAATTAAAATTAATGTGTCTCACATTTTTATTTATAAATAATTGATTTATCATCATTTTTATCTATTTCCAAACATTAATTATTAATAACTAAATTGTATTTATTTAATTCTGAATTATAAATATATTCCAGAAATTTTCTTTAATTCAGGAAATTTTAGTTTTAATTTAATGGAAGTAAAAAGTAAATTCTCATTATAAAATTTGATTGGAACTTTATTTTCTTTCATTATATTTTAAGAACTAATTAAAATGTGAAATGAATTTATTCAATTTTTTTATATTATATAATTCATTTTTATTACAAATGTCTAAATTATTTTCTTTGAAATATTTTTCTAAATTGTTTTTATTAAATTTTCAAATTTTTTTCTACATCTAATAACATTGTCTTTTCTAAAACCGTGGGATTTATTATTTTATGATTTTTTCATTTATTTTTTATTTCTGTTTTTGATATTTTCTATTTTTTCTTTTTATTATGATATTTTTATTTTTTCAATGACAAAAATAAAGAATTATTTTTTAATGATTATATTTTATAAAAAACAGAAAAAAAATGGGAGAAACAAATTCAAAAAATAATGAAATAAATGATAATTTAGAAATTAAAGATGATTTATCAATAAAAAGAAAATCTTCTATTTTAAAAAAGTCAAAACATAAATTACTTTCTTTAAAAAGCTCTCCAAATTTATTAAATGTAGGAGCTAAAGGTTATTTAAATTCTATTAGTAATAGGAAAGAACAAAATCCAAAAAAAGTTAGAATTAATATTGAAAATAATCAATATTTTTTTATAGATAATTCTAAAAAACCTAAAAAAACTTATTCTTCAACTACTGATTTAAATATAATAGCAAAAGAAAAATTTTTAGATGATTTATTATTATTAAATGATGATAACAATGAAGAAAATAATAAAGAATTAAATAATGATAACGAAATAAAAAAAGAAAAACATATTAATAATAATAATGAATTAACTAATGAAAATAATTATTTTGATGATGAAACTGATGAAAGTAATAGTTCTGATTTAGATATAGAAAATGAAAACAAAAACGAATTTAAATTTATATATGAAAAAAATTACTTAAATGAAATAAATAATGAATATATAAACATAAATAATGAAAATTCATTATTTATTTTTAATTGGGATGATACTTTAACATTGTAATTCATATATAATAAAAAAGAAAAATTTATCAAAAGAAGAAAAAGAAGCATTAAAACAATGTGAAAAAGGATTAAAAGAATTATTTAATATAACTTTATTAAAAGGAAAAGTTTTTTTAATAACAAGTTTTGATGTAATAAATATAGAAACAACAATAATTAAATATTATCCTTCTTTACATTCTAAATTAAACAAAGTTGATATTATTTGTATTAAAGACAATATAAAAGATAAAAACGAAAATAAAATATCTTCTTTTATAAATCATTTAATAGATGAAAATAATAATTTAATTAAAAATATTATTTTTTTATCTGATTGTTTTATTGAAGATGATGTCAGTAATTTTTTTAAAAAATATTTTAGTAATGCTATAATTAAAATAATAAAATTTAAAGAAAATCCAAATCCAGATGAATTAAATAATATTTTTAATTTAGTTAATGAAAAAATAGAAGAAGTATATAATGATCAAAGAAATTTAGTTGTAAAAATTGATAAAAATTAATTAAATTGAAAATTGTATTAAGAAAAAACAATTAATGTTTTTGTAAATTATTGAAATATTTTTGATTTATAAAAAAGGGATTAAAATCATATTTGTTTTTATTTGTTTATAGTATTATTACTCGATTAATTTATTTATTAAAAAAATATTTAAAAAATAATTTTTAAATTATTATTTCAAAGTTACAAAAAAATAAACAAATATTTAATTAAAAAAATACAATTTGAATTAATTTGTTTTGTTATATCATCAATTAATTTCATCTTCAGAGAATCCAATTTCAGAAAATAAAAATACTTTATAAGAAGAATATTCTTCAGAACAAATTTTACAAATATTAAATTTACAGATAGAACAATAACCAATTAAAACTTTATTATGTATTTTACATTTTATTGATTAGATACAATTATTTTTTCAGTAATATCATTTTTAAAAAAGGATGTTTAAAATATTCTTCCCATGAAAAAATAATAATTCCTAAACTCAAAATATCACTTTTATTACATATTAAATTTTCTTTTCCTTTTAAAATTTCAAATGACATTGTAATTGTAATTCCTTTTAAACTCATTTTATTTATTTTACTTCCTTCTATTAATTTACTTAATCCAAAATGTGATATTTTAAAACTTATTTTATTTATTTTTGATTTATTTAAAGATAATAATATATTTGAAAGTTTAAGATCTCTATGAATTATATTTTTATCTTTCTTTTCTTTAAAACTTTTATTTAAGTCTAATACCGTAAAAGTCGGATTAGAACCACCCCCCCTAAAGAGCAAACCTATTTTTTTTTGGGAGGTGGTTTTAATAAGACTAAAATTATATTTTTCTTAGAAATGCATTAAAAACTAAATTTTTAATTTTTAATATAGATTAATATAAATATATTTGTTTAAAATGGAGAATGGGGATTGGGGATTGGGGATTGGGGATTGGGGAT
>JAEEGL015069390.1_pt1 | contig 16073 bp, 17 predicted proteins | sample 9134231 | NCBI WGS metagenome assembly JAEEGL01 (sample SAMN16246548, study PRJNA631951) | gut metagenome | biome: gut microbiome; feature: rumen; material: fiber-attached | host: Bos | place: Iran: Karaj | collected 2018-10
GGAGTCGATAATTTATGGAAGTAACAAATATTCAAATCAACAAGATCCATCCCTTTGAGGGGCACCCTTACAAGGTGCTGGATAACGCGGAAATGGATAATCTGACGGTAAGCGTCCACGACTATGGAGTTAGGGAGCCGGTGCTTGTCCGTCCGCATGAAACGATTCCCGGCGAATTTGAAATGATCGCCGGGCACAGACGGATGCGCGCGGCGCAGAAGGCGGGGCTTACCGAAATTCCCGCCGTCATCTGCGAAATGACAAGAGACGAAGCTGCCGTGATGGTGGTGGACAGCAACCTTCACCGCGAACACATTTTACCGTCGGAAAAAGCGTTCGCTTACAGGCTAAAAATGGAGGCGCTGAATAATCAGGGTAAAAGAACAGATCTAACTTCGTCGCAAGTTGCGACAAAGTTCGACGCCGCGACCGAAATCGGAAAGAAAAACAAAGAAAGCCGTGATACTGTCTTTCGCTATATCCGTCTGACATATCTAATCTCCGAATTGCTGGATTTGATGGATGAGGGCAAGATCGCTTTTATGGTGGGCGTGGAGCTTTCGTATCTTCCCGAAGATCTGCAATACGTCCTTCTCGGGTTGATTGAGGAACTGGATTGTACCCCGTCCTATTCGCAGGCATGGCAGATGCACAAGGATCTCACCGCCGGAACACTTACCGAAGAAAGCATCTCCGCGCGAATGAACCAGCCGAAACCGAATCAGGTGGAAATGTTCAGGATGTCCGCTGAAAAGCTGAAAAATCTCATTCCGAAAAGCTATACACAGGAGCAACGAGAGGTCTTTATCATGAAAGCCTGCGTATATTACCAGCGGCATCTGGAGCGCAAAAGGGCAATGGAGAGGTAACGACAGATATGGAATTAAAGATGAAAGCCGTTTTCCATTACGGAAAAGATAGCAGTCTGTATATCCGACGCTTTCAAGAAAAAAGAGTCAACATGATTATAGGCGAATTAAGGAAATATCCGATTGAAGAACTCCGGCGCTTCAAACAGAGCCTCATTGAACAGCTTGGCACATTTGATGCCGAAAAGCTGTTGGCGGTATAATAAAGTGATAACGGAGCGGGCTTCGGTCCGCTCCGGGAAAGGAATGATACTGATGAAAAGAAAAACAAAATATACGGCGGGAGAAGATAATCGACAAGTCGCTATTTACGCGAGGAAATCAAGGATCACAAATAAGGGCGACAGCATCGGCGTACAGTTCAAACAGAGCGCCGATTATGCAATCAATCAGATGCAGCTTCCGGAAGACTATGAATTTGCAAAATACGAGGATAAGGGACTCAGCGGCTATTATTCCGACCGACCCGATTTCCAGCGAATGCTCCATGATATAGAAGCGGGCAAGATCAAGGCGGTCGCCTGCTATAAGCTTGACCGTATCAGTCGTAAGACCGGCGACCTGATGAGACTGCTCGAATACTTTGAAAAGTTTGGTGTGACGCTGCTTGTTTGCTCCAACAATATCAATACGCAGATCAGTACGTCGAAAATCATCATTCAGGTGTTGGCGATCATCGCGGAATTTGAACGTGATACGCTGACCGAACGTGTGCAGGATAACCTGATGGAGCTTGCGAAAGACGGGCGCTGGCTCGGCGGTCGCGCACCGACCGGGTTTAAATCCGAAAAGCTGACGACCGGCGTCGGGAAGAACAAGACCACCGTCACCTATCTGACAGGCGTTGAGGAAGAGACGGCAATCGTGAAGAAAATATATGAAACGCTTTTGAAAACACGTTCCGTCAGCCGAACGGCAGCTATTATGTCGGAGGAATATAAAACGAAAAACGGCGCAGAGTTCACAGCGCTTGCCGTTCGCGATATCGTAAAAAACCCGATATACTGTACCGCCGACGAACGGGCTTATAACTATTTCCTTGACAAAGGCGGTAATATTTTCGGTGAATTCACAGAATTTACTGGAAAAAACGGGATATCGGTGTATAATAGAACTGATCAGTATAAGATCGAGGATGACGACTCCACCTTTTTCAATCCGAAGTTTTCTCAAGTGAAGAAAAACAAGGATATTTCGGAATGGATCATTTCTGTCGGGAGACACGAGGGTGTGATCCCTTCCGACCTGTGGATCTCAGCGCAGGATCTGCTTGAAGAAATTGCCGAGCGGTACAACCGTCCTCATCGCAAAACGAACGCGTTGCTATCCGGCCTGATGTACTGCCCTGTCTGCGGCAGGAGGCTGAACGTCATACCGGAATCGGACCGATATACCAACGGAAAACCGCGCTTTAAATACGTCTGTCCGGGATACAGAAAAAAGGAATGCACCTTCAAAGCCGTCGACGGCGTTTTAATGGATGAATTCCTTGTAGATAAACTCTCGAATCTGAGTAAGGAAGAGAGCGAGTATTATAACGATCTCTTTATCCGGCGAATCAATGATATAATCTCCGCAGATGAACTCGAGTCGGAATACAAGACGACGAAGAAAACAATAGAACGTACGGAAACGGCGATTGTAAATCAGATCCGTAATCTTCGCGAGGCGGACGCTGCGCTGCGCAAATATATTGAGGACGACATCACAGAGCTGAACGCGGAGCTTGATAAGCTGAAACGCGAGCTTGACCGCATAGAGGCGGCTCGCTCCGGCAACAAACAAGTCGCCCATGACCTCGACGACGTTCGTAAAAAACTCTTATCATTTGCTGAGTTTGCAAAGGGCGCGACGCCGGAAGAACTGATCAATCTGATCACGACGGTCATAGAGCGGATTTATATTACCACGGAGGAAGACGGCAGAGTCTGTCATATCTTCGTGAAAGGCTGCACGAAAGAGGACTATACAGACCTCTTCGGTACAGCCGGATACATAGGAAATGCGGGCGTTTCGCCTATCAGATCCCTGTTGTGTAATTCGGACGAGGATAGGAAACTGTATCCACACCTTCGCGGGCTTACGGCTTCGCAACAAGTGTGCGGAGATTATGAAGAAACAGGGCTGCGAGGAGCCGACGGGACAGGCGAAGATAACGCCCGCCTACAACCTGCCGTGCAAATACGTGATCCACACCGTCGGACCCATCGTGAACGGACGGCTGACTGCAAAGCACGAAGAACAGCTCGCGTCCTGCTACAGGTCCTGCCTTGCGCTTGCGGAAGAAAACGGCTGCAAAAGCATTGCGTTCTGCTGCATTTCCACAGGCGTTTTCGGCTTCCCGCAGAAACGCGCGGCACAGATCGCGGTACAGACCGTGAGAGAATACAAGGGAAAAAACAACAGCAACATCGAGGTGATATTCAATGTTTTCAAGGATGAGGATCACGTCATCTACCGGGACTTACTCGGATAATATTAAAAAGCTGAAACAGGCGCTCGCCGACTGTGACGCCGTGGTGATCGGTGCGGGGGCGGGGCTTTCCACCTCGGCGGGATTTACTTACAGCGGCGAACGGTTTGAGAAGTATTTCTTTGACTTCAAAGAGCGCTTCGGTATTACCGATATGTATTCCGGCGGCTTCTATCCGTTCCCGGATGAAGAAACGCGCTGGGCGTGGTGGGCGCGGCACATTTATTTCAACCGCTATATAAACGCGCCCAAGCCGGTGTATGAGGACCTGCTGACGCTGGTATCGGATAAGGACTATTTCGTCCTGACCACAAACGTGGACCACTGCTTCCAAAAGGCGGGCTTTGACAAGAAGCGCCTGTTCTATACACAGGGGGATTACGGACTGTTTCAGAGCGTCGATCCGAAAATCAAAAAGACCTTTGATAACGAAGAATGGGTCATAGCTGCAATGGCGGCGCAGGGGTTTATCCGCGGTGAAAACGGCGACTTTACCGTGCCGGAGGATAAAAATATCAGAATGACCGTCCCGACCGAGCTGATCCCGAAATGTCCGGTCGGCGGCGGCAAGGTCACGATGAACCTTCGCGCGGACGATACCTTCGTTGAGGACGACGGCTGGCACGCGGCGGCGGAAAGATATTCAAGCTTTATCCGCACCCGCAAAGGCAAGGTCTTGTTCCTTGAGCTCGGCGTCGGGTTCAATACGCCGGTCATCATCAAATATCCGTTCCGGCAAATGACCGCGGAAAACCCCGCCGCAACGTATGCCTGTGTCAATTTCGGCGAAGCCTTCACGCTTGAAGAGATCAAAGACCGCTCCATCTGCATCGACGGAGATATCGCAGAAGTATTGAAATGCTTGTGCTGATTCGTTCAAAGCAGATTATAGTATTATCTTGTTATTGATGAGCATGTCAAGTATCACAACGATTCAATACTGATAGGAAATAACAGATATGAAAGCCACGACTTCCGGAAACGGTTGCCGTGGCTTTCTCTATGATACATATTACATATTTTTGAATACTGCTCGCACGATTCTCATAAATACAGATGCTCAAAGCAAACTGCGGTGGTGATACATACCCCCTCCGATCCGTAAAGCTGTACCGTTATCGAACAGAAATCCTTTGGATGAAGCACTGTCCGAAAAGAGAAATCTGAAACGATTTCGGTACGAAAACACGGATCGCCATCCGATGAAAATCGGCCAAAAACAGGGGGCTCAAAAAAATCTTGATTTAGGAGGTGAAAGAATCAATGCCAAGACCAAAAAAAGAAACGCACCTGTTTTACGAACAGGGAGACGACGAGATCCAGATCCGCAGCTGGGATAAGGACCTCAACGCTGCCGTCCGCAAGCTGAAAGAAAAGCATCCGGATATCGTCTGGATCCGGGCGAACGACGATGATGAACCGGGCTACCTGTGGGCGGCGGTAAAGCTGACGAACTTTTTGTTCTATCCCATCCCGCCGCGGTCCGAGAAAAGCAAACGGACGCAGACGGAAAACGGAAAGAGACACACGAATAACTTAAAGAATCAGAAATCATAGAGAGGAGTTTCATTTATGAAAACAAAAACGGCGGACAGGGAGTATGTCCGCAAAACCTGTAACTTCTGTAACCATGCTACGCGGTTACAGAAGTTACAGAAATTTTTACCATACACCGGAGGGGATGAGAAATGACGCCTGCTGATATTCCGTTCATTCCGCCCTACGTCAACATCGACGGCTGGCTGTGTATGATGAAGACGGAGAAAAACGGCGAGACGGTCCCGGTGCGGCTCTGCAATTTCATCCCGTATATCGCCTCACAGTTTATTCAGGATGACGGCGCGGAGACGAAGGTGGATCTGGAGATCGGCGCGTTTGACGTAAACGGGAACCCGTTGCGTTTTACGCACGTGAAGGGCAGCAAATTCAACGCTATGGAGTGGCTCAACACTGAATGGGGCTTTGAGTATTATCTTGGCGCCGGGAACAAATTCAAGGACCACCTGCGCGTGTTTTTACAGCAGACGGCGGCAATCGCGGAAAAGAAAACCGTATACGCCGTGACCGGCTGGAAGAAAACGGAAAGCGGTTGGCAGTTTTTAATGCCCGGCGTTCAGGAGCCGTCCGTCTGTCTGGAAGGCCGGTGCAGCAATTATGAGTTCAATCGCAGCGGCGATCTTCAGAACGTGATACAGTCTTTGGCTCTTCCGTATGCGGTTGCGCCGAAGGAGATCATGTTCCCGCTGGTTGCGTTCGCGTTCCTGTCTCCGCTCAATTCTTTTCTGAAGGAAGCGCAGCATGAACCGAAAACGGTGCTGATGTTATGCGGCAAGACCGGCTGTAAAAAGAGCACGCTGGCGGCGCTGATCTGTTCCTTCTTCGGGCGGTTTTCAACTACGGAATTACCGCTTTCGTTCCGCGATACGGCGAACAGTATCATCCGGCAGAGCTTCGCGCTGAAGGATATTCTGACCGTGGTTGACGACTACCACCCCAGCACCGGGAAGGACGCCGTGCAGATGAACAACGTGGCGCAGGCGCTCTTTCGCGCGTACGGGAACCGCGTGGGGCGCGGCAGGCTGAACGCGAATTCTGAGCTGATGACGGTCAGAAGCCCGCAGGGCAACGCGCTGCTGACGGCGGAGTTCCCGCCCGACGTGGGCGAGAGCGGATCGGCAAGATATATCATGCTGGAGCTCGGCAGGGACGACGTAAACAACGACGAGCTTTCCCATTACCAGCAGCTTGCGGCAGACGGCGTTCTTTCTTCCTGTATGTATCAGTACACCGAATGGATCAAAGAAAAATATCTATCAGGAAAATCGGACGACGCTTTCGTAAAACACCTCGCCGGTTTCTGTAAGGATTGCAGAAAGGAACTGGCCGAAAAAGGAAAAGAAAACCGAATCACTTTACGTGACCGACTGCTGGACGATATGGTTTCCCTGCACGTCGGCTTTTCTTTTTTCTGCGATTTTTTGCTGGATAAAAACTGTATTATACCGCAGGCAAAGCCCGCGATGCTGGAAGAATTCGACGCCGTGATCCTCACCCTTGCAGCCAAACAACAGAGCCAGACGGAACAGGAACAGCCCACGCATAAGTTCCTTCGCAAACTCAAATCGCTCATCGATTCCGGCGCTGTCGGGATCGCAAAAAAGGAAATCAGCGAGGATTATCCCACGCTCGATCCGCCGCATTTGATCGGTTATGAGGACGACGTTTACTACTATCTTGATAAAACGTTATCCCACCGGGCCGTCAAAAAGCTATGCGACGATCAGGGCGAGGGCTTCGCGGTTTCCGAAAACGGGCTTGCAAAAGCACTCCTTTCGGAGGGAATATCAGAGGGAGACAACGAAAGAAATACAACAAAAATCGTGAAGATCGGAAGGAAAAGCCGGCGGCTTTTGGTGATCCCGAAGGACAGGCTTTTGAAGGTGATCGAGAATGAAAACTGAATGGCATTACCGCGGTATCGTCTTAGCAAGCATTGGATATTTCATGAAAAATATCCGCTTGTCAGTGCACATCCCTGAAACCCTTACAGAAAAGGAGGAAAAGCCGTGAGAAAAAGACGCTCGAAAAAAGAAAAAGTTTTTACCGTGCCGATCCAGTTTTACGTGACGCCGAAGCAAAAAGAGAAGCTGGACCGCGCCGCGGAGAAGGCGGGTATCACGCTTTCGGAGTGCCTGCGTCGGATGATCGACAAGCTGAAAATCGTTGAAAGACCGCCGCTGGAATTTCCGAAAATGATCGTGGAGCTGCGCAGGATCGGCACAAATCTGAATCAGATCGCGCGCGCTTTGAACTCAAACGGTCACTTTATCCCGGAGGATTTTTCTTCTGTGATCGACCGCTTAAACGAAACGGAAGACAAACTTTACGAAGCGTTTACGCCGGGAAAAGAGGGATAAAAAAATGGCGACCACAAAGATCTGGCCGATCAAAACAGGCAGGCTCAGTTCCGTGATCGGGTATATCGCGAACCTGGAAAAAACAGATGAAAGCAGACTCAATCCGGAGGAACGCGCGTCGCTTTACGCGGTGGCAAACTACGTAACGGACGAATTAAAAACCGAAGAAAAAAAGTTTGTCACCTGCGTCAACCTGACCGAAGGAAGAGAACTGGAGCAAATGACGATGACGAAAAAGCGGTTCAACAAAACCGGCGGCATCCTCGCGCATCACGCGTACCAATCCTTCAAACCGGGCGAGGTCACGCCGGACGTCGCGCACGAGATCAGCGTGAAGCTCGCAAAGGAAATGTGGGGCGGCGATTTCGAGATCATCGTCGCCACCCATATCAATTCGGACTGTATCCACTCGCACATTCTGATCAATTCGGTGGCGTTTACGGACGGGCATAAATACAACGGCTGCAGAGAAAATTACGAGCGTTTCAAAAAAATATCCGACCGTCTCTGCCGTGAATACGGCTTCTCCGTGATCGAAAACCCGCAGTACGGGCGCACGAAAAACTACAAATATTACAACGATGAAAAGCTCGGAAAAATGACGAAGGATCAGTTTATCAAGCGCGATATCGACGAGTGCATTGCTGTTTCTCTGAACGGAAAACAGTTTGAATATCTGATGCGGCAGCGCGGATATACGTTCAACGCGTGGTGCAAATACCCCACGATCTCACACCCTGCCTTTCAGCGTCCGCGCCGCTTGAATACGCTCGGCGACCGGTACACGCTGCAGGGCATACAGAACCGTCTGCACGATCGCTGGACGCCGCGCGTTTTTGTATACCCGGAGCAGAAGGATCCCGCCGGTTATTTCTTCTTCAACCCCGACGATCCTTTCCACTATATTTTTGAATTTGACCGCATTGACCGGCTTTACGTTCACTTTGTCCGGGGGCTTACGATCATAAAAAGCGAACCCGATACCAACAGAGAAGTCGCCCGGTATCTGCACGACGAGCTGGTCAAATTCGATATGCTCGTGGAGAATCAAAACCTTTTATTGGACAACGGGCTGCGCACCGATGACGACGTAACGCGATTCAAACAGGAATGCGAGAAGGACGTGAACGACCTGACAGAAGCGAGAAACGTTTTCCGCAACGCGCTCAAGCGCGCCGTCCGCGCCGAGGATAAAGAGAAACAAATCGAGCTGAACGCCGAGATCCGCAGGTGCTCCGAAGCGTTGGAGGTGCTGCGCAGGAACGTGAAGATCTGCGACCGCATCCTGATGAAAAAGCCCGACATCGAGCAGCGTATGCGGGAGATCCGGGAGATATCCGAGCAGAAACGGTATATCCCCGAGGTCGCCGCAAGATTAAACACAAAAACAAAAACGCGCGGCGTCGCGCGGTAAGAAAGGAGGTGCAAACCTATGTCAAACTATTTCGATAAGTATCAGAGAACGTTCCTTTACGACACGGACCGAATGATGCCGATGCCGGAATCGCCTTTCGTATTCCGTCCGAACGCGAGCTACCGCAATCTTGTGAAAAGCATCGACCAGTACGGCTTGCTGGAGCCAATCGTGGTGATCCCGCACCCGAAGTACAGCGGCAAGTATGAGATCGTTTCCGGCGTGCGCCGGTGGATGGCGTGCAGGGAATTGGATTATACCAATATCTCCTGTATCGTCGCCGACAATATGACGCGGGATGAGGCGCTCATTTTTATGGTGGATTCCAACCTCTGCAACCGTGACTATATCCCGCCCACCGAAAAAGGAAAAGCGTACAAGCTCAAGCTGGAGGTGATGGCGCGGCAAGGTCATCGCAGCGATCTGGACGAGACTTGTACACAGCCTGTGTACAAGTTGAAAACCGCGGAAATGATCGGCGAAGAAAACGACGAAAGCCGTGAAACGGTGCGTCGGCTGATCCGTTTAACGGAGCTGATCCCGGAGCTGCAGGAGCTGGTGGACGATCATCGTATCGCGCTTGGCCCCGCCGTGGAGCTCTCATATCTGCCGGAGGATATGCAGAGGGCGGTTTATGATTACTATGCCGAAAACGAAGTGACGCCCTCGTATTCGCAGGCTAATCAGATGAAAAAACGCTGCAACGACGGCACCTTGACGCCGCAGGCGCTGACGGATATTTTGAATCAGCCCAAGCCGAACCAGAAGGAGACGATCAGAATTCCTCTGGAGGATGTGCGCAAATACCGTCCGAATTATACAGTGCAGCAGCTTCAGGACTTCATTCGGAAAGCCTGCGAGCACTACGCAAAATACCTGCGCAACCGCGACCGCGGCGCGCGCTGACGCTTCTTCCAAACGATATCACACAGAAAGGGGTTATGGCAATACTACAATTTCACATTCTAATATTCATCACACTGTCATAACCTCCGTTTTTCAAAAGAAATCTGGAGGTTTTTTCTTTATGAACAAATCTGAATTCAAAGCATTATACAAGGTCATGTTCACCGAATACCCGGACGTGGTGAACGTGCCGCAATTATGCGAAATGCTGGGCGGGATCAGCGATAAGACCGCGTACCGTCTGCTGAAATCCGGGGTCATCAAAAGCATATACGTGGGCAAGCGGTATCTGATCCCGAAGCCATACGTGCTGGATTATCTGTCGGCGGCGGAAGCGTAAAATCCTGTGCGCAAAACGTTGCTGCACATTTGCCTCACGCGGGTATTTGTGATAGAATACCCGCGTTGACGGCAGATGAATATGCGCTACACGAAAGGAGTTAAAAATGGTAGCAGGACATCTGAGAAACAGAAACGGCGTCTGGTACGTCTCCATGAGCTATACGGACGCCAAAGGTAAGAAAAAGAGCGTTCTCCGCTCCACGGGGATCCCCGCGGAAAAGGGAAACAAAAAGAAAGCGGAAAAGATTTTGCTGGAGGCAAGGCAGGCGCTGCAGGATGAGCTTGACAAAGGCGATCCCGATACGCTTGCGAAACAAAAAGAAACCATGCTGTTCACGGAATTTCTCGCGGATTGGCTGGAGATGATGCGTTCCAGCGTGGAGCTGACGACCTTTTCGGCTTATCAGACCGCGGTCAAGAAGAAAATCATCCCGTATTTTGACAAGCAATATCCGAAGCTGCGGCTGGCGGATCTCACACCGAAAATGATTCAGGACTATTACACCTACGAGATCAAGGTAAACCATCTCACCACCAATACGGTTATCCACCGACACGCGAATATCCGCAAGGCGCTGCAATATGCGTTCCAGATCGGTCTGCTGGACTTCAATCCCGCCGACCGCGTCACCCGTCCGAAAAAGAACACCTTTGAAACGGAACCGTACAGCCGAGCGGAGCTTGAGGTCTTGTTTGAAAAGGTGAAAGGCGATCCCATCGAGTTCGGCGTGATCATGGCGGCGTTTTACGGCCTGCGCCGGGAAGAAGTGGTCGGACTGAAATGGAACGCCATCGACTTTGAGGACAAAACGATCGCGATCAAAAGCGTGGTGACCAACGCGAACGTGGACGGAAAGCAGGTGCTGGTGCAAAAGAACACGGCGAAAACGAAATCCAGCCTGCGCACACTGCCGCTGGTGCCGCCGATCGAGGATCTGCTGCTGCGGATGAAAAAGGCGCAGGAAGCGTTTAAGGCGCTCTGCGGGAATTCCTATTCCAAGGAGTATCAGGAATACGTTTACGTCAATCAGCTCGGGGAGTTGATCAAGCCCGAATACCTGACGACGCATTTTCCGATCTTTCTGGAAAAACACGGTTTAAGGCGTATCCGTTTTCACGATCTGCGGCATTCCTGCGCAACGCTTTTGTATCACGAGGGCGTTCCGCTGAAGGACATCCAGATGTGGTTGGGGCACAGCGATATTTCCACAACGTCCAATATTTATACTCATCTGGACTTTGATTCAAAGATCAATTCCGCCAATGCGATCCTCGGGGTTCTGACTGGCTGAAAGCCGGGAGGTCAAAAAATGACCTCCGATTTCACCGGGAGACCACCGCAAAGCATTACGGCAACGGGCCTTTTCGCAGATCGGCTTGACCTCCTTTTTCCCGGAAACAAGCAAAAAAGACCAAAAAACGCAGCACCAGCCGCATCGGATTATCGGACGGCAAAAGCCCCGAGATCCGCGCTGTATCAACGGATTCGGGGCTTTTCATGGTGCCGGCGACCGGGATCGAACCGGTACTCAATTGCTTGAACGGGATTTTAAGTCCCGGGCGTCTGCCAATTCCGCCACGCCGGCAGGTATTTGGTTGTAAAAAGAAGTTTTTCGGAAAACGGAGGTCAAAATGGAGGTCACGGACCAAAAACGCCGGATTTCGGAGAAGAAAATATCCTTATTTTACAAGGGTTTTCGGCATTTTGAACGGGGATCAGGATATAAGATTTTAAGTCCCGGGCGTCTGCCAGTTCCGCCACGCCGGCGTTTTGCGGTGCGCCACGGTGCTTATTATAGCCCCCGGGGGCGAAAATGTCAAGAGCTTTCCGTCCTCCCCGCGTCTAACGCTTTCCGTCCTCCCCGCGTCTAACGCGATCCATAAAAAAGAATCATCACGCTTTATTCGAAATATTCAACGATGAAAGCCCCTCCCGGTAAAATTTAAAGTTGCCATCGGGCACGTCCGCGTGCTATCATCTTTCGCGTAAATGGAAAGGAGGGGATCGTATGCGGGCAAAACGGCTGATCGCGGCAATATTAACGGCGCTGACGCTTTTCGCGTCCGCGTGCGGTTCTTCTTCCGCGCCCGCTGAGGACGCCTCCGCCGCCGAAAGCGAGACCGAACCCGTGCTGAGCGCCGCCGCCGACGCGCGCACCGAACCCGCCTCCGCACCCGCCTCCGATGCCGAACCCGACGCCCTGCCGGACCGCACGGGCGCCGAGCACGTCTATTCCGGCTTTTCCGATTCCGCCGGCGAGGCGCTCGCCGCGATCGCGGACCGATACGGCGCCGTGGCGGTCGAGGCGGCGTATTACGGCGGGGGCGACGAGATCCTGTCGTTCTCGTGGGGCTACGCGGACCTCTACGCGCGGCGAAGCGCGACCACCGACACGAAATACCGCGTCGCGTCGCTCTCGAAGCTCGTCACCGCCGTCGTGTTCATGGCGGCCGAAGACCGCGGCCTCGTGGACGAAAACGAAGATATTTCAACCTATTTCGGCGAGACCTGCCGCAACCCCTATTTCCCCGACGCGGTCATCACGCCCGCGATGCTGCTCTCGCACACGTCCTCGCTAGAGCCCGACGGCGAAACGCCCTATTACAGGGGGCTTCTGTCTTCGTACTCGTCCTATCAGTACCTCAAGCCCGGCGTGGAATACTCCTATTCCAATCTCGGCTACGGCGTGGTCGCCTGCCTGCTCGAACGGGCGACGGACCGGCCGTTCAACGACCTCGCGAAGGAATACCTCTTTGAGCCGCTCGGCATCGACGCCTCTTACGTCTACGACGAGCTTGAGGACGCCTCCGACGTCGGCGCGCTCTACGGCGAGGGCGGCCTGAGCGTCGCTTCGCTCGCGGACATCAAAGAAAAGGAGATAGGGCAGGGCACGGGCCTTGCCTACGGCAACCTCATCATCTCCGCGAAGGACTACGTGAAGATCCTGTCGATGCTGATCCACCGGGGCGTGAGCGTGGACGGCAAAACGGTGCTCTCGGCCGAAAGCGTCGATAAGCTGCTGCAATTGCGCATCGAGACCGACGACTACGGCGTCGCCTTCGGCAGCCAGATCCAGACCGGCGTGATCGGCGACGATGTGGTCTACGTGCACACGGGCTCCGCCTGCGGCATGTTCTCGGCGTTTCTCTTCGACCCGCAGTCGGACCGCGCGGTGGTCATCCTCACGGTCGGCGAGCCGCGCTGGCTCGACCCCGAAACCGAGGTCTATCGCCTGTGCCTCGATCTCATCCGCCGCATCTGGGAAGAAACGGACGGCGAGATGCCGAATTTCGACATCAAACCGGGCGTTCCGGCGTTCTGGTTTGAATAATTTATTAAAAAAACAGGAAAAATAATTCTTGACTTCTATATTTTTGTATGATATAGTATCACCGTAACTAAAGTAGGCTATTGACAATGAGTGGGGCGACCCGCTCATTTTTGTTGAAGAGAGGTGCTGCTATGGAAGAAAAACGCAAACCCGGCAAGGTGGCGGATCTCGTCTGGGACCTCGCCGAGCCCCTCGTGAAGGATCTCGGCCTGATCCTTTGGGACGTCAAATACGTCAAAGAGGGCGTGAACCGGTATCTCCGGATCGTGATCGACAAAGAGGGCGGCGTGAACATCACCGACTGCGTCGCGGTCAACGACGCGCTTGATATCCCGCTCGACGAGCTCGACCCCATCCCCGAGAGCTACAACCTGCAGGTGCAGTCCGCCGGCGTCGAGCGCGAGCTCACCCGCGATTTCCACTTCGGGAAATACCGCGGCGAAAAGGTCATCCTCAAGCTCCGTTCGGGCTTCGAGGGCAAAAAGATCTGGCGCTGCGTGCTCGAGGATTACAAAGACGGCGCCGTCACCGTCCGCTTCCCGGACGGCGAAGCCCACACGTTTGAAAAGAACGCATTCGTCAGCGTCAAGGCCGACGATTTCAACGACATCATCTGAGAAAGGAAGATCTGAAAAAAATGAACGAACTGTTACGCGATGCGATAAAACTGTTTGAAACCGAACGCGGCATCCCCGCGGAGCTCCTGATCGAAAAGCTCAACAACGCGGTCGCCACGGCGGCGCGCAAGGAATTCGGCGTCAAGGGCGGCATTTTCTGCGAGCTCGACGACGAATACGAGTTCCACCTCAGCCGCCGCCTCGACGTGGTCGAAGAGGTCGAAGAGCCCGATTCGCAGGTCACGCTCGAAGAGGCCCGTGAAGAAAAGCCCGACGCCGAGCTCGGCGACGTCCTCGTCTATCCCCTTGAGTTCAAAAACCTCGGCCGAATCGCCGCCCAGAGCGTGAAGCACATCATGCGCCAGGGCATCCGCGACATCGAGCAGGAGCGCGTGCTCAAAGAGATGCAGGGCAAGAACAAAGACATCGTTTCCGCCAAGATCGTGTCGGTGAACCCCCTCACCGGCGACGCCACGGTCGAGATCAACGGCCGCGAGTGCCTGCTGCCGAAGAAGGACCAGATCCCGAACGAGCGGCTGCTGCCCGGTTCCTACACCAAGGTCTACATCGCCGACGTCAAGTCCACCGAAAAGGGCCCCAAGGTCATGCTCTCTCGCGTGAACCCCGGCATCGTGCGCCGCCTGTTCGAGCAGGAGGTGCCCGAGGTCTACGACGGCAGCGTCGAGATCCGCTCGATCGCAAGAGAGGCGGGCTCTCGCACCAAGATCGCCGTCTCGTCGAAGGATGAGAACGTCGAGCCCATCGGCTCGTGCATTGGCCCCAAGGGCTCGCGCATCAACCAGATCATCGACCTCATGGGCGGCGAGAAGATCGACGTGGTGAAATACAGCGACAACCCCGTCGAGTTCATCAGCGCCGCGCTTTCGCCCGCGCAGATCGTCAGCGTCGAGATCCTCGACGAAGAGACCCGCTCCGCCCGCGTCACGGTGCCCGAAAACCAGCTTTCGCTCGCGATCGGCAACAAGGGCCAGAACGCCCGCCTCGCCGCGCGCCTCACGGGCTGGAAGATCGACATCAAACCCTATTACGGCAACTATCAGCCGATGATCCAGCTGTAAGGGAGAACCGCTATGCAGCAAAAAAAGATCCCCTTGCGCAAATGCGTAGGCTGCGGGGAAATGAAACCGAAAAAAGAGCTGGTCCGCGTCGTGCGCAGCCCCGAAGGCGAGATCGGCGTCGACCTCACCGGCAAGAAAAACGGCAGGGGCGCATATCTGTGCAAAGAGGCCGAATGCCTCAAAAAAGCGCAGAAGGCCGGGCGGCTCGAAAAAGCGTTCGAGTGCAAGATCGATCCCGCGGTTTACGAGACCCTGCTCCGGGAGATCGAAAATGGATAAATTCACTTCCATGCTCGGGCTTTGCCGCAAGGCGGGCAAGCTCGCGCCCGGCCGCGACGCCGTGGCAGCCGCCCTTCGAAAAGGGCAGGCGCGCCTCGTGTTCCTCACGTCCGACGCCTCTCCCCGCCACCGGCGCGAAATCATAGCCGCCGACCCCGACGTACCCTGCGTCGCCCTCGGCTGCGCGATGAAAGATCTCTCGCCCGTATTCGGCAAAGCGTGCTGCGTCTTCGCCGTCACCGACGAACATTTCGCTTCGCGGCTCGGCGAACTCGCGACGGAATACACCGACAACAAGACAGAATAGGAGGAAACTTATTTGGCTACTATCCTGAAATACAAGATCCACGAATTCGCGAAGGATCTGAATCTGAAGAGCAACAAGCTCATCGACCTGCTGGCGCAGTTTTCCGAGGCCGCGCGTAAGAGCCAGACATCTCTGACCGCCGAAGAGCTCGACTACGCCTTCGACGCCCTCACCGACGAATACGCCGTCGACAGCTTCGACGCGTATTTCGCCCGCGTGAAGCCCGTTGAGGAGGTCAAGGAGCCCGCCTCCGCGCCTGCGCCCGAAGAGGCGCCCGCCGCCCCCGAAGCGGCTGCCGCTCCCGAAGCGCCCGCGAAGGCCGAGCCCGCCGCCAAGAAGCAGGGCGAGGCGAAGCCCGAAGCGAAAAAGGATGCACAGCGTCCCGCCGCGCAGCCGGGCAAAAAGCCCGCCGGCCGTCCCGACGGCCGCCCCGCCGCCCCCGGCCAGAGGCCTGCGGGTCCCGCCCCCTTCAAGAAGAAGGAGAAGGACAACAAGAACGACGCCTCCATCCAGGCGCGCACCAAGGGCGAGCGCAAGA
>JAEEGL016241331.1_pt1 | contig 16073 bp, 10 predicted proteins | sample 9134231 | NCBI WGS metagenome assembly JAEEGL01 (sample SAMN16246548, study PRJNA631951) | gut metagenome | biome: gut microbiome; feature: rumen; material: fiber-attached | host: Bos | place: Iran: Karaj | collected 2018-10
AATCGTGTAGTTGAGGCGCCATATGAGCCGGCGTCGGTCCGCAAAACTTTTACTTATGCGGCGGCAATTAATGAAGGTGCAATTCGACCAACGGATACTTATTATAACAAAGGTTATACGATGGTGGGTGACCGTAGGATGCAGAATGCATTGACAAATACGGCATTGGGCGAGATTACCTTTCGAACGGCTTTGGATTACTCGTTCAATACTGGATCGATTGAGGCTTTGCGTAGGATGGGTGGTGGCACTATTACGAAGCGGGCGCGCACGAAGCTTTATAGTTATTTGACGGAGAATTTTGGTTTAGGTAAACGGACGGGGATTGAATTAAATGACGCGCCTGGAATAATCATCAGTCCAGAAGAGGACGAAGGCAATGCGGTGCGTTATGCGAATATGACTTTCGGCCAAGGTATGAATTTGACGATGGTTCAGGTCGCGTCGGCGTTCTCATCCTTGGTGAATGGTGGAAAATATTATCAGCCGACAATTATTGCCGGAACGATAAAGGATGGCGTTTTTTATGATGAGGGGAATAAAGGACCAATTAGGCAGACGATTGCGGAGAGTACGAGTACGCAAATGCGCTCGATGCTTGAGGAGGTGCGCGCAAATGAAGTGCCGAAATCTGGCGATAAGGTGGGCTATAAAATTGGCATTAAGACTGGTACTTCGGAAACATATGACGCGAGCGGCAGATATACTTCGGATGCGACGATTGCAAGCGTAATTGGATATGGGCGAAAAAATGTAGAAGGATCAATGCCGGAGTATGTCGTTATGATCCGTTTGGACGGTAATAGTCTTTTGTGGGGCTCATTAGATGCGGTGCCGGTATTCACTGAGATTAGCAATTATTTGTTAGAATATTTAAGGATAGAACCAATAAAATAGAAAGGAAGATGCCGAATGCTAGCAGATATAAATTCTAATATCGGATATGAGCTGATTCTGGCGCTCGGGGCTTTTCTATTATCAATGTTTTTAACGCCGTTTTATACGACTTTTGCATATAAACATAAATTGTGGAAGCGTCAGAAAAGTGTTGACGTAACAGGAAAAGAATTAACTGTTATGAATAAGTTACACAAAGAAAAAATTAAGCGTCATTTTCCAACGATGGCTGGCATGATTATGTTAGTGACGGTGCCGGTTGTTTTGATTACTTGTAATTGTTTGAATCGTGGTCAAACATGGTTGCCGATTGCAGCTTTCGTAGGTGGTGGTCTAATTGGTTTTATTGATGATGTAATTAATTTATTCGGCAAGAATGCGGCAGCGGGCTTACGTGCGCCGGTAAAATTCTTTATGATTACGGCTTTAGGTGTAGCATTGGGCTGGTTTTTCACAGTGAAGTTAGGATGGACTTCGGTGGTGATACCTTATTTGGGTTCCGTAAATATTGGCGTAGTAGGGATGATTGTGCTATTCGCATTTGCGGTAGTGGCTACGGGTAACGCGGTAAATATTTCCGATGGTCTTGACGGTTTGGCGGGTGGTTTAGCAATGCTTGCGTATGGCTCTTATGGTGTAATTGCATTACTGCAAGAGCAGTGGTTCTTAGCAGGCTTCTGTTTCATTGTAATCGGCGCTTTGCTTTCCTATATCTGGTTTAACGTTTACCCAGCACGTTTTATGATGGGTGACACGGGATCATTTGCGCTAGGGGCAGGGCTTGGTGTGGTAGCGATGATGACGAACTCGTTTTTGCTCTTACCGATTATTGGTGTGCTATTCGTTGTGGAGGCTGGTAGTTCATTGTTACAGATTTGCTCGAAGAAATTCTTCCATAAGAAAATCTTCGTGTCAGCACCGTTGCATCATCATTTGCAGGCAAAGGGTTGGGAAGAAAGTAAGGTCGTGATGCGTTTTTGGATTATTGGTGGCGTGACGGCGATGCTCGGTGTATTTTTGGCGATGGGTGGGGGCATTATTAAGTGAGAAAACATCGACCAGATTTTACGATTTTATTGTTGGTAGCAGGCTTGATGGCGGCTGGTCTAATTATTGTATATGCAATTGGTCCGCGCGCAGCGCAGTCGGAAGGTTTAGGTAGCGATTTCTATTTTTCGGGACATTTGAAGGGCGTTTTTGCTTCGATTTTATTTTTATTGGTAGGCTTCTTTGTCTCGTATGATAAATTCGGTAAGTATGGCAAAGCCTTTACGGTATTTTCTCTAGTTTTATGCTTTCTGACGGCGACTTTAGGTCGTGCAGGCGTAGAATCCTTAGTGCTGTGTGACGAAGGTGCATGTCGGGCAATTACATTACCGGTAATTGGCAGTTTCCAGCCGGCGGAGCTATTAAAGGTGGCAGTGTTGTTTTATGGTTCTTGGTTAGTGACGGATCGGCGAAAAAAGAAACAATTGGATAAAAGCGAATTTTGGGTACCGATGGGAACAATTATTGGGGCCGTAGCTTTTGTAGTCGCTTTTATGGAAAAAGATTTAGGTTCGACGGCAGTAATTTATTTAATGCTCGGTATGATGATGTTTATTGGGGAAATGCCATGGAAACAGCTAGGTTTATTTAGTATTGTGGTTGCGATTTGCGTAGTCTTGTTGATTATGATTGCGCCGCACCGTTTGGAGCGCATTGCGGGATTTAATGGTGAGGGTGATAACTTCCATATCATGAACTCTCTAATTGGCTTTGGCACAGGTGGAGCATTCGGCGTGGGGCTCGGTAATAGTGTACAGACGACAGGTTATTTGCCGGAAGCACCGAGCGACTCAATTTTCTCGGTTGTAGGTGAAGCTTGGGGCTTTTTTGGCGCAGTAATACTATTAATTGTTTATGTAGTATTATTGATGCGAATAATGGATGTTGCACGGAAGACGTCGGATGATGAGCAAAGTTTCTTTGTATTGGGGGTTTTCGCTTGGATTTTGGCGCATGTTATAATTAACGTAGGGGGAATGCTAGCGTTGATGCCGATGAAGGGTATTACGCTGCCGTTCTTGAGTCATGGCGGTTCAAGTATGCTTTGCGTATCGTTTGCAATTGGCATGACATTACAAATATCTAGTTGGACGAAAAGAGAAGCAATAGATGAGAATTCTAGTAGTAGGAGGGGGAAGCGGAGGCCACGTTACTCCGGTAGTCGCAGTCGTACGTGAGATTTGGAAAATTCGCCCACGGGCAAAGATTGATTTTTGGACTGATAAAAAATACTACAAAAATGCTCGTAAAATAACCATCGAAAATGGGATGGATATTGAAATAAAGAAAGTTGCGGCAGGAAAACTGCGTCGCTACGCGACTTTCGGTTTTTTTGATTATTTAAAGCATTTCGATATTGTGCTTCGTAATATTGCGGACTTCTTTCGCCTGATCGGTGGTCTCTTTCAGAGTGTTTTTCGCTTAGTAATTCGTCGTCCAGATGTTATCTTTTTGAAAGGCGGATATGTTTGTTTGCCGGTAGGCTTAGCGGCGCGTTTATTGCGAATTCCATATGTGATTCACGATAGTGATGCAACGCCAGGTTTGGCGAATCGTTTATTGTCGAAAAAAGCGATGAAGATTGCGACCGGCATGCCGTTGAGCTATTATTCCTATCCGGAGGACAAGGCGGAATGGACGGGGATTCCAATTAGTGAGGAATTTAAGCCGATTTCCGAGCGTAAACAGAAACAGCTGAAAAAAGAGCTTGGTTTTAACCCAGAAAAGAAATTAGTATTGGCGACTGGCGGTAGTTTGGGGGCAGAGGATATTAACTTAACAATGCGCGAGATTTTGTCGGAATTATTGCAAAAAACATCCGTAATGTTAGTAGCAGGGCGTGAACGTTATCCGGAAATGATGGATTTGAAGGAATATGAAAAGTGGGAAGAAGGTAGTTTGCAATCGAACTTTCGGATGGTGGAGTTTTCTAGTGAGATGTGGAAGCTGTTTGGTGCGGCCGATATTGTAATATCGCGCGCAGGCGCTTCGACGATGACGGAATTATCTGCAATGGCGAAACCGGTGATTATGATACCAAATGAAGAGTTGCCAGGTCGTCATCAAGTCAAGAACGCAAAAGCGTATGAAAAAGCAGAAGCGGCAGTGGTTGTGTCAGATTCGAAGATGATGAAAAAGCCGAGCCTGTTGCTAGATGCAATTTTAGCCTTATTGCGTAGTCCACGCGAGTGTGACAAATTGTCTGCGAATCTGCACAGTTTTACGAAGGATGATGCGGCGGAAAATCTAGCTCATATGATATTAAGCGTTGCAAAAGATAATAATCGCTTGGGCTTGTCAAAAGACTAAATACTTGTTAAAATAGTTGTACTGGTCACGTCGTCTAGTGGTTAGGACTCCAGGTTTTCATCCTGGCAATCGTGGGTTCGATTCCCACCGTGATCACCAAGTTTGAAGTTGAAAGTGCACATCTGGGCATTTTTTATAGCGTAATGCAATTGTACTAGTTGGGGTGGCGGATTTTTATTTTTCAGATTGAATAAGGAGTTTTTCTATAATTAGAAGTGCTTTTTCTGCTAGAAATGTTATTACTATTGACTTTTTTCAAAAGCGCAGTATAATGGAACATGTCGTAAAAGATGATCTTTAGATAAGGGAGCATATACGTCAAGTCTCGCGAGAGTGAGAGCGGTGGATCCAGATGATGCATCCGCTTGAATGTGCTTGCTTTCGTGACCATAGCGGAGCAAGACGTTGGGTAGTATGGTGAGAAGCGGCAAGCTTTTCGAGTTCAGTTGTACTAGATGGTTTTAACGCAGGTTACGTTTGTGCCTTCTGGGCGCGACTAGCTGAGCTTGGGGCGCTACCGAGCTTTGATCTTACGGCAACGTAAGAGAATGCATGAAGTGCGGTCTCGTAATGCAGGAGACTCTCTCGGTCAAGCGAGCCTAACAACCTCTTCATGAGGCACTCTTGGCGATACTATGACCGTAGCAGCAGAGATTGAATAAGGGCGTGAATGTCACGCTAAATTCACGTATGGAATTCTAGGTGTAGGTTTTTGCGAAGCTCACTCTGTGAGCAATCTGCATAAGTTACCTACTGGGATTCGAAACCATTTAAAGGGCACAGCTCAACTCCCGACTGACTTTTTTTCCGGGCGCTCCGTAGGGAACGCCCTTTATTATTTATGCTGAATTATGGTTAGGGTAGGGCGCCATTATTGCTTAAAATAGTAAGAATGATATCTGTAAGAAATGAGATTTGCGCATAAAATTAGAAATGAGTATTGACTTTTTGTCAATAGTGTGATATTATAGATACAATTGATTAGTTAATAGAAACTAGCAATAGTAATCACCGGAGGGGAGGTGAATTTAAATGAAAAATATTGGTGGACTTTTAATTAGAAAAAGATCACCCGATACGCTCTAAGAATCTGCGAACGACGATAAGCCGTCGGTTCGCATTTTAAAAATCATTGAACACAATCCATTAAACTGCGGCCCCAGTCTTTTGGGGTGACGGACCTATTCGGGGGGAAAGAGGAGGACCCAACGCGTGAAAAAGTTCAGATTTTGTATTATCCTCGCGTGCGTCGCGTAGGCGATGATGCGCGAGGTAAAGCGTAACATAGTGGCGATGTTTCCGTCCCAGCGCATCGGTCCGCCTGATGGCGACAACCCAAGGATGCAATGGTCTGAAGCATTACCTGTCGCTCGAAGGAAAAACCGACGAGTAAGAGAGGGGGTGAGTCTTATGATTTGAGAAAGCCGCATAAGCGGCACCACCAATATAAATAGAATAAAAATCCAGATTTTCTGAGAGAATCTGGTCGGGAAGTGAATAAAACCCATAGCGGCGTAGAGCCTGCATGATAGTGGGAAATCTTCAAACTTCCTGAATTGATGATATATGGGCGCCTGTCATATTAAGCATTTTCGGCTAATATAACAGACGCCCTGTTTTCTTGCTTAAAAGGTCAGCCGAGAGGCTGGATTTGTTGCCTAAAGAGCTTATGCCGAGGGAGCTACTAATGATATAATTAGAAGTATGAGCAGCAACAAGTTATTTAAACGTACTAAGATCTTAGCAACGGTTGGTCCATCCGTATTTGCAGAAGAGAAGTTGAAAGAAATGGTTTATGCGGGCGTGAATGGTTTTCGTTTAAACTTTAGCCATGGTACTTATGAAGAGCGTGATGCGCAAATTGCTACTATTCGTCGTTATGCAATGGAAAGAGGTAAATCGGTTGCGATTGTGCAGGATTTGCAGGGTCCAAAGATTCGCTTGGGCGATATAAAGGGAAATCATCTCGACATAAAGATGGGTGACGAATTAATTCTTGACTACGCTTGTAAAGAACATGACGGTGGTCATGTTTTGCCAGTGCAATACAACTTGGCCGAGAAGGTGAAAGTTGGCGAGCCGGTTTTGTTGTTTGACGGTAAAGTTGAAGGTATTACGACCGAGATTGTATCGCCGACGGCAATTAAAATTAAGGCTGAAAACGATGGTTATGTAATGAGTCGTAAAGGTATTAATTTGCCAGATACTGACATGGGCGGCGATATTATTACCGAGAAAGATTTGGCTGATATAGAGTTCGGCGCTAGCCGTGATTTCGATTTTGTGGCAATGAGTTTTATTCAGAGCGCTGAGGATATCAATAAATTACGCCAGATTATGGTTTCGCATGGATCGACGGCGCAAATTATTGCAAAGATTGAAACGAAAAAAGCTGTTGAAAATGACGAGACGATGGAAGCAATCGTAAAGGCAAGCGACGGCATTATGGTAGCACGTGGCGACCTCGCCTATGAGGCTGGTGCAGAAATTGTGCCAATCGTGCAACGCAAGTTGATTGCGCTTTGTCGTCAATATGCGAAGCTTTGTATCGTTGCGACGCAAATGATGGGCTCAATGGTAGATAATCCGCGCCCAACTCGCGCAGAGGTTTCAGATGTTGCAACAGCGGTACTTTTGGGTACAGATGCAGTAATGCTTTCGGATGAGACGGCGAATGGCAAATATCCAATTGAAGCAATTAAAGAAATGAAAAAGGTTATTCTTTACACGCAGGATAATTCCAAGATTTTACCGATTGAGAAAGATACGACTGGTAACTATCAGAACTATGATGCAATTTCGCGTGCAGTGGTGCGTTTAGCGGAACAGATTGATGCGGATTTGATCGTGACGGCAACCAAGAGTGGCGCAACGGCCGAAGCAATCGCGGCGCAGCGTCCGAATATTCCGATGATATCAATTACAAGTAATCCACGCGTAGCGGGGCAGTTAGCTTTAACGTATGCCAATTCAGCTTATGTACGCGAATATGGCGATAATTATGCAATGGATGCAGCGCAAGAATTGAAGAATAACGGTTACCTTAAAGTGCCAGAAGGCAAAGATAGCTTAACCGTGGTAGTAGTATCTGGTTTGCGTGATGAAGAAGGTGGCACGAACCAAATAACGATTCGCAAGATTTAAGAGGAAGGCAAAAGAGGAGGAGGTAAAATGGATTTTCGCAAGAAGACGGTACGTGATATTGACGTAGCAGGGAAGGTTGTTTTGGTGCGTGTAGATTATAACGTACCATTAAAGGATGGCAAGATTGCCGAGGATATGCGTATTCGCGCTAGTTTGCCAACTCTCGAATACCTGCTAGAGCAGAAAGTTGCAAAAATTATTTTGATTTCGCATTTGGGGCGCCCAGAGGGGAAGAAGGTGCCGGAGTTTTCGCTGATGCCGGTTGCGAAATGCTTAGCTGGTCTTTTGCCTGGCAAAACCGTGCGATTTATCGATGAAACCGTTGGCGATGACGTAAAGGCGGCTGTTAAAGATTTGCCAGAAAGCGGTATTTTAATGTTAGAAAATTTGCGTTTTTCGCCAGATGAGGAGGCGAATTCGGAAAAGTTTGCTAATGAGATTATCGCGGCAACTGGTGCGGAAATCTTTGTGCAGGACGGTTTTGCGGTCACACACCGTGCGCATGCTTCGACAGATGCGGTGGCAAGGAAATTGCCAGCGGTAGCTGGTTTCTTGGTCGAGAAGGAAGTTTCGAACCTAGAGGGTGCAATGACGAATCCGGAACATCCGCTTTTAGTCATTATCGGTGGTGCAAAAGTTGAAGACAAGCAGCCATTAATCGATAGGTTTTTACCTATTGCCGATATGATTGCAGTCGGTGGTAAGATTGCGGCGGATGGCTATCAGGCGACCGATCCAAAGGTTTATGTAGCTGATGGTTTTGTAACTGACGAAAAAGGTGCTAAGTTGGATATTTCTATGGATTGTGCGGCTGAGATTGTAGCGATGATTCTCAAAGCTAAGACCGTGATTTGGAATGGGGCTTTAGGTATGGTCGAAGATGAACGTTATGCGAAGGCTTCATTAGCCGTGGCAAGAGCGTTGGGTTTGCGTGATGTTTTCTCGATTATCGGCGGTGGCGATACAACAGGGTTTGTAGAGTCGCTAAAAAATGAAAATTTGAACTTTGGTCTCGTTTCGACCGGTGGTGGAGCGAGCTTAGAGTTGCTCTCGGGTAAGAAATTGCCTGGTTTAGAGGTGTTACTAGACCGTTAAGGATGAATAATGAAGCTGTTTGGCGGTAAGAAGAAAGCGCAGGCTGATCAGCCGGAATCGATTCCGACACGTCGTCAGGAACGCCAGAATGAGAATTATCGGATTGGGCGCACGATTGCAGGCGATGCCTTTTTTGATGAGCGCAAAGCGAAGCTTGAGCGCCTAAAACAGCGTAAGAAGACAAAGCGTAAGAATGTTGGCGTTGTAGTGGGCATTCTATTATTGGTTATATTAGTGGGTTTAGTGATCGGTCATTATATAACTGAATTGATAGCCGAAAATGAAACTAAAAATGTGGTCATACAAGAGCCGGAACCGATGGTGGCGATTGCGGACGAGAATTCCGGCACAGACATTAGCGCACGTGTGAAAGAATTCGTGTCACGTTTGGAAAAAGACGCAAAAATAGAGGGCTATGAAGTTGACCGTGTTGTATTGCCGTTAAATAAAGTGCGAGAAATTCATGTCTATATAAAGAAACGAAATGAGTACTACAAGATGACAATTGATCGTGGTAGTGCGGTTCAGGCTGAAGACATGGGTCGAATGATTCGCTACCTTGATAAAAAGAAGATCAAAGCCGAGTATGTCGATTTGCGCGTAGAGGGGAAGGCTTACTACAAATAAATGGATTAGCTGGAGCCGCTTGCGATTATTTAAAGCTTTACTCCCCTAATTCCCTTATGTTCGGTTTTTGTTCGGTAGAAAAAAGAATAATAAAAACAGAGATGGGCAGTAGGAGCGGCTATAATGTGTCGCTAATATGAAAATAAGGGTAGGGGAGCCGAAGAAAAATAAATTCGTGAAATTGTCAAATAATAATAGATTTCACGCGTGAAAATTGACATTTTGAACGTAATTCGACATGCAATATGCGATTTTTATAGAGGTAGCGACGCATGATTGCTGGAATCGTTTTCGACTTTAAGTACGCGAAACCACTTCCCCTGGTTGAATTTTTCGGGGGAGTTCTCCATTTTTTGGCTTTTTGCGGCGCGTGTGGACATGATTGAATAATCGTACAAATAACAAAAAGAGATCTATGCTTATGGGTAGGGTTTTCTGTGGGTACGTGTAGTCGTTTATGATGGTGTTTGTTATATTAGGCATGTTTTATATATGTAAGTCGTAAAATATACATTGTGCGACATTAAGAATATGGCGAAAAGTTGATTATATATACGTTTCGTTTATGTCTAGTTTTTGGATCCTGAGCTTCCTTTTGCTCTATTTGCCCTTTGTTTTGCGCTCTAAGGCTCCTTTGTTACTATTTGTTATAGTTTATACTATTTATGTCTTTTGATGCATTTTATGTGCTTCTGTGGGTTTTGGCGGATTTTGATGGTTTTTGACCGACGTTAGCTCTCCTTAACAGAGGTGAAAGTGGTGAATAACAGGGGTAAAAACAGGGGAGCGGTAGGTTGACGATAAGGGGTAGGGGTGCCAAAAAATAAATCACTACTTCCCTATCTTTTTATGACGTGAAAAAATATTGCTGTAAATTTTTTCACGCATTTTAAATAGCGCCTATTATGGGTGTTGGCTAATCTTCTTTTTTGCGCTTCCCCTGCTCTTTCTCTGATAATAGCTTAGCCGGTTTAATACTTGGCTTGGCAAGCGTGTTATAATTTAAATGTGATTACCTTATTTGGTGCAACTGGAAGTGGGAAAAGTATACAGGGTCAAATCCTGTCGAGGCGACTTGGTTGGGCGTGGTATTCCTCGCGCGATATGCTTTCGAGTATGCATAATAAGGACATAATGTATAAGCTTGACCATGGCATGTTCGTGGATGATGATACGATGAATAGTTTAATGTGTGATGTAATGCATCGAGCGCATGCTCGCGGTGTGGGTCGGGTTGTGCTTGACGGCTTCCCTTCTAGCTATCGCCAAGTACGTTGGTTGATTGATAATCATGAGATTCAATATTTAACTGGTGCGATTGTCTTGCGCGTGCCGCACGGTGAGCTTTGGAAGCGTCTAATGGAGCGCAAGCGCGTTGACGATACGCGAGCAGCGATTGAGCGGCGCCAGGATTTGTACGACCGCTCAATAACGGGTATGATTCGAGCTTTAAGCATGGAGAATGTGCAAATACGCGAAATAAACGGTATAGGTACGCCTGATGATGTTTTTGAGCGCATAGAAGAAGTATTGGGCGAGTGGAACTTAATTCCGCGGAAGCAATATACGAAAATTTCCGAGAATGTCAAAATAGATTATCGTAGTGCTATATGAAAATACGTTGGGAGAGTTCTGGGTATAATGCTGAACAATCTAGTAGTGATTTAGAAGAGTCTAAGAAGACTGAGTGGGACTTTTTGAGCGATTATAAAAGACGACAAGAGATACAGAAAATTTTTGATTCAATAGATCAGAATGCTGATCCGGAACTCCTCAGGGAGATTCGTAATGAACGTGAAAAAAATAAACAGCGTGATGGTAGCGAGATTGAGCCGCATTATGATGCGGACGTCGGTCCCCATCCCGAAGGTACGGAGGCGATAAGAATGGACTCGTCCGAACCGGAGCCTGAGCCTGAACCCGAGCAGGAGCTATTGCGAGATCTTGGCGTCTTAACAGAGGAATTAGATGATGGTGTGGAGAATGGCGAAGACAGTGGAGCTACGCGCGAGGAGCGATTCGGTCAAACAGCGATAAACGCTGCGGTGAAGCAGTCGGAGTCGCCTATTGAGCGTGGGATTAATGATGCACAAAAAGAACAGGAGCCGAGTGACGAGGAACGCTTAAGCGCAGCCATGGAGTATATCCGAACGAATGGCACGTTCCCTGAGGGGTTAGATTTTCAGGATAGAGTTAAGTTGTCTATGGAGTGTTTTTGTGGAGGCGCGAACGTGGGGAGACAGATTAATGTCGAGTTGACCCCTGAAGAGGAGGCTGCTCGGGATGAGCGAATTCGTGAGGTAACAGACTATTGTTTCAAAAATGGCAAATTACCAGACGGTTTAGGTGACGGGACAAGGGTCTCTTTATCGTATCGCTATGGTCTCGAAAACGGCAAACTTCCAGACGGTTTAAGCGAGGATGAGCGTATAAAAACAGGTCTTTTTTATAGGCTGAACGAAGGCTATTATTTTAATGATTTTAGTTCGGAAGAGTTAACCAAAATAGAAGAGCGTGTAAATGGAATGTGGAATTATTACAAAGCGAACGGCAAGATGTCGCCCGAGCTTGGCTATATGGAGCGTGTCGGCTTTGCGGTCGATTATTATTGGTGGATGGGAAAGCTCCCTGATGGGTTGGATAATGATGAATTGTCGTCCGCTAGAAGCTTGGCTGAGAAGGCTGTGTCTATAGCGAAAGAGCTACTAAATAATAGTGGCGAAATACCGGAGGGGCTAAACCAACATGATAGGTTAGATATAGCGAAGGAATATACTATCAAAAATTCTGCAGTGCCGCGTGGTCTAGATCCGGTTGAAACTGAAAAAGTTGTAACTCTAGCAATGAATGAGAGCGGTAAGCTACCCGAAGGTCTTAATATGAAGGATCGTTTAGATTTTGCAACGAGGTATGCTATAGAGAATAATAAAACATTACAAGGTTTAAGTCTGGAGGAAGAAACAAGTGTGGCGAGGGCGGTTATGTTTAGAGAAAGTGCAATACCGGACTTTGTTGATAATGCGATGCGAATGAGTTTGGCGTCTGAATATGTCGAAAGAAAATTTTCGTTGCCAAGAGGACTAAGCGCGAAAGAGGAGCTTTCGCTTGCTAGGGAGTTTAGCGTAGAAGGAGAAAAAAGCAACTTTCGAATAGATCGAATAGAGGAAAAAAATAAAATGCTTACTCTCGCAGCATATGACTATTGCAAAGAATACGGAAGACTACCGGATGGTCTAGGGGCGCAGATATGTTTAGATGCGGCCTGGAGGTATTATATAAATATTGGAAAAGTGCCTGTTAATTTAGGTTGGAATGAGATGTTAACGATAATAAAACGGATAGGCGCTGAAGGTGGTAATATGCCAAAGAATTTGGGCGAGAACGGTCGTATGGCGATTGCAGCAGAGCTGAGCATAGGTTTAGGTCCTGCTGACGAAAGAAAACGATTATATCTAGGCATGTTTGGGGCAAAGACCTTGAATAATGCTAATCAATATTTGAGAGATAAGCGGGAATCTTGTTTTCAGACTGGCGAAATGCCAACTCGTATCGGTCCGGGCGTGCGCATGGAGATAGCGAAAGAGTATTGTTATCGTAAGAACATGTTGCCCGATGGATTGCGCATGAATGAAAAAAAGAAAGTTTTGGAATATTGTTTCAGGAATAAGATATCTTTGAGTGGGTTGAGCGATGAGGATAAGAGATTGATGGTGCAGTGGGAAAATGGCGCCTAAATTATCGTCATTTCTGACGATAATTTAAGGATGTGTTCTTGGATGTTTGTTCGCTCCCCTATCCTATTTTGCCTCTGTTGGGTTTTTGTTATTTTGGCAAAAACCACACATTGCATTTTGCAATAAGTTAAGATTAGTGCTACTGGTCAAATTGTTGCTATGATGTCGCTCAATGGCGATAGTGGCCAAAATGGTTATTATTATCCGGTTATATCGAGGGTGAGTGACGGCTATCTGCTAACTATGGGTACGGATGACGGCAGTTCCGATGTTAATTCGTCGGTTGCTACAGTTGTTAAAATAGACAAAAATCTTTCCTCTTCTACTCCCGTAACTTTGAATGGGAAATCTGGCAATTATCAATTTGCGTTATCGAGCGATAAAGAAGACAATATGATGATTCTGGATGATTTCGAATTAGCAATTGGTGATTCTGGCGATCCGCAAGATGTGTCGGCATCTTGCCGCCTAGCTAGTTATGACAAGAACGGTAATTTAATCGCTAAAACCGAGCGCAAGGAACTAACGTTGTATGAGATATATGCTTTGTTTTTATCTTTCAATAAGGATTTTATAAAGTATGAATACAATGTTGGGAATAATTCTGCGTCAATATCGAAGGTGACTAAGTATAATAAATATCTTCAGATTGAGTATGAGTACGAAGTTGATGAACATGAGATGATTTTTGATGCGGCAGCATTAAATGATGGCTCATTGGTTGGGGTAGGTTTTGCCCTAGGGTCGAGCGCAAACTATCCAGTTGACGGTAGTATGAACGGTGTATATTTCCGTATGGCGTCTACTACGCAGACGGCGAATATAGAGAAGGAAGAAAAGAAAGAGAATCAAGAGAATCAAAAGAACCCAAATACCTTTGATGCTGGTTTATCTATCGCGATAGTCTTGGGCAGTATCTCTATTTTCGGTATTGGTTTAGCTGGACGTAAGATTTATAAGAATATGTAAAAATAGAAAGACCTAAGCCTAATAATAAAATAGCGCCCAGAAGGGCGCTATTTTGCTCTAGGAGCGATTTTTATTTCTATTACGGTTACGGCTACGTTTTTTGTGATTTTTATTGTTCTTACTTGAATTTGGCGATGCGGTGGCGGTAGAATTTTCATTGCTAGAAGTAATCATCGGGCGCATATTGACGATTTCTTCTTCGGCGCTTTTGTCCTGTTTCGTTTCTGGCTCATCTTTGACGATAGCAGGCTTGATATTTGGACTGGAGAGTTGTTGTGGTTTTTGCTGTTCGGCTTCGATTTTGCGTGCTTTTTCGCCTAATAATTTGCTGAGATCTTTGAGTCCATTGCCGGTTTTTTCTTCGCCTTCGGCGGCGTTGGGAGAGATTTTTTGTTTGCGAAAATCGGCTTGTGGGGTAGGAACGAAAGCGTAGTTTGGCTTTCCTTTTGGCTGTGAGCCGCGTTCGCCGGCGGCTCGACCAGAGTCGGAAAGGTCTTTCTTCCATTTCTCCGCTGCTTCAATATTGGCACGAATTTCCGTTTCGACTTCTTCCCTACTGCGAGCATAAGTTAAGCGAGAGTTACGGACGATGCGCGGTGTAATATCGTTAGGCGGCTTTGGGATGCTTAGTGTAGTGGCGGAGAAAGCTGGAGTTTTTTCACCGTTAATGATCATCGATATAACAAAATGGCGATTATTGAGGTTAAGCAGGTCTTGCGCCTCAAAGATTGGTTCGAATTGTTTTGAAAGTATCGGTGCATCATCAGCGGATACGCGGAATGAAACAGTGGTACCGACGTTGCCGAAGACGGCATCACGAACAGATTCCGTCATCTGTGAGGTGTACTGGTTGGCGACGGTAAGATTCAGGCCATACTTGCGCGCCTCAGAGAGGATAACTGAGAAGGAGTCAGTGGCAAAGTTTTGAAACTCATCGACGTAGAGGTAAAATGGACGGCGATCTTCGACGTTCGGAATGTCGGAGCGACTCATGGCGGCGAGCTGAACTTTCGTTACAAGGAAGGAGCCGAGAATAGCGGCATTATCTTCGCCGATAAGACCTTTTGAGAGATTAACGACGAGGATTTTTCCTTCATCCATAATTTTACGAATATCAAAGCTAGATTTTGGTTGACCGATGATGTTGCGGATGATTGGATTAGCCGTAAAGGCGCCGACCTTGTTTAAAATTGGCGCGACCGATTCGGTGACTTGTTTGTCGCCCCAAGAGCCGAACTCTTGCTTCCAGAATTGAAGCACAGTAACGTCTTTGCAATATTCAAGTGTTTCTTTGCGGAAATCTTTATCTGTTAACATACGGGAAATATCAAGCATGGTGGTATTTGGGCGATCAAGCAAGGCTAGCAAAGTGTAACGCAGGATATGCTCAAGGCGTGGACCCCAAGATTCGCCGAACATGCGTTTTAACACGCCGATAACCTCAGAAGAGATATTTGGCTTGCGAGCTGGGTCGTAAACTTCGAGCGGATTGAAAGCCATTGGATATTGAGTGTAGGCTGGGTTAAAATACACGACATCATTGACGCGACTTTCAGGGATAAATTTAAGGTTGTCCATCGCAAGGTCGCCATGTGGGTCAATAATACAATAACCTTGATTGTGGTAAATATCGCTGAGTGCGAATAGTGTTAAGAGGCCAGATTTACCAGAACCGGTTTGACCGATAATGTAAACGTGACGAGAGCGGTCGCGGCGGTACATGCCAAACTGATGTTTGATGCCGCGAAAGTCTGTGAGACCAAAGGCGGAGATGTTTTCGTCGTGCGCTTGTTCACCAGTAAGCATCGGTAGCTTAGCAGGCGGTTCGGCGGTTTTGCTAGAGGCCCAAACGATATTTGGTGTTTCTACATTGGTATGTGGTAAGTGATAGACCGATGCGAGCTCGGAAATATTGAGAATAAAGCCGCCGTCAGTAAATTGACGTTCCTTATAGGCGTCGAGCGCGTTTTTATCGAAAGTGCCGCCGAGCATCTTGAAACCGTTCAGGTTGGTAGAGTTGAACTGTTTAAAGGTACCGACTAATGCTTGCATATTGAGCTTAGCGTTTAATTCATCCTGACCCACATAGGCGAGACGAATTTTTACCTCATAGCCGAGCTTAGTTGCTTTTTCTTCGGCTTTGGCGACGCGAGTTTTGTCGCGTTCAGATAGTTCTACTTTGACCGGCTGTTCTGTACCACCTTCTGGTGGGCGCCATAAGGCTGCGATGATTTGCGCAAACCATGCCCA
>JAEEGL016887603.1_pt1 | contig 16073 bp, 12 predicted proteins | sample 9134231 | NCBI WGS metagenome assembly JAEEGL01 (sample SAMN16246548, study PRJNA631951) | gut metagenome | biome: gut microbiome; feature: rumen; material: fiber-attached | host: Bos | place: Iran: Karaj | collected 2018-10
ATATTAGGATTTTGCATTAGATATTCAATAGCTTCTTCTCTTGACTCGAACTCTGTTCTAGTTGGATCAATTATTAATGGACTATGTCCAGTTAACTCTCTTGGAACATTTTCAACAGGTTCTTGTACTTGTTCTTCCTGTGTTACTTCTTGTTCTTCCTTTGGCATTGGCTTTGGTGGTATTGGAAGTTTTCTATTTTGGAATACTCTTGTTGGATCAAATCCAATGGTCATTGTTCCATTACCCACTCTTGTATTTACTATGTCTTCTGCCATTTCCTTTGTCATATTAGGATTTTGCATTAGATATTCAATAGCTTCTTCTCTTGACTCGAACTCTGTTCTTGCTGGATCTACTATTAATGGACTATGTCCAGTTAACTCTCTAGGTTGATCTTGATTTGGTTCTGCCGGCTGAATTATTTCTTCAGGATCAGTTTCAATTCTTCCTAAATTTATTAAAGCTTGATGCTCTGCATCTTCTACAGAAATAAATTCTCCTGTTTTCATTAATCTTGTTACTTCTTCTTCAAATTCAGGATCATCATATTGAGCATTTTGAACTTGTTGTTCTGCTTGCTCTTGTGGTGGATCAGCTTGCTCTTGTGGTTGGTCAACTGGTGTTTGTTGTTGTTCTAATTGAGCTTTTGCTGTTTTAAATCCATTGTTTAACAATGAAAGTGTATACCAGTTATTAGCAGTAAATTTAGCTATATTTGCAACTGGTGTTGCTACTATTCTTCCTAAATCTCTTACTACTTCTTTTCTCATCTCAGCTCTTTGTCTATCAGTAGTTGCATTCCTCATCTCTTTCATTGTATTTGATAACTTTTGTATTGATAATCCCATTGTTGTTGGTAATGCTTTTGTTAATACTGATGCTTGATGTTTTTTATCTATTAATTCATGACTATATGCTTCTTTTAATTCTACTCCATGTATCTTTAAGTCTTCTTTTAATGCTTCTTTATATAATCTTGTCTTATTTACTTCTAAGAATTCATATAAGTTATAAAACTCTTTTCTTAAATCTTCATAATTATTTATATTACTAAAATAATATGCATAATCTTTACTATCTTCTCTTCTTAATATTTCATTTATCTTTTGTAATTTTATTTCTTTTTCTTCTTCACTTTCAAAGATTACTTTTATTTCTTCTAAGACTTTTACTTCTTTATATTGTTCATTTATTTCTTTTTTATTTGCTTCTAATAGTCTTATTAATCTTCCTCTTTTATTTATTATTTCTTCTTTATTGTCTTTTTCTATTGCTATATATAAATTCTTATATGCTTTATCTAATTTCTTAAAATCAAATGGTTTTCTATTATTCTTTAATTTCTTTAATTCTTTTGTTATTTCTGTACTTACTTTATGATGTAATACATTTTGTCTTTCATTTAAGTAATTTAATTCATTCTTCTTTATTTCTTGTTGTTCTTTCTTTTCTTCTTCTGTTAATTCTTCTTGACTTGTTTTTGCTATTTTCTTATTTATTTCATTTATTTCTTTTATATTTCTTTTTATACTTTCTAATACATCTTCATCTGATGTTTCCATATATCTTGATATATTACTTTGAAGGGCTTTTATTTCATCCATCATTTGTTTTATATCTTCTGGTTTACCATTAGATATTCTTACTAAGTTTAATAATTCATCTATATCTTCTACTAGATACTTAGTCATTCTTAGTTTATTATCTTTTAACTGTTCAACTGACTTTGCTAAGTTTAATATTACTTCGATTGATTTCTTTTCATAGTTACTTAAGTTTGCAAAAGCTTGTTTTAATAACTCTTGAAACTTTACTTGTTCTTGTTCAGTTTTTAGTTCTAATTCTGGATCCATAAATTCACCTCCTTATATCAAAAGAATGACTAGTTGTCATTCTTATTTTTTTAATCTTGAGATTGTATTGCAGATATTTTTAATTGTATTTCTATACTTGGTAATGTTGGATTATTGTTTGTAAAATCAAATGATCTTTTTCCCCAATAAGTATCTAAATCATCATTACCTGATTCATATGGCCAAGTTACATTTATATTAAATCTTGTAGTACCACTATTGGGAGATAAAATATCATTTGTAAGTTCTAATTCAATTTTGAATGGAAAGTCATCTGCTAAAATATTTGTTAATTGTCCTGTTGTAAGAGTTACTTCATCTACTGTATAAACAGTTCCTAAAATCTTTGCACTTATTATTTGATAAGTAATAGTTGCTTGTTTCTCACCAAAGTTATAAGCAGTTATACCATCACTATAATTAGCCATACCAGGGTATAAATCTGGTATTACAAAGTTTATATATTCACTTATATTATTATCATCTGCTGTAAATTTAACATCCCATGTTTCTATATGCGCAGTTAATCCTGAACTTATTTTTGTTGCATATATAAACCATGCAAATGTTGTGGAAGAAAAAGTAATCAATAGCAAAATAAGAGTACTTATTCTTACTCTTTTTACTACTATTTTGATTAATTCAAATAAAGTTACTTTCTTCCTAGAGTTTTGCATATTTACTCCTTATTTTGTTTATCTTCCTCTTCTACCACTTTATTTTTTTCTTCTTCTAGTGCTTTTTTATCTTTAACAATTTGTTTTAAATCAAAGAAGAATAATAAAGAGAATGGTACAAATATGATGATATAGAAAAGAACACTATTGTTCATTAGTTTACTAAATAAACTTAATAATACTAGTTTCTTAATTACTTTTCCATATATTTGATTATATTCAATAGCAGGATCTTCTGCATCGTTATTAATTCCTTTTGTTACTATTGTTTTATCACTATTAATTCTTTGTACTTCATGGGTAATTACTCTTCCATTTAAGTCTCCTACTTTACCAATGTATACAACATCGTCACCTTTTTTTAGATTTTCTTCTGCTACTCTTTTAGTTAGTATCATATCTCCTATTTCATATCTAGGCATCATTGATTCTGATACTACTGTATACATACCAAATCCAAATAGTGAAAACTTATTATTAGATAGTTTTTGTAACAATATACATCCTAGAATAAATACTATAAATACTATAGCTACTATTTTTATTATTTTTTTTGTTCTTCTAATTGTTTGTTTCTTTAACATATATTCTACTCCAAGTTCAATGAATCAAATTTTTCTATATATTTATCAATTGCAGTTCTAAATACTTTATGTATTTCTTTATCATTAACTACATTCTTATATTTAATAACTGTATAATATTTATCTATTAAGTCTAATATTTCTTTCTTATCAATAGCATCTAACTCCATTAATCTTTGAAGCATACTATTAACAATCTTTTTAGATACTTCTTTTTTCTTCTTCTTTTTCTTTTCTTTACCTGCTACATAAGTGTTTAATACTATGTATTCAAGTAAAAAGTCTTCATTAGCATATTCTTTTACTTTATCTTCTACTTTTTCGTCTTTTTCTATTTTCTCGTTGTTTGTATCTGTATTCATATGCTCTTGCATATAATTCCATAGTTTTAATGCATATTGGAAATTAGTATTCTTTAATATTACGTTTGTTTTCTTTATTGGTGAAGTTACAAGTGTTATATGTAATTTATTAATAGTTTTATATAGTTCTGAAGAAGTTAAATCTGTTACTTTATCTTCTAGTTTTTTAATTCTATCAAGAACATTTTGAATACTATTTTCATCTTTATCATCAGTATCAAGACTACTATTTAAAGTAAGTGATATTTCATATTTAGTATGTCCTACTTTAGTAGTACCTTCATATTTTAATTCTTTATTATCTACAGCATCAGTTACACTTTCTAAGGCTTTTTTCTTAAAGTTAATATATGATCTCATATTTTGAATTAAGCTGTAGATGAATCTATTTTCATATGTATCATAACTTTCTTCTTTATTTATATTTAATATCTTAGAAGGTTTAATATCTCCTGTATCTTTATCAAATTCTTGTATTAAGTTTGTATTTCTTGCTAAGTGTTTAATACTATCAACTGTTATTCTTCTTGCTAATTCTACTTTTACTATGTCTTCTTCATTAATAATGAATCTATTAGGGTTTCTTAAAATGTTATCAATGTATCTAATTGTATCTTCCATTATTACTAACCATTCAAGAGAGAATTCTGTCTTGTTATAGTCAGTTTTAATATTTAAAGAAGATATTAAGTTTTCATTAAATTCTTTTATTTGGTCTTCTTCATATTCGTTATATAAATTACCAAGTTGTAATTCACCAACTTCGAAGTCACTATCAACTTTAGATTCTTTTTCTTCTTTATCTTCTAAATCTAATACTTCTACATTGTCCATTCTATCACCCCAATTCTTTTTATTATTTTACTATGTTAATTTCTTAAGTCTTAATACATACTCCTTACATTCTTTCATCTTATCTTTTCCAAATGTATTATCTAAGAATTCAACATATCCATCTATTTCATCTCTTATATATGAAATATTTAACTGTTCAAATTTTCTTAAAATCTTTTTAGCTATGAAGTAATCTACTCCTTCAATTTCATCTCCTCCGCATGCTACATAAACTGGTACGAATTTCTTCATATGTGCAACGATACGGTTACCGAAAGCTATACGGAAATGTTGGATAACATAGTCATCCATTTGTTCAATCTTTTGAAGTGTTTCTTCTGAAACTGGATTATTTTCAATTGCTTCTTTAAATAAGTTATTCATGTAACTAAAGTTAATGTCTTGTGCTGGTACATCTTCTGGTTGGAATACTTCTCCTTTTTCGTTTATATCTATAGGCATAGCACGGTCGTAAACTTTATCTGTAACCATGAATGTTGAGTCGTCGTTATTGATTGTTCCTATATACCAAACATTTTCAGGTATTTTTAATTTTCCACCTTTAACATGTTTTGGGTCATTTTTCCAAGAGCTTGCAACAAGTTCTACTATCCATTCATCATGATCTGGCATCTCTAGTATTGATAACATTTCAGCGAAGTAGTACTCAACACGGGAGATGTTCATCTCATCGAGAATAACTGTATAAACGTCATCAGTATATCCTGCTACATATAATTCTTTTAATACTTCTGTTTCATTAAACTTCTTAGTAAATTCGTTGAAGTATCCAAATAACTCAGTTCTATCACGCCATGAAGGCTGTACTGATGCGATACATGAGTCATGTTTTAAGAATTTTCCCCAAGCATATGCTAAGGAAGTTTTACCTGTTCCTGAAATACCTTGTAAAATAACAAGTTTTGTAGATGCAAGAGCTGATATAAATAATCTTATTAACTGTGGCTTATAGTATAAATGTAACTGTGATGCAGCAAAGTTTCTAAAATTATCACATAACTCAGGTAATGTAAATGAATTACCATAGTTTTGAATCTTATAATTAATAAATTCTTGGTCAATAGCATCAAGTTTAGAGAATCTTGGAGCTTCAGTAGGTCCAGTATCTTCTTCTTGTTGTTCTTCAGGTGATTCTGTATCTGGTTCATTTGGTTTAATACCTAAATGTGATACTTTCATAGCAAGTATTTCTTCACGTTCTTTAACAAGTGTTGCTACTTTGTTATTTAACTCTCCTACTTCTTCAAGTAAAGATTCTTGTTCAACAAGTGTCTTTCTAAATCTTATATATTTTCTTATTAAGAAATATACAAGTAATCCTACAGCAGCAAAAAGCACTAGTAAAAGAACTATTGCAATTACTACAAATATCCATTCTGGTCCTGAAAAATCATCTTTATAAAAGTTAATTATTTCAATATAACCTTTAATATTAAAGATTTTACCAAAGCCATTAACAAATCCCATTATAATGTCTATAAATCCATTAAATGTTTGGGATAAGAATTCATATAAGAATCTAAAAAATGTATCCATTATATCACCTATCTATCATTTTTATTTATCGTATATCATTAATATTTTATCATTATTTTTAGCTTGTTTACAATATTTTGAATTCTTAGCTACTATGATATATTCAAAGGCATTAAATAAGACTAAATCATCATCAATATTTTCTCTTCCAATATAAATTGCAAACTTATATCCATCTCTTATCATATCCTTGATATCATTACCATATTTAGCATAATCATCTAAATCTATTTTAAATACAGCTTGATTTTTATAACATTCATTTCCTGTTATAGTTAATACTTTTTGAAGTTTTTCTTTATTAGCATATAAAGAAGTATTAAATTCAATTAAATATTTATTATTTGTTGTACCTGATTTAATATCTTTAATAATTAAATCAGTAACTAAATAATATTCTATTAATAATTTATCTTCTCCAATATCTTCTTGATTAAATACTCTTTCTATAGCATAACTACTATAAATCTTAGGGAATTTTAAATGATGTTCTAATTCTAAATCAATTACTTCATCTCTATTAGTTGTAGTTCTTTCCAAAGAGAAATCTTCAGTACCTAAAAATTCAAAGAATTCTTTTCTTTTCTTTTTAGTTGTTGCAAGTAATTTTGTTATTTTCTCTTGAAATAATGAATCTAAAGTACCAAATAAATCTTTTCTATGATCACATAATAATTTAATAAGTCCTTTATCATCCATTAAGTTAACTTCATCAAAACATAATATATAGTTAAATAAAACATACATTTCTGCTAATTTATCTTTTGTTTCAGGATCTGTTCCATCCATTTGTTTAGTTAATGTTTTATTTAATTGATTGAATATTAATTCTTCTAAATTATCATTTTCTTCATCATAATAGTTATAATATCTTGCTTTAATATATGTATCTAATAAAGGTTCAAAAAGTTCTTTATCATATAAATCAAGTAAGTTCTCTTTAGCAAAAACTTCAATGTTATTTTTTTCAAACTTGATGTATTCCTCTATCATGTCCATAAAACCACTTCCTATTCACTAGCAAAAGTTATTACTGAAGTTTGGTTGACAAATGGATAAGTATAATTGTTTTCAGTATTTAACTTATAAAATCGTACAGATGTACTTGATACAGCATCTGTTCTAAATGTGACACTATTTAGATAGTCATAACCATCAGATAGTGTTGTTGATGTTGTCCTAACAGCTTTAAGATATGCTTCATTTGTCATATCTAGTCTAAATGAGCTAGGATCAAATGTTAAAGTAATTAAAGCTGCTGTACAATTTGGTTTATCATTTGCAGATAATGCAAGATATTCGGCAATTTCTAGTCTATCTCCAACAGAATAATCACCAAAAGCATTAATTACTTTATAATAATCTAATGTATTTGTAATATTGAAATCTAAATATTGATTTCCAGGGCTATCAATAATTTCATATGACAAACCAATTTCTCCAACATTTATTGTAAATCTTCCTTTTAGTGTTTTTGTATATGGCGAAGTTGCATTAGTTTCTACTTCTAACCAAATTGAATCCCCATCATAAAGGTTCGTATTAGGAGTCATAGTAATTGAAAAACGATCGGTGTTTACTCCATTCATAATAAGTCCAGTTGATTTTGTAGAAACGCAAGTAACATTTGAAGAACATTCAAAAGAAATATTGTATTCAATATTTAATGGAGAAGATACAATATTATTCTTTTTACTATCCATATTAAATGTTACTACAACAGGTTCTACTCCAGACCAATTATCAAGCTGGTAAATAGACATATTTTCACTTAATTTGTCACTATTAAAATAGAAACCTTTTGTACTTAAATAATAATTTCTTATTCCACGATAAATATATCTACCATAGGTTGCTGTTACTGCTAAAGAAATTACAATTATAGAAAATATTATGATTCTTTTTTTAGTAATTTTTATTTTCTTCATACAAATCTTTCCTATCATAATAAAGATATCATATTTTGCTATTTTATACAATTAAATACAATAAAAAAACGTATCTTTTGATACGTTGATTATTTTTATTATTGTACTGTAGTGATTTGAATATCGAAATCGATACTATCACCAGATGCGTTGTTTTCACAATCAACATCTTGTCCTTCAATCCACATATATACTCTTACTTTAGTAACACCAGCAGCTAATTGGAAAATTTCTTGGTTTCCTGTTCCACCAGTGAAAGCAGCAGGTGTTCTATAATCTACAGATACAGTGTCAAAATAGTTACCATATGTAGTTGTATGTGCAGTTGAACTAGCAGCGTTCATTAATACGTTGTTACCAGCAGCTATTTCAGCTTTAACTCCTGAATAAGGAATTTGAGCTGCTCCAGTTTTTGAAGTGTTTGTTGTGTAAACGTCACGAGCTTGAGCTACACCTGAGTCAGTGTGAACATCAAAGTTTGGTTCCCAAATATATACATTAGATGTATCAGTAGTTTTTAAACCTTGGATAGTTGCTAAAGCTGTTTCTTCAGTAGCATTTCCTTCTACAACGAAAGCAATTCTTGAAGCATTTTTGATTCCTAAATCAGTAGCTCCATGTTTCTTAACTCCAGAGTTTCCTGTTAAAGCAATTCTTGTTGCTTTATTTACTTTTAAGAACATATCGAATGCTATATATCTTCCTGTTGTAGTTGATTTAGTGTCAGTTTCTTGAGTAGCAGTAATGATATAATCTCCGTTTGAGTTATCTTGAATAACTCCATAGAACATTTTCATATGTCCATCAGTATCAAGTGCTCCTATAGTAGAAACTGGCTCCATTGATGCAGGGATTTGATTAACGTTAGCTGCATATGCCGCATTAACGTTAGTAGTTAAATCCTCTGTTTGAAGTAATGACTTCCAGTTTGTTGCATCGGCAGATATTTGAATACCATTCTTTGCATCTACGTTAACTGTTAAAGTACTAACAGTTACAGTTTGGTTTGCTGTAAACCATGCGTAAGTTGTTGTTGTAAACATTACCGTTGTAAAAAATAATGCTATTAACAATAATAATAAACGTTTCTTGTGATTTCTTCTTTCTTTTTCCTTTTCCATTTTTTATCCCTCCAATATCTTCTATTGATAATTGAAGTATAGCACCCATGTGTTAAGTGCGCAATAGTTTTTTGTCAATTAATATGTAATTTGTCACTTTGGTTGTCACTAGTCAGTTTTTTGACTTGCATGTACGTTTATTTCAATGTTTTCAACAGTATCTTGATATTTAGCCATTTTATGCTCTATAGGGAACTTTACAGTAATCATGTAAGTATCAGTTGTATTTGCTGCAAAAGTAAAGTTTCTAGGTTGTGTCAACATCTTTCTAAAATATGTACCATCATCATCTTGTATTACTTGGTTACTAGACACAGCATCCACATTATTTCCACCATTTGTCATATATAGTTCATATTCAAGTGGAAGATTAGTTGTTGTTATTACTTCTATATAATATTCTAGATTTACTTCTGTTCTATCATTATCTCTATAATTTGACACACTAAATGTATACGAATAAGTATCACCAGGTATCATTTCAGTTAATGTTATATCTTGATGAGTATACTGGTCGTTTGCTATAAAGAAGGCAATGTCAATTGTCGCATTACCAGTTGCTTCTGTTTTAAATCTTGAAAGCGTATATGGTACTAGAATCAACAATGCAATTAAAAGGATAAATAATATGCATATTTCTACTTTTAGTTTTGTATTACTAAGTATTTTCTTCATATATTCCTCCCTTATAATCTTATCTTCTTCACTTAATTTATCTATTTTTTCTTTTCCTTGTTTTCTAAAGAGCGATATAGTGTACCCTAAAAGGATAAATGACATAATTGCTCCAAATACTACTTTAGGATCTGTAAATACTTTAATCCAAACAGCATAACCACCATAGATGTTAATTACTTTACCTATTATGGAATCTTCATTTATAGGATTATCTATAGTATTATTTGCATCTCCTTTAGTAATAATAGCTTTTTCTTTTTTTTCCACAATTCTGTGGGTAATTATTGCTCCATCTTTTTTATAAGAAACTATATCCCCAACTTCATAATTTGTATCTAGCTTTACAAGTATTAAATCCATCTTTTCTATTGTTGGTGACATACTTCCACTAACTACTTCAAAAAATGTATATCCAAATATATTAGGATAATCTTTTTTTAGTACTTTAACAGAAAAAAAGTTATACAAGGCAAGTAACATTAGTAATACTGTAATTATACTAAGTACCGTTGTTATAACTTTAGTCGTAATCTTTATTATTTTTTTATACATAACACACCTACTAACCCGTGTACTCGACTAGGCTTTCACCTGAAAAATGTTGTGTTATATCAACTTCTACTGGTATTTCAAGTGTGTTACCATGTACTTTCCCCAATTCGCTATCTTTTTCATCGTTTGTTTCTAAATTTACCCAACTTAAATATACTCTCAAAGTATTAGTTTCATTATCTTCTATTTCATCTAAAGTTATTATATTACTATAAGTAAACTCTCCAGTTCTTACTATATTCTTATTATCTACCTCAACAATGTTATTAATTACAAATTGATCACTGTCAAGATTAGAAAAGTCAAATGTTATATCATATCTTATTGATGTATCTGTATCATTAGGATCTATTACTATATCAAAGTATCCAGTCATTCCTGGTGCTACTTTTCCATCCTTAACATTCGCTGATCCATTCCAGTGTACTTCATTTACTGTAAATGTTTGGCTGCTTCCTGAAACACTAGTATTATTTATTTTGATTTGCCACTTTGCAAGATCTGTGTGAGTTGTATGAGTTTTAGAACTTTCAAACAATGAATATGCTTCTGCAAAGAAAAAGATTGCTACTATGAAAAAGAATGGCGCTAGCACCATTAAATATTTTTTCATTATTTCTTTTTAAATTCCTTATATATTGCATAGATTTCATATAAGAATGCAATGAATAATGGGAATACTACAAGGAATAGGAATCCCCACTTAGACTGAAATACTGATATAATTTTTCCAAATAAACTATAAGAATGAGTTGATTCTTTAGTTCCTAATACAAATTGACTTGAAACTTGCTTACCATCTTCAGTAGTAAATGTTGTTTCTTTATCATTTACTTTTTCTTTAGACTTAACTTCTAAATACTTTATCTTTCTATCAGGAGTATTATCATAACAGAAGATTTTATCTCCTTCTTTGATATCATCGTTAGCTACTTTCTTAATAAATAAGATATCATTCTTCTTGTATTCATCATTTCCCATTTTTTCATCTACAAGAAGAACTGATTTACCTAGGAATTGTGATACTCCGTAGTCATTTCTATTTAATAGAAATCCTGTTGTAAAAATAATCAATATTAAATATAGACATACTACAACGCCTACAACTATTTTTAAAACTTTTTTCTTCATATTATTACCTCTATTTCCACATTGTTATTATAATATAATTTTAGCATAATTAAGGTTGGTATGCAAATAAAATATATTTAAAAAGTAGTATTGTAAAAATACTACTTTTATTATTAATTATTATTTATTTTATCCACCATGATACTTTATAGATGTTTTACATGTTACTGATGGAGAACAATATGATGTTGTCCAAGATCCCCAATCAGTATATCCACAGCAATCTACATTTGTACACGTATTATCACATTGTTGACAATTACAATCTACATAATAATATTCTTTACAGCTTCCTCGACTCCAACCACAGTCACCATGTGTTGGTAATCCGCAATCACGTTCTGAACCGTAATGGGAACAGTTTGGAGTACCACCTGTACAACTATAATTATAAGATTTGCAACCATTTTGGCATCGTTGACAATTACAATTATGGGTTCCACAGCAAGTTTTAGTACATGTTGCAACAGACCTTGTACTATATACTGGATAACTTGAAATATTATAGTTACATATATTTGAATTTCCAGCATTATCACTAATTTTTTGGGTTCCAGATGATTTTTTTGCCCCTAAATTATATGATTCTGTTGTACAACCACTTCCACCGTCATCTTTACAACCTACTGTCACATTTACTCCATCTAAAGAATCTCCTCCATAAGATACTGTACAAGTAGGTTCTTTTCTATCAGAATAAATATTATAAGGTCCATTTGTGCAATTAAATAAAACTCCAGATTGAGAACTAAATCCTACATTTCCACTCGCTTGTTTTACTTTTATTGTTTCACCTTCATTTATGAATTCTAAACTTGAATACCTACAATCTGTTGTCCATCCATCCGTTGAATTCTCTCCAGCTGTACATCCACTTATTGGTTTATTAATAACTTCAAGTCCAACAGTAACGCTATCTATATTTTTCCATGTAGAGTTGCCATATAAAACCCTACATCCATTAACATTACTTGCATCATCCTTTTTAAATGATACTGAACAAGAATTTGTATTACCTGCATTATCTTTAATATAACCTGTATAAGTTACACCTGTTGTATTATCTGATTGTATTTTTGTGTTAGGCTCTGAATATCCACCTAATCCATAGGAATTAACTCCACTTAAATTATCTGTTGCAGATCCAAAAGATACACTTACAGTTAAAGATTTATACCAATTATTATTTCCCATTGTTCCTGTTGTTTTTAATACGCATTCTGGTTGTGTTGAATCTTTCTTATAAGATACATTACATGTAGAAGTATTACCTGCTATATCTTTTATGTATCCTGTGTATGTTGTTCCTCCAGTATCATTCGGATTATTTATTGTTTTACTTCCTGTATAGCTTCCTATTCCATATTCCCTTACTCCACTAGTTGCATCAGTATTTGTATTAAATGATGTTTTTACAGAATCTGATACATACCAATTGTTATTTCCCATTGTTCCTTCTGTTATTAAACTACAAACTGGATTTGTTACGTCTCTTTTAAAACTTACTACACATCTAATAAAGTTTTCTGCTTCATCTTCTACGTATCCTATATATGTCACTCCTCTTGTATCTTGATTATGTACTAAGCTTGTTATGTCAGTTCTTCTATTTAAATTTCCTGTTGATACAGTAATATTTTTTACTTTTATTCCGCTTTTTGCTTCAGGTGAAGTTCCAACTAAGTCATCATATTTTGTAAAGTTAACAGTTACATCTGATGTGTACCAATCTGGATTATCTTTATGCTGTCCATTTGATATTATTGCACATGTTGGCTTTGTATTATCTATCCTTATGGCTATTGGTGTTGTTTCTTCACTTGTTATGCCATTTACATCTATACTTCTAAATGAAATATTTTCATTCATTTCTACCGTTACTGCTCTTCCTGTGCAATCATCTCCAGGACATAAGTCTTGCCATATTCCATCTTTATTCCACTGGAATTTATGAACAGTATTTTTTAAGTCACCTATAGATACATTTTCTCCTGCATTAGGACTTCCTTTTGTTAATGTTATATAAATTTTTTGCGCCCACTGTCCTGATTCATAAGTTGTTTTTTGTATCTCAGTATTTCCTGCTAAATTTTTGGCTACTTCATTTTCTTTTATTATAGTTGTAGTAGGGCTTTTATACTCATATATTGTTACATGTCCTGTTACTTTCTGTTCTTGATATGTATATGTAAGTTCATACTTTCCTAGCTTATTTGGATCAACTTTATCTACATCATCTGGATATATTACTGGAGCATCATCAAATCCTGTTCCATCTACTACTCCAATTACTTCTCCTTTAGAGTTTTTCTTTACATATGATGCTTTTATACCTAATTCTTCTTTTAATGCTGACTTTGGTATTCCCTTATATCTATACAAATTAGGAGGTGTTGCAATACTATATTCTACAGTTGATGAATTAGTCCATGCTGAATCACAATACTTATCATTCATATTGCTGTACTCGTCCCCTGGACACACTAAACAAGTATGATATGTATAATCATCTTTTCCATTCTTAATTACTATTACATAGCTAGAATTACTACAACTATCTCCATTATAGTCTGTAACTTCATCTATATAATGTTGGGCAACTAAAGTATTAAGGGGTACTATTTGGGCTCCTAATACTTCACTTGGTCTATATTTTCTATTATCATTAAAAAACTCTTTTCCTGATTCAGTTAGAGTTCTTTCAGATTCAGTATAATAGTCTTCTCTAAATCCTTTCATACTACCTGTAAATGTGATAACTGCAATTATTACTAGTATTCCTAATATTATAATTGCACCAATTATTTCCGTTAAAGTAAATCCTTTTCTATTCATAGTACACCTCATAGTTTCCTATTATAAATATAATTATATATTATTTATTGTTGTATTACAACAATAAAGAACTGATATTAAGTTCTTTTTTACTAAATTAATTTAATACTTTTAGTCACTCTATATTTATCAAATAATTAAAAAAAGAATAACTCTTTTTAGAGTTATTCGCTTTCCATTATCATTGGTATTATTTGTTTTTTACGAGATACCATTCCATCAAGGAATGTTCCTTCTTCTACTAATTTTCCAAAAGATCTAGATAATATATTAATTGTAGATTGGTTATTATCAAATAAGATATAACTTCCTTTCTTTAATATATCTGTTACTATTAATAAAGTAAAAGAAGAAGCTGTATTTAGTTTTAAAGTATTAAGAGCATCTACAAACTTATCTTTTCTATCTAGTACCCTGTTTCCATCCATAGTAGTTATTTGTGCTACTTTAAATGTCTTAGTACCTATATCAAATGTCTTAATATCAGAATTAATCAATTCTATCTCAGTCTTATTATCAATATTAGAACTTGCATTAAATATTTCTGTTGCATATGTCTTATAATCAAGTCCACATATTGCTTCAAGTTTTTCTACTACTTCAATATCAGTATCAGTTGTAGTTGGGCTTGAAAGTGCTAATGTATCTGATATTATTCCACCTAGCATTATTCCTGCAATATCTTCAGGTATTTCTACTCTTGCTTCTCTAAATAATCTATAAACAATTGTATTTGTACTACCAACAGCAGAGTTTCTAAAGTTTATTGGATTATTAGTAATAATATCACCTATTTTATGATGATCTATAACTTCTAATATTTCTGCTTGTTCTAGTCCATCTGCACTTTGTTTAAATTCATTATGATCAACAAGAATTACTTTTTTCTTTTTCTTATTTCTAACATCAGTTAATCTAAATAGGCCTTTACATATACCATTTTTATCTACAATTGGATAGTTATTAAATCCATATCTTTTAGATTCTTCTAAGAAGTCATCATAATACATAGATTCAGATATTGTTATTGGTCTATTACCTGTTGAAATAGTTTTTATATAATTACTAAACATTATCTTTTTAACTGTTTTAAAGCTATTAAATTTAGTTCTAATTATATTCACTTTATTCTTTCTAGCTATTTCCAAATGTTCTTCTTTAATAATAGAATCTCCAGTTAATATTAAAAGTTTAACTCTATGATTTACTGCAGCTTCAATAATGCTATGTCTATCTCCCACTATTAAAATATCATCATTCTTAAATTCAAATTGTTCAATAAAAGTTGTACTCTTATATGTTACTGCATTAACATAACCTTTTATTTCATCATCAGCTTTTAATACTTCTTCTCCTTCTAGAGTTTTTAAAATATTTTCATATGAAGTAAATAAGAAATTATCTATTTCAAAAGATGCTTTAAGTATCATTTTTGCAGTTATTATATCTAAGAATTTATTATCTTTATCAACTATAGGTACACCTGTAACATTATTCTCTTCCATATAGTTATGAGCATCTTCAATAGATGCTAATTCATTTAAATGTAAATCTTTATGATATAAGATATCTTTTATTTGCAATTTAACGTTATTTAGATATTTTGGAGTTTTTATATTAAATCTATCTAATATATATTTTGTTTCTTCGTTAATTTCACCTAGCACTCTTGCTTCTGCATATACTCCTAAACATTTCTTTAAATATTCCATAGCTATTGCACTTGTAACTGAATCTGTATCTGGAAATTTATGTCCAAAAATATATACTTTTTCCATTTTTACCACCTTTTTAGAATGGAAGTTTCATTTTTCCATTTGACATTTGTTTCATCATTTTTTTCATTTGATCAAATTGTGTTAATAGTTTATTAACTTCTTGAACAGATAATCCACAACCTTGGGCAATTCTTGTTTTTCTACTAGCCTTGATTATATCTGGATTTTTTCTTTCTTTTGGTG
>JAEEGL010400770.1_pt1 | contig 16072 bp, 8 predicted proteins | sample 9134231 | NCBI WGS metagenome assembly JAEEGL01 (sample SAMN16246548, study PRJNA631951) | gut metagenome | biome: gut microbiome; feature: rumen; material: fiber-attached | host: Bos | place: Iran: Karaj | collected 2018-10
AAACTTGCCCAGCTCCATCGAGGTCTGGTAGGCATCGTCCACCATCAGCTGCATCAGGTCGTCGGCATCGACGACAGTGCCCTCACGACTCTTCATCTTGCCGTTAGGCAGTTCCACCATGCCGTAGCTGAAGTGGGTCAGGTCCTTGCCCCACTTAAAGCCCAGCCGGTCGAGTAGCAGGGCGAGCACCTGGAAATGGTAGTTCTGCTCGTTGCCCACGACGTAGATCATCTTGTCTATCGGGTAGTCCTCATAGCGCATCTCAGCGGTGCCGATGTCCTGCGTCATGTAGACGCTGGTGCCGTCGGAGCGCAGCAGTAGCTTCTGGTCGAGACCGGCGTCGGTCAGGTCGGCCCACACGCTGTTGTCGTCCTTGCGGAAGAAGAGTCCTTTCGCCAGACCCTCTTCCACCTTTTTCTTGCCACGCAGGTAGGTCTGGCTCTCGTAGTAGATTTTGTCGAAGCCGACGCCCATCTTGCGGTAGGTCTCATCGAAGCCGGCGTACACCCAGTTGTTCATTGTCTCCCACAGCTGGCGCACCTCCTTGTCGCCCTGCTCCCATTTGACGAGCATGTCGTGGGCCTCCTTGATGAGTGGTGCCTCCTGCTTGGCACGCTCCTCGTCAAGGCCCTGTGCCACGAGCTCTTTCACCTGCTCGCGGTAGTGCTTGTCGAAGAGCACGTAGTAGTCGCCAATGAGGTGGTCGCCCTTCTTGCCAGAGCTCTCGGGCGTCTCGCCGTTGCCCCACTTCTGCCAGGCCAGCATCGACTTGCAGATGTGTATGCCGCGGTCGTTCACGATGTTAGTCTTCACCACGCGGTTGCCGTTGGCCTCCATAATCTTGGCCAGCGACCAGCCCAGCAGGTTGTTCCTCACGTGGCCCAGATGGAGCGGCTTGTTGGTGTTGGGGCTGGAGTACTCAATCATCACCAGCGGAGAAGCCTCGTTGGCAGTCTTTACGCCGAAGTGCTCGTCCTGGTCGATGGCTTCGAGTAGCTTGAGCCAGGCACCTTGGCCCACGCTGAGGTTCAGGAAGCCCTTCACCACGTTGAACTTATCCACGGCCTCACAGTGCTCCTGCAAGTACTGGCCTATCTCCTGGGCAGTCTGCTCAGGACTCTTCTTAGCAGCCTTGACAAAAGGGAAAACCACGAGGGTCAGGTTGCCCTCAAACTCGCTGCGCGTCTTCTGTAGCTGCAGCATCTTCTCGCTGGCCTCCATGCCGTAGAGTGCTTTCACGGCCTCGCCGGCGGCCTGGCTAATCATTGTCTCAATATTCATGTCAGTATTTTCTTTCGGGCTGGCACAAGGCCGGCCTCGACTTTTTACTTTCTCCTCCCCTTCGGGGACGTCGGGTGGGGTTTCCCTCTCTACTTTCTCCTCCCCTCCGGGGAGGTCGGGTGGGGTTCTCCCCTTCAAGGGTGCAAAGGTACGGCTTTTTTCTGACATTCATTTCATTTTTAGTGAAAAAAGCGGGCTGTTTGCGAAAAAAGTTGTAACTTTGCACCTGAGAAACCGAACAGCACAGCGTATGGAACGATCAGAAAACGGGCAACAGACGCCATCGGCGACAGCACCCATCGGTATTTTCGACAGCGGCTACGGCGGGCTTACCATCCTGCATGCCATCCGCCAGTTGCTGCCTGAGTACGACTATCTGTACTTGGGCGACAATGCCCGTGCCCCCTACGGCCCACGCTCTTTCGACGTTGTCTATGAGTTTACGCGGCAGGCCGTCGAAGCACTGTTCCGACAGGGGTGTCAATTGGTCATCCTTGGTTGTAACACGGCCTCGGCAAAGGCACTGCGCACCATTCAGCAGGTCGACCTGCCACGATGGGATGCACAGCGCCGGGTGCTCGGCGTCATCCGTCCTACGGCCGAAGTTATCGGTACGCTTACGACGTCGCGCCATGTGGGCATCCTGGCCACCGAGGGCACCATCCGCAGCCAGAGCTACAATCTTGAAATCTGCAAGCTCCACCCCGACATCGTGGTGTCGGGCGTGGCTTGTCCGCTGTGGGTGCCTATCGTCGAGAACAATGTCTGCGATACACCTGGTGCCGACTATTTCGTGAAGCGTGACATCGACCGTCTGTTCAGCCTCGATCCGCTCATCGATGCCGTCATTCTGGGTTGCACTCACTATCCCCTGCTCATGCCCGCCATCTGCAGGCATCTGCCACCCCACGTGCGCCCCGTGCCGCAGGGCCGTTATGTCGCCGAAAGCCTCTCCAGCTATCTCATTCGCCATTCCGACCTCAGTGCTCGCTGCTCACGTGGAGGCACTGTGCGCTACCTCACCACCGAGAACATCCAGAGCTTCCGTGAGCACGCCCAGCTCTTCCTCAACCAGGAAGTCAGCGTGGAGAGCATCACGCTGTAGCTGTGCGCTGACTACCCAACACCCCAATATGAAAACTATCATTAACAAATACATTCACACTGCGAAGTACTTTCACACACGAAACATCATTTTGTGGATGGCCGTCATGCTTTGCTGGTCAGTCAATGCCAGTCCTCAGTCAGAAAACCAACTTTTAGAAAGAAATATCAGATTCTATGAGAAGTGGGAAAAACAAACGAGTGAACAGCTGCTTAAGAAGGCACTCGAATACATGACGTCAGAAGAGCATCTCGACAGTCTGCTCGTCACCCTGAATATCGTAGCAAACCGTTATTATGCCAACCCGAAAGATAAACAGCGACAAAAGGAAGGCGTCATGGCTTTTAGTGGCTTAGGACTATCCTACATCATCTTTTTTAATGAGTATCCCAAAGCCTACCATAACCTTCTTATCGCTAAGAAACTTGCTACCGATGGTGGTTTTACCACGTTCCTGCCGGAGATAGAGATGAACATTATTAATATCAAGCAGTCGCTCATGGCACTGCTTGAAGAAGAGGACTACAGCTCCGACTTTATAGAGCAATACAAAAAAGTATTTCGTCAAGCCATTGAGATTGAAGACTATCAAAATATCACTATCGCCATCATGAATATGGCCATTGTGGCATGTGAGAGTGGAAGCGAGGATTTGGTTGCCGATGAGATAACCGCTTTCGAAAACTTGGTGTTTCCACCGCAACAGCAGACCCCCCAGTACCAATATGCCCGGATTATCATCAATGGCATTAAGGCTTTTGCCAAGAAAGACTACTCCACAGCATTAGGGGAATTTGACAAACTGATGGACATGAAGGTGGTCAACAAAACCATTGATCTTGCACACCAATTCAACTACCATATCATGAGGGCCTTAGTGTTCAAGACGTTAGGTGAAAAAGATATGATTATCAAAGAATTGGATGCCATGGAGAAATTGGGCCTCGAGTCGAGTATGTCTGAGTTGGCACTCAATGCTTTCAAATATAAATACGAATACTACAAGACCACTGTGCCTCAGAAGGACTCATGTGCCAAATATCATCTGCTCTTCCTTGAGAGTAAGGACAGCATGATGAATCATCGAAGACTCAATTCTTTGAGGGAAACTGAACTCATGTTTCAGCTGAACGTGGCCAACGAACAAATGCGCACGCAGACCTATGAGCAACGCCTGCAACGCCACATCACCGTGGGCACAGGCATAATCACGCTGTTGCTCACCGTGCTCCTCGTTATACTCTATCACAACTATCGTAACGTCAGCCTGAAAAACAGGTTGCTTTACCAGCGCAACGTCGAACTGCTGCAGGCCAATAACGAAAAGGATAACATGCGGCAGAAATACAAGAGCAGTTCGCTTACCAACACAGATAAAGAGTCGATGCAGCAGGACATCATTTCGGTTATGGAGAATAGCGATGAAATCTTCCAACAGGACTTCTCGCTGACAAGGCTGGCCACCATTCTTGAAGCCGACCACCACCATGTGTCGCAGGTCATCAACGAACAACTCAACCAAAACTTTGCATCTCTGCTAAACCAGTATCGCATCATAGAGGCCTGCCGACGGATGAACACGCCCGAGATCTATGGTAACCTCACTATCGAGGGCATTGCCAATGGTGTGGGATTCAAATCAAGACCCTATTTCGTGAAGGTCTTTAAAGAGCTTACCGGTCTCACACCGTCGGCCTACCTGAAACTGGCAAAAGAACAAAATTTGACCAAATAAGCCCGAACAACCCTTGTTTTTGTCCTATACGATAATAAAGTACAAAGCGAAAAGCCGCTTTGTGCGCTGTTTCTCGCAAATTGTCTACCTTTGCAGCATCTTTTATTCATTATTGTCTAACAACTAAACAACTATCGTATGAAAACAAGAAACGGACTTTTGATGGCGTTGGCTATGCTCTGCCTATGCTGCCTGGCGGCTAAGGCTCAGACCGCGCCAGCTGGCGAGAGCTATTCCTACAGCAGGGCTAGTAATTCTTACGTTCTTAACTACGGGTACTTCTATCAGAATAACATGAGTGACTTCGCCACTGAGGTGTTTTTCTCTGATGACAACAAGGTGTACTTCCATAACATTGTGGCACAACCGCCCATTAGCCACGACTACTGGATAGAGGGAAAGCTGGAAGGCCAGTCTATTACTATTGAGTTGCCTATTCAACCGGCTGAGTATAGTGCTGACGACATGTTTATTGCGGCACTACGCTTCAGTGCCGAGGATAATACGCTCTATTATGCTCCTGACGTGACGTCAGTAAGCTTGGACTACGATCCTGCCACGGGTTTCATCTGTTCGCCGGAAGGCAGCGAGCTGGCTAAAGGCACGTTGGCAATAGGCATGGTCAAAGCTGAAGACAAGTCGTGGTCGGGAAGTGCCGACTACAACTTCCGCCTTGAGCGGATTGCCAATCCGCCCATCGTTGCACCTGAGGGATTGGAGATTAAACAGTATGCACTCACAGGTGAAGATTATATAGGTGCTTTTGTCAACGTAGGCTTCGATGGCAACGATGTCTACGTGCAGGGCATTTTCGATTATTTGCCCGATGCTTGGGTGAAAGGCACTATCAGTGGCGACAAGGTCATATTTGCCAACAAGCAGTATCTCGGCGTAGATCCTTCGATCAATCGTCACTGTTATTTGATCTCAGCCACATACGAGGAACTCACCGCTCCGTATTCCGGCAGGATGTACTCACTAGCCGACGAAGACATCGTCTTCGACTACGATGCCGGCAGCCAGACACTCTCGAACAGCTCTTGCTTCTTGGTCAATGGCGGAAAGGATGAACCCTACGGTTACATCCCATACAACCTTATGCGCATGGCTCTTTACACGGGAGAGGTGGGCACACTCGTCCCTCCCACATGGAAAAGACTCAACGAGCACGACCACCAAGACTACTACAACTGGGGCGGATTATGGGGACGCATGGAGTTTGGGCTACCCACTACCGACGCTGAAGGCAACTACTTGAATCGAGAGAACATGTCGGTTGCCATCTATGCCCGCGTCAACGGCGAAGTGGTTCCAATGCGGTTTATGACCGAGGACTATGACTATATTGAGGCTGACATGACTGAGCTGCCCTTTGGCTATAACGACCTTTACTCTTATCTTATTTATGGATGGGGAACCGAAATGACCGTCTACTACTACACGCTGGGTCCCGAAGCCTATGGTCTGCAGACCGTTTATCGCGCCGATGGCGAAGAGCTGCGCTCCGACATCGCATGGAAGGAAGTCACTACCATTGGTACGAACATTCAGCCCGATGCTGCCCATCCGGCATATCCCGAAGTCGATACTAACGACGTCGGTCCGTCCATACTTTGCGGATACAGAGCAGAGGACACTACGAGTTGGGGCGTGAACAAGCGGCAGACTTACGATGTGGCTACCAAACTGGACGATGCTGCTCTCGTGGGTACTCACATCGACGAAATAACCATCCCACTCAAGGACGTTGCCAGCCTGACGGATGTAAAGGTGTGGCTGTCGTCGCAACTGCGCGTAGAGGACAGCAAGAACGTGCCCGACCTCGTTTGTCTCGACGTGACACCTACCGACGACGGACTTTTCACCGTCACGCTGCCTAAACCCTATATCATTCCAGAGGGGGGTGTCTATGTGGGTTACTCAATCACTGTTCCTGAGGTGTCATCTCCTTCTGTCGCTCAGCCTATTGTCACGATTCCTGAAAGCAATCCCAATGGATTCTATATTCACACGTCAGACAGATACCTGAAGTGGATGGACTTGTCGGATCTTCTGACCCTCACCGCTCCCATTCAAGTGGCTGTGTCTGGCAAGGAGGTTAGAGAGAATGCCGTTGGTGTGAAGACAGGCGACTTGGCGTATGCTGAGGTAGGCAAGCCCTTCGAGACGGAGATTACTTTTGTCAACCACGGCGTCAAGGGTGTACAGTCGATTGACGTGGAATACACTGTCGACGGTACAACAACCACTGACCACGTTGATTTAGACACCCCTGTGGAAGGTGCCTTCGGACTCACGTTCAAGGCCATGGCCTCTCTGCCTGCCATCTCTGCCAAAGGCTATCATGACCTGAACGTCAACATCACGAAAGTGAATGGCGTTGAAAACGAAGACAAGACCACACCCGCAGCCACACCCGTTTTAGCCATGATCAACATGCCCAAACACCGCGTGCTGCTGGAGGAGTACACCGGCACATGGTGTGGTTGGTGCGTACGCGGTCTTTTTGCCCTTGAGAAGCTGCGTGAACTTTATCCCGATGAGTACGTCTGTGTGAGCTATCACAACGAAGACCCGATGGAAATCATGCCCTACTATCTCTATCCTTCTGACTTCTCCGGCTATCCTTCGGCCAATATCGACAGAACTGGTGTAGTTGATCCTTTCTGGGGAGCTGACTATGGAGTGAAGGAGATGGGTGTTGTTGACAATATGGACTATAGGGCCAGAACTTTCGGAATGGCCGAGATCAACTTGGAGCCTCAGCTCGACCTGACGAATAATGTGGTCAACGTCAACACCAGTGTCAACTTCGCTGTCGATGCCAACAACATAGACTACTCGTTAGAGTATATCCTTCTGGAGGACGGACTTACAGGCCCGGCAGGATCGAAATGGGATCAGGCCAACTCCTATCCTGGTTATGACTATCCGAAAGCTGACATGCTCCAGCCTTACATCGACGGAGAAGGAACGCTGTCGGGAGTGGTCTTCAACGATGTCGCCGTGATGAAGTCGGCTAATGGCGGCGAGAAGGGAAGCATTCCGCAAGTGGTGAAGGCCGATGAGCCCATCAGTCACACCTACACCTTCAATCTCAGCAATGCCTTCAACTCTTATGGTGAGTACATCATTCAGGACAAGGAACAACTACGTGTTGTCGTCCTCCTCGTCAACAACAAGACGCGTGAGGTGGTGAATGCCAACCAGATGCAGGTCGACAGCGAAACACTCACAGCCATCGACGAAAGTCTGAATAGCGACATCAGCAGCGTTGAGTACTTCGACCTTAGCGGACGTAAGATTGACAAAGCTGGTAATGGCGTCTGCATCATGCGTATCAACTATAGTAATGGCATGCAGAAGAACATAAAGATGCTGCGCAAATAAGCAAAACCACTGCACACATATTCTATCTCTTATCGTGTGTAACTTATAAGCGATACTGGCCAGAACCTCGGTTTTGGCCAGTATTTTTGCGAAAAAAAGGTTATTTCTGCGTCAGTGTGCTTTTTTTTTTGTAATTTCGCAGCCGAAAAGAACAAGCTCATAAACAAACAAAGAAAAGCATCAATGGAAATAACCATTCAGAGTATAGACAGTATCCGCGAGGCGGCCCGTACGTTTGTTAGCAATATGGGTGACAGCCGCGTATTCGCCTTCTACGGTAAGATGGGCGCCGGCAAGACCACGTTCATCAAGGCTATCTGCGAAGAGCTGGGTGTCGACGACGTCATCACCTCGCCTACCTTCGCCATCGTCAACGAGTACAGCCTTCCCCCAGCCTCTTCCGGAGGGGAAGACGCCTCCTCCCTTTCTGCAAGATCGGGAGGGTCCCTCTTCCACTTCGATTTCTACCGCATCAAGCGCCTTGAGGAGGTCTACGACATGGGCTACGAGGACTACTTCTACAGTGGCGACCTCTGCTTCATCGAGTGGCCCGAGCTCATCGACGAGCTGCTGCCCGACGATGCCGTGCGCGTCACCATTACAGAGAACAGCGACGGTAGCCGCACCGTTAACTTCTAAACTCCTCAACTCCTCCCTCTCCACCTCTACTCCTTTACTCCTTTACCTCCTTTACTCCTCTACCTCCTTTACTCCCTTTACTTCCATGAAAAGACTGCTCCTGCTGATCGCCTGCCTGCCACTCTGCTTGGCCGCCTCGGCCGCCTCGGCCACTTTCGTCGGCGAGGAGGCCATGAAGGCCGACCTGCTGCAGATGCTGGCCCGCTTCACCACCTATATGAAGGCCGACTTCCAGCCCTGTGTGGCGCCCAACAGCATCGGCGAGGCCTGCGGCTGCTTCCGTGGTGAGAACACGATGGGTGCCGACGAGCGGGGCGTGCGTCCCAATGCCGACCTCTCGATGATTTGTGCTTTCCTCGTCAAGTATGGCAAGGGGCAGGTCGAACTGCCTGCAGGTGTCACCTGGGCCGACCTGGAGCAGATGGCCATGCAGAGTCTTGTCTTTGCCTACTCCACCCACAAGGCCAACCGCCTGAAGGTGTGTGCCGGCAATCGCTACTGGGGCAGCGTCTCCGTGGCCGACCATGTGTGGGAGAGCTCGCTATGGGCCATGTCGGTGGCCTACGCCGCTTTCTTCCAGTGGCATCGGCTGACTGACGATCAGCGTGGCTATGTCTACCAGTTGCTCAAGGCCGAGTGCAACTACGAGCTGGAGCGCGACATCCCCACGGCTTTTCGTGGCGACACCAAGGCTGAGGAGAACGGCTGGGAGGCCGACGTGCTGGCTGCCACCCTCGGCCTGTTCCCCGACGACGTGCTGGCTCCACAGTGGTTCCAGCGTCTGCGGGCGTTTGCCGTCAACAGCTACTCCCATCCTGCCGATAGTGCCGACACGACCGTCATCGACCCAGCCTACGACCTGACGACCGTCGCCGACCTCTACCGTGGTCCGAACCTCTACGACGACTATACGCTGCAGAACCACAACTACTTCCACACCAGCTACCAGAACGTCGTCGTCCAGGAGCTTGGCGAGGCCGCCTTGGCACTGAAGCTCTTCCAACAGGAGCTCCACGGCAGTGAGCGCTGGCATACCAATGCCCTGATGCACAACAACCAGCGCGTCATGAGCGACGTGCTCTACCACTTGGCGCTTGCCGATGGCGAGCTGGCCATGCCCAACGGCAACGACTGGAGCCTCTTCCTCTACGACCAGATCACCAGCTACTCTACCGCCGCATGCTTCCTGCGCGACCCTCATGCCCTGATGCTCGAGAACCGGGCCTACAACATGATCAAGGCGCGTCAGACCACCACGCCCGACGGCTCGTGGCTGCTGCGTCCCGACGTCGGTGCCCGTCGCATGGGCGTTGAGGCCCACCGTGTCATGATGACGTGGCTCATGCACGAGGCACTCCCCACCGCATCGCTGACGCCCACGTCGTGGGACGACTTCAACCGCCAGTACGGAGCGGCCAAGGTCTTTGACTCGCAGAACATCGTCCGTGCATCCACCGACCACCGCTTCGTCTGCTTCTCATGGAGCGAGGGTCTGCGGAGCTATACAGGCTATATCGCCGACCATTCGCTCGCGGTCAGCAACCTCATCGTCCCCTTCCGTGCCAACAACACCGGCAACTTCCTTGGGTGGTACGACCTGCAGGGACGCCGCACCAATGCCGTGCCCGTGGTCAGCGGCCACTATGCCCTTGACGGCAACAGCTACGTCATGAATGGTGAGCTGCTGACCAACGACAGCGCCCTCGACCAGCGGTTCGCTATCTATGCCACCCCCGGCAACGCTGTCCTTTATATAAATAATGTACGCGCGAAAATCGACTGCACCATCAACCGTGAACGTGGCGCCTTGACGGCTATCAGTGTCGACCCCTTTACGAAGACCAGTCGCACCCTCTACACCTCTGGCCACCGTGCCGACACCCTCGACGGCACCCACCTCACGCCTCTGCATGGCACGTGGGTGAACATCGACAACGCGTTGGGCATCGTCAGCTCGAAAGGTCAGATGACTTTTGGCGACCGGGCCAACAACAACTCTATCCTCACCGCCAAACTCTACGCCCTTTACGACGACCAGCCGCGTAGCGTCCTTCGTGGCGACCTTGTCGACTGCAGCCACACCGTCTGGTACAGCCACGTCACCGCGGCTGAGACACAGCGCCTGAGCCAAGGGCTACAGGTCGCCACCGCCACCGACGGCTGGCATGCCATCATCGCCATCGACCCCGATTCGGTGGCCTACCTAATGCTCGCCAATTTCGAAGGGCCGCAGCAGTGTACGCTCACCGCCGCTGCCACCCATCGCGGAAGTCCCGTCTTCAGCGTGCCCACCAGCATCACTCCCCAAGGGGCCACGGCCCATTTCACGGCTGACCAGAACCGTGCCGTCACCAACGTTGTCCGCTTTTTCGTCACGGGCAGCAATGTCGAGGCCACCCAAGCCGAGGGCGACCCCACCACCATCTTCCTGCGCAACAAGTCAAAGGGCAGAAACCGTCTGACCGTCTGCGCCGTCGACGGCGGACAGACCATCACAAAAGTCCTCACGCTGAAACAGAACGCCGTAAAGGTCAGCGTCAGCGGAGGCAAGCTTTGTCTATCCCCTAACTTGTCACAATGATAAGCCCACGTCTCGGATTCAACAGCGGCAGCAAACGCTTCACGCTTCACACTTCACTATTAATTTGTGAAGTGCTCCTCGTCCTGCTCCTCACCGCGTGCTACGGCTCGCAGCGACGGCAGATGCTCGCCCTCCTCGACGAGGCCGACAGCCTTAACCGTGCCTACGCCCAGCTGCCCTCCGACACCCTCCTCGCTGCCGCCGCCGACTTCTTCGACCGCCACGGCACCCCCAACGAGCAGGTCCGCGCCCACTACCTCCTCGGCTGCGCCTACCGTGACATGGGAGAGGCGCCGCAGGCCCTCCAGTGCTTCCTGGACGCCGTAGACCGTGCCGATACGCTAAACAAAGACTGCAACTACGCCCTCCTGTGCCGTGTCTACGCCCAGATGGCTGGTATCTGTTATGAGCAAAACCTGATGGAGTATAGCCTAAGGGCTCTCGACCTATCGATTGTATCTGCTGAAAAAGCCCAAGATACAGTTGTTGCTATAAATGCCCTTGCTCATAAAATGGGGGCTTATGAGAGAATGGTAATGACGGACTCGGTAATAGCCATCAGCGATTATCTGTACGATGATATTTATGTGGGGTTGCACAGGAAGGATGTGGCAAAATATTTTGGAACATCTATTAAAAGCTATCTTTTAAGACAGGATACGGCCAAAGCGCGGAAGATGATAGATGCATACGAGCGGGAGTCTGGTTTCTTCGACAGCTGCCAAAACATAGAACGCGGACGGGAGGCATACTATTTCCTGAAAGGTAAATACTTCCAGTCAATCGGTAAACTTGACTCTGCTGAATACTTTTTCAGGAAAGAACTAGTACAAGGAAAGGATCTTGTCAATCAGGACATGGCCTCAAGGGCTCTGTCGCTGCTCTTCAGCCGTAGGAACCAGCCTGACTCTACGGCAAAATATGCCCTTTACAGCTATACCATGAACGATTCTGCCTATAACAATATGGTCACCCGCGAGATGGAACACGTGAAAGGGTTGTATGACTATAGCCGGTTTTCGAGATTGGCGTACGAGGAGAAGCAGAATGCCGATAAGTCACGCCGCCAAGCCCACTATTTACTGATTCTTTTTGTAAATGCCCTTTTGCTCGCTGCAGCTTTATGGTATTGGCAAAGTACGAAACGCAAAATCGAACAGAAGAAATATAACCAGACGCTTCGCATGTTGACTTGGACGAAAAAGGATCTGGAGCGGCTTAGGGAACAAATTCCTCATTTAAAGTCACATGAGGCGGAACTTTGTCAGATGATTGCTGAAAAAGAACAGGAATTGAAAACCCTAAGGGAAGATCTTGCCAAATATAAAAGCAGGCAGCCAGAATTGGACGAAGACATGGAGATAGCAAGAATGTTTATTGAGGACAGTGCCATCTATAAGCATCTTCAAAAACAAGCTGACAGGGGGAATAAGCTGACAGAGAAACAGTGGCAAGAAATTGAAAATTTCACTGCCAAGACGCTTAAGCAGTTTCATGAATGCATAACCGCCAAAACTTATGAGCTCAGCAAGAACGAGATCCGCATGTGTGTTCTGCTACGCCTGTATGTAAAGCCCAAGGCTGCGAGTCATCTGCTGGATGTTTCGCCTTCTTTTGTTACTAAGCAAAGCAAGTCCGTACTTTGGCGTATCTATAAGGTTGACGGTACGGCTAAGAATCTTATAGACCGACTTGTACAACTGTGTTGATGCATAAATAGTAAAAAGCAGGTAAAAAAAGTATATCAAAAGGAGCAAACCGCTTGTTTTTAGGCATTTATGCCCGTTTGGTAAAATCTTGGTAAATTCTTAGTTGAATATAAATTTGGAGGTTTTGTGCGAAAGTCCTACTTTTGCACTCGAATACTTTTATTATTAACCCTCAAATTCTATTCAACATGAAAAAGTTTTGTTTATTATTGATGCTGCTGCTGGGTGGTATTATGTTCACCACTGCAGAAACAGTACCCCTTGGTGTTGGTTTCGATGATACCACAGGAACCATACCAGATCATCCACGTACGCCCATCCTCGTACCAAATATTGAGCTTGACATCCACACTTTATATTTTAATAATGTAGGGTATGACCTGACGCTGGTGCTGCTCGACGAGGACGGCGAGGAGGCTTACACGACCTTCGTTCCTGCTTACACGGCCTCGCTGTTCATTCCTCTCTACCTGAACGACACCTACCAAATTCGCCTCTACCCCGGCGGCTACTACTACTTCTACGGGTGGATAGAACTATGATGAATAGACAATGTTTAACCAAAACCAGTTTAAAATTATGAAAAAGAGTATATTGTTTCTTCTCGTGACACTGTTCCCAACGTTTGCCTTTTCCCAGCTGAAGGTCACGAGTGATGGAAAAGTCGCCATTGCTTTGTCTGATCCTGTCACTGCTGCCGATCTGTCTGTCAGCCAAAACGATGGCTACAACTACTCATCATATTCTTTTGGTATTCGCAGTGACCACTGGTCAACCAAAACTTATAATATCGGTATTGCTGGACGTTCCAGCAACGATTCAGGATCCAATCGTTCGATAGGTGTACAGGGTGTAGCTTCCGGAGGTCAGTCAGGCTGGAAGTTTGGTGTGATTGGTGGACTTTCAAGTTTAGGCAATGGTGCTGGAATCTTTGGCACGACGAGTAATCACGTTGGTGTTGCGATTCCAGGTCGTTATGCTGGATACTTCAATGGTGCGGTCTATGTAGAGAACGACATAACCGCAACAGCTTTTTTGACACCCTCAGACATCAGGCTTAAGCAGAATGTTGAGTCCATCAGCGAGAACACAAAGCGGGGCGGCACGCTCGAGAATGTACTCAATATGAATGTCATAAAGTACAACTACATTGACTTTAACAGCTTGCGTTCAAAAAGTGACACAACGACGGCAGATTATAGTGACCCCCTGTTCGATATCACGGCTGACACGCACTATGGCCTGTCTGCCCAGGAACTTGAAAGGCTTTATCCAGACCTTGTCAAGAAAGGACAAGACGGTTTTCTTGGAATCAATTATGTTGAATTAGTACCTATCCTCATTCGTTCCATCCAAGAACTGAGTGCGGAATTGGATGAACTGAAAGATGCCAGTTACGATAAACAAAACTCAAGAAGCATTTCCCTTGTTGATGATGTCACATCAGCCTCGGCAAAACTTTATCAGAACACGCCCAACCCGTTCACAGAGCGCACCGAGATCCGTTTCTCGCTGTCCGACGATGCCCGCAATGCCTATATCTATATCTTCGACATGACGGGCAAGATGCTCCGCCAGATTCCTGTCGACAGCTCCATGCAAAGCGTCACCGTCAACGGCTATGAGCTGTCTGCTGGAATCTACCTCTACTCCCTTGTCGTTAATGGACAAGAGATTGACACAAAAAGAATGATTTTGTCGAAATAAAAGCAGAAATAATATGAAAAGGACAATTGAATCTTTCATCATGTTCTTTTGTTTTTCTGGTCTTTTCTCCCAGTCTTGTTTCAAATTATCTCACGAAGAGTCCAGAAAGGCAGAAGAAATACCGGTAAAAAGGAATTTTACAAGAAGTGAAGTGTTTTTACCTTTCACCGATATGACAGTATCAGGAATTGGTATAAGTGGGCAGATCACTGTCTTGACAGAAGATTTCCTCGTAAGAGTAATAGTTACAGATAAGGCTGGGGAAGACTATCTTTTGTTAGAGAGTTATGATGAGATTTTTGATAGTAGCATGACATCGTTTGTTGACTATGCTGAAGAGACGTTGTCGCTCAATAATGTTTCGCCGGCTTCTATTAAAGTGATCGTAAAAAACGCTGTCTTGGAACTTCAGTATATCAAATGTGTGCCATTCAAAAAACAAATAAATACTCAAGAAACACAAACTCTTCAATATCAGAGAAACGAGCAAATACAGCAACAGAAGAAATGTAAAATTGATCGTATTAACAACTATAACAAAAATCACATGAAGTTGTGGGTAGCAGCGGAAACACCACTATCATGTGTTGGGTATGCTGAGATGAAGAGAATTCTTGGAATGAATGATGTGTGTTCTATGCGAGGAATTGAATTCTATTCTGGTGGCTTGTTTGAAATAGGAAAATTTGTAAATACTAACCGAATAAGCAAATCTAAGACTTCAAGCAGCTATGTGGAATCATTTGACTGGAGAAACAGACATGGTAAAGATTGGACGACACTAGTACAAAATCAATATAGGAGTGGTTATTGTACAGCTTTTGCATCAGCCGCTACAACTGAAAGCATGACATTCTTATATTATAACCAGCTTTTCCCTCTTAATTTGTCTGAACAAGAAATTGCATGCTGCGCTCACAATAATGGCGACCCATGGAAGGGGCTGAAACCTGACAGTGCTTTAACCTTTCTCAGAGATCATGGAGTGTGTCAAGAAAATGATTATCCTTTTATTAATCACAGTGGTGAGCCTTGCCGAAGTGACGAGATAAATGCTCAAGACACAATAAGGATTACAGGTTATAATATTGAGTCAACAGAGTCATTTGACACCATTAAATGGGCAGTTATTAATAAAGGGCCTCTCGTTTCGTGGGTATATGTACATGATACAGACACGTTAAATCATTGTATGGAACTTGTAGGATATGGCGTAGTCACAGAAGGCATGACCATAAACGACTTTCTTGACGGTAATTATAATTCTACCCCTGTAACAATAGGGGGAAATGGCCTCGGATCAAACGATCCAAGAATTGGGATGACATACTGGAAATTCAAAAACAGTTGGGGAAGGAATAGGCCAAATGGCGGATATATGTATGTGTTATTTGATCTTCCACAAAGGATGCATAAAAACTATTCTCTGACATGCCCCATACACTTAAGTACATCCCTGTCCAGAGATGTCATTTGCGAAGACGCAGACGGTGATGGTTACTATTTCTGGGGTATAGGCCCCAAACCATCCAACTGCCCTTCATGGGTTCCCGACGAACCTGACGGAGATGACTCCGAAATCAACTTTGGGCCAATGGACGAATATGGTCATTTGCAGCAACTTCCTTGTGGCTATACGATAAAAAACTCGACTTCATACGCTGGTAACCAAACATTATCATGCAGGCTTGGAATTGTTAATGGCGGTGTCTTGACAATTAGCGGAACAACAATACTGAGTGGAAATGCTTTTATCAGAGTTTGTAAAGGAGGTACTCTGATTGTAGATGGTGGAACGATACAAAACGCAGATTTGGTTTTAGTACCAGGATGTACCGTTGTTTTAAAGAATGGAGGTGTCATTAATATGGCGACAGGGAGAAACTTTGAGGCTCCTGCTGGTGCTGTCGTGAACATAGAATCAG
>JAEEGL013908973.1_pt1 | contig 16072 bp, 10 predicted proteins | sample 9134231 | NCBI WGS metagenome assembly JAEEGL01 (sample SAMN16246548, study PRJNA631951) | gut metagenome | biome: gut microbiome; feature: rumen; material: fiber-attached | host: Bos | place: Iran: Karaj | collected 2018-10
AAGGGCGAGGATGTTCTTATTCTTTACATTATATTAAGCATCCTTGTTTCATGTATTTCAGATCCGATATGCTTTACTGCGGACGGCAAACCGGGAACACTTGCCTTTGTTCTGGTATATGGCTTTAATCTGCTTCTGTATATTACTATGCTTGTGCTTTCGGCTAACTGGATTATTTTGCTCGAGAGGCATATCAGCGGGATTAACAGAAGATGGGTTATTATCAGTGTTAATGTTATATGTGGAATTGCCTTTCTTGGACTGATTGTCAATTTCTTTGTTCCTTTTATTTTTTATGTTGATGAGAACAATGTATATTCAAGAGGTCCTTTATACAATATCTATACTTTGATAGGTTTTATTTTTATCATTATGGGATCCTTTCTTTATTATCTGGCCCGAAGAAAGGGCGGAGTGTTCAAGGCTTTCCCGGTATTACATTTTATCATTCCTATCATAGTAGGAGTGCTGGTCCAGACATTTAATTACGGTATTTCCGCAATCTGGGCTTTTGCTGCGGTAGGTCTTATGTTATTTTTTCTGCAGCTTCAGAAGGAGAATATATATACAGATAAGCTTACGGGATTATTTAACAGATTTTATCTTGATAAGATCCAGTCGGAGAAAAAAAGTAAAAAAGATTTTTGCATGATATTTGTCGATATCAATGATTTCAAAGGCATCAATGACGCCTTTGGGCACAAAGAGGGGGATAAAGTAATAAAGGCAGTAGCCGATATTATAAGTGCCGGCATTGAGAACCGAGGTATCATAGTCAGATATGCATCAGACGAATTTGTTATTTTCTTAAATACGGATTCGGTTATTGATTCGGATTCATGTGTAAAGTCCATAAGGGATAATGTGGCGCTTTACAATGCGGAAGGCGAATCGAAATGCGAAATATCAGTATCTGTGGGATCCGGAATATTTAATTTTGAGACCAGCAGTATACTGCATGCTCTTGAAGTAACGGAGAGCAGAATGTACGAGGATAAATCCGAGTACTACAATAAACACGAGAGAAGAAGTTAGTGTTTAAGGGAAAGAAAAGAGAGGGAAGCATATGGGGAAAGAATCGCTTTCGGCAATGATCATTGGGATTATTGTCATGTTCGTATTCATAATTATGGGAATACGACAGATGAACAGTAAATCTCCCGTTAGTTTTTATGCATTGGATGTACAACCAAAAGATAGTGAAATCAGCGACATAAAAGCATGGAATCACTGTCATGGATTAATGTGGGTATTTTACGGACTGTTCTTTGGAACAGGGCTGTTGATTGCCCTTTTGATGAATCATGAGATTTTGAGCGTCCTCATTATCATGATTTCGGCAATAGGACCGCTTCCGATAATGAACAGACGGCATAAAGATCTGTTGGGTAGATATGCCAATATTAACGGGGCAAAAGCCTAGCTATTATTTAAAGACTTAAAAGTGATTGCAGTTAATGCAATCACTTTTTTTGATTTCAGCTATTGACAAAAGATAGAGTCAAATATAAGATAACAGTGTTACGTAACGGTGTTATCAAAAGAGGAGTTCGGATGAAACAGGACGTTGAATATGAAAAAAGAGAACTTTTGATAGAAGCAGCAAAGAAAGAATTTCTTGAAAAAGGCTACAACAAAGCCTCTTTAAGAAGTATTTGTTCTGCAGCCGGTGTTACAACCGGTGCGCTTTATTTCTTCTTTGAGAATAAGGCTCAGCTCTTTGCAGCAATTGTTGATGGTCCGATTATGGGTCTCAAAAAGCTGGTTGTAGAGCATTTTAAAGAAGACACTGAATACATGTCGAAACTTGATTCCATCGATGACGTTGATATGGATCATACAGAATTCAGCGATATACTGATGGATTACATATATAAATATCGTGACAGTTTTTTACTTATACTGTGTGCCTCTGAGAACACTGTATATGAGAACTGTGTGGACGAATTCGTTGATATGTTGGAGAAAACAGTTCCTCCGATGGTATCCAGTATTAAGGGATACAGTTATGACGAATATATGTCACATTGGATGGCACATATAACTATCGATGCCGTGATACATGTCATTAAACATGAAAAGGATAGAGAAATAGCGGGAAAGAGGATGAGTTCAATCATGAACTACCTGGTTCAGGGTTGGGTTGAACTTACCATGATAAAAGAAAAATGATTATTAACCGCCTGTGGTTTATACCCGGGCGGTAAAAAAATAACAATTACATAACATTGTTATGTAAAATAGGGAGATAAAAATTATGTATCTTGAGATTAAAAACGTTAAGAAAAGCTATGGTCAGGACGGCAGTTACGTGCAGGTCCTTAAGGGTGTTAATACGGGAGTGGACAAGGGACAGATGTGTGTTATACAGGGAACATCCGGTTCCGGCAAGTCGACTCTTCTTAATTGTATAGGCGGACTTGATGTAATGGATTCGGGCTCCATTAAGGTCGAAGGGCTTGAGGTGTTCGGCATGAAAGGCGACGCGCTTTCGGAATACAGACGTGACAATCTCGGCTTTATTTTTCAGTTTTATAATCTGGTGCCCAATCTTACCGTAAGAGAGAATATTGAGGTGTGCAAATATCTGTCAAAGGATCCTCTTGATATGGATGAATTGCTTGAAGTCCTCGGTCTTACGGAGCATCAGAACAAATTCCCTTCGCAGCTGTCGGGAGGACAGCAGCAGAGATGTGCCATTGCCAGAGCTCTTATTAAGAACCCCAAGCTCTTGCTCTGTGATGAGCCTACCGGTGCATTGGATTCCAATACCTCAAGAGACATTCTTATTTTGCTTGAGCAGATCAATGAAAAATACGGGACAACCATGCTTATTGTTACTCACAACAATTCGATAAAAAACATGGTACACAAGGTGATATTCCTTAAGGACGGACTTGTTAAAAAGGAATACATCAATGAGAGCAGAGTGCCTGCGGCTGAATTGGAGGATCTGTAATGAGACGTGTTTTAAGAAAGAGATTTCCGAGAGAAATAAGAGCCAATCTCGTGAGATATGCATCTCTTTTTCTGATGATTGTGCTCTGTATGTATATAGTTATTGCGCTTGTGGATGCTGCGGAGATAGTTATAAGCGGAACGGACAATCTGCAGTGTAGTAATAAGCTTGAGGATGGTCAGGTGACGTTTTTTACGGAGCCGTCTGCGAAAGATATTAAGAAAATCGAGGACGCCGGAGTGACATTTGAATCTCATGTCAGTTACGACGTGACCCTTGAAGACGGTTCGGTACTCAGGATATTCAAGAACAGAGAGAAGATTGATCTGATTGCCCTTGATGTCTGTGGCGTTAATACCAAAGACGAAAGATACGGAACTGATCCTCATCTTGCTGAAAATGAAAATGAAATTGTAATCGAGAAAAGATACAGTATGGAACACGACCTGTCTGTAGGAGACAGTATCAGAATCGGTGAGGATGATTATCTTATCACGGGTATTGGAAGTACGGTGGACTACGATGCTCCCTATAAAAAACTGTCGGATACTGCAGTTGACAGCAAGACTTTTGGTACGGCTTTTGTAACGACTGAAGGTTACGACAGGATAAAGAGTCGCAATGATGTGGCTTCGGAAGAACTGACATATGCATTTATTCTGAATGATGCTATGACTGCGGATGATCTGAAGCAGATGATCAAGGATTTCCATTTTAATTATAAAGACGTTGATGATCCCTACTATAGGGAGATGCTTGATGACAGTTATGGTAAAAAAGATGAGATTACTGACGGTATCAACGAACTGGTTGACGGAGTGGATGAACTCTATGACGGAGCTAAAGAACTTAAGGACGGAACGCTGGAACTTAAGGATGGCATGAATGAACTCTATGACGGCAGTAACGACTTGTATAAAGGAACTAAGGATCTTACGGACGGTACATTGGAATTAAGAGACGGTGCCTCTGAACTTAAGGATGCTTCCGGAGAACTTGGCGACGGTGCTGCAGGAATTCAGTCGGGAGCAGGAGCTCTTTCTAACGGTATAGGACAGATCAATTCCGGGGCAGAGAGTTTAAGCAGTGCTTTGAGCAGTTTGGAAAGTAATAACGGTAAGATCACGGGAGGAGCCGACAGGATATTCGACGGTGTTCTTGGAATGGCTGAGAACAGCGTTAATTCAGCGTTGTCTCAGTTGGGACAGCCCGGAATCTCTCTTACAAAGGACAGTTACGGAGATACTCTTGATGCGGTTGCAACTGCTGTTGAATCCGCGGGAGGGGATGCATCACAGATAAGAAGTCTTAAGAGAAGCCTGGACTCTATTGCGGAATATGCAGAAGGAACCCGAACTTATACCGGGGCTGTGGGAGAGATTGCGTCCGGTGCTTCAAAACTTGCTTCCGGAACAAATGAAGCATTAAGCGGTGTCGGGGAGCTTGAAGACGGAGCCGGAAGGTTCAGAGACGGTACGGGAGAATTCACGGATGGTGTCTCAGAGTTAGTGGACGGTGTAAACGAACTCTATGATGGAAGCACGGAACTGAAAGACGGCGCGGGAGAACTGAAAGACGGCGTAAAAGAGGCCTATGACGGCAGTATGGAACTGGATGACGGTGCCAAGGAACTGTTCGACGGTATAGAAGAACTCAAAGACGGTGTGGATGAACTTAAAGATCAGTCGGATGACCTTATGGGCGAGATATTTTCAGAATCCCCCGACAATATAATGGAATTCATGCTGAAGGAAGACAATCTGAGAGTAGGAGGTGCCAAGGGAGATATTGAGATTAACAAGGCGGTGGGTATCGTCGCCGGGATCATAGTAATAATCCTTTTTACTTACGTGCTGTCTGTATTCGTCATTCATCAGATACAGGGAGAAAGCAGTGTAATAGGCGCTCTGTACGCCCTTGGTGTAAAGAAAAAGAATCTGATGCGACATTATGTTACACTTCCTACGCTGATATCTCTGCTGGGAGGACTGACGGGAGCAATGGTGGGCCTCAGCGGACTTGGTAGCAGCTGGCAGACTGCGGATTCATATGAATATTATTCCATTCCCTGGTTTGGAAGAGTGGTGCCGCCTTATCTGCTGGTGTATGCAATTGTGATGCCACCGGTTGTGTCCCTTATTGTTAATTATCTTGTTATTAACAAGAGCTTATCAAGAACGGCTCTTTCCCTTATCAGAAATGAGCAAAAGGTTAAAGGCGGAAAAGACGTTAAGTTAGGCAACATGCCTTTTATGAGAAAATACAAGATCAGACAGCTTTTGAGAGAAAGAAGGACAGCGGTAACCATCATAGCAGGCATGTTTATCTCAATGCTCATATTTGTTATGGGTATGAACTGTTATGTCTTATGTGAAAGCGTAGGCAGGTTGTCCTGTGAAGATACCAAATATGAATATATGTATAGTTACAAATATCCCACAAAGGAAGTTCCGGAGGGAGGAGAGGCTTGTTTTGTTCAGACACTGAAAAAAGAAGAATTCGGTTATACTCTGGACATTACCGTGATGGGAATTGATTATGACAATCCCTATATAGATGTAACACCCGTAAAGGGCAAGAATAAGCTGGTAATATCCGATGCCATAGCTCTCAGATACGGTATTAGGGTTGGGGACAAGCTTATCCTTACGGACAACGCCAATGATCTGGATTATGCCTTTACCGTTGTGGATATAGCCCCATACTCCGTGGGTCTTACCGTTTTTATGGATATAGACAGTATGAGAGAGCTCTATGGTGAGGACGATGATTATTACAATGTTGTAATGGCCGATCACGAACTGGATATAGAGTCCGGCAGACTTTATTCGACAACGACAAAAGCAGACGTGGACAAATCTTCGGGTATTTTTACCGACCTTATGAGACCTATGGTAGTTATGCTTATATCTATGTCAATCGTAATCTTTTGCATAGTTATGTATCTTATGACTTCGGTGATGATAGACAGGGCAAGTTTCGGAATATCCCTTATCAAGATATTCGGTTTTAACTCAAAAGAAATCAGAAAGATGTATCTGGACGGCAACAGGATGGTTGTTATTACCGGTGCACTTGTGAGCATTCCCCTTGCCAAGATGCTTATCAATTCGATTTTTCCCATGTTCGTAGCCAATGTACCCTGTACGGTGCATCTGGAGTACAGATGGTATCACTATCTGATGCTTTTTGCGGGTATCATGCTTTGCTATGATCTTATAAGTTCCGTGCTGACGGGAAAACTGAATAAGATTAGCCCTGCGGAGGTGCTTAAGAACAGAGAATAAGCGGAAACGAATCAACATTTTTTATTCTAAATAAAGAAAAGCAACGCATAATATGTTATAGTGTTAGAGTTGAATAGAAACATGCGGGAATCACGTTTAAAATTTGTGATTCCCGTATGCCTGCAATTGGGAGAAATATTAATGAATCTTGAAGAAAAACACTATGACGCCTTTATAAGCTACAGACATAAGGATCTTGATAAATATGTGGCAGAGACTCTGCATAGGGAATTAGAGGCCTTTCGTGTGCCCAAGAATATGTATGACACTTTGGACAAGCTGGGAGTCAAGAAGAGAAAGATAGAAAGAGTCTTCAGAGACAGGGATGAACTTCCCATAACCAACAATCTTGAGGATCCTATTATCAATGCTCTTCAGAATTCGGATTTTCTGTTGGTTATATGTACACCCAGACTTCCTGAATCGATATGGTGCAAGACGGAGATAGAGAACTTTATCAGGATGCATGGCAGATCCCACGTATTTGCGGTTCTTGCGGAAGGTGAACCTGAGGATTCATTCCCGGAAGCCCTTCTTCACGATGAAAACGGAAAGGCAATAGAGCCCCTTGCGGCTGATGTAAGAGGCGAGAGTAAGGCTGAGATAAAAAAGAAGATTAAAGAAGAAGTTATAAGACTTGCAGCTCCCATGTTCGGACTGTCCTTCGACGATCTTAAGCAGAGACACAGGGAACAGAAGATAAAGAGAATAGTCAGACTGACTGTCTCGGTGGCTTCTGTTTTTGCCGTGTTCGGAATTGTAAGTACCCTTATGGCGGTTCGTATCAACAAACAGTCTGAACAGATCAGTGCCCAGGCAGCGCAGCTGGAGGAACAGTATAAGGACTCTCTTTATCGTAATTCATCATCCCTTGCGGAGAAGGCACAGGGACTTATAGAAGAAGGAAGGATAGATGAGGCTCTTGAAGTGGCTTACAGAGCAGCCTACGGTACAGACGAAGAAAGAGTTCCTTATAATCCGGATGCTCAATATGCGCTTACCAATGCCTTGAGGACTTATGAAGTAGGCCAGACAATGGAACCCAACAGGGTTCTTTCTCTGGACGGAGATGTGGCTTTACTGAAAGTATCACCGGACGGAAGCAAACTCCTGGCAGTTGATAATTACGGAAATGCCAAGGTGTGGACGCCCTTGGACGGCAAGGAGATATGGCAGGGACACATTAAAGGCAGTTCCAATTTTATGTCCGAAGACTGTGTGGTATGGATTGATGAAAACAGACTGGTCAGTTACGGAGAGAGCGGACCGGCTGTCTATGATATAAAAAAGAATGAAGAAAAGAATATTCTCCCTGAACTGACGGATGGATGGTTTCTTGATTCTTTAAGCAGGACCTTATACAGCGTCTGTGCAGCAAAGAAAGGCAGTCTCTTTGGCGTGTCCTATTATGATCATGTGGCTGTGTATGATTCCAATACTTATGAAGAGCTCTATTGTATTGAAGAAAAAGAAGGCTACAGCATGGACAGTTCCATATGCCTCAGCGATGACGGAAAACTCTTTATCTACTCACAGAATGACGGCGACGGCAGGCTGATAATATCAGTATTGCACACGGATACCGGAGAGATCGACGAAAGCGGCATAATCAAAGCCGATAGCATGGCAAAGGCCGTTGTGGGTAAGGATTATATATATGCTTCAATATACAGTTACGCTTCTTCATACAAAATAGCGGACAGCAGCATATTAAAACTGACAAAGACGGCTCAGACGATGGATTCTTTTGATACAGAGAATTCATTGATCAAGAGAATAAGTGTCAATGTTGTGGATGATAAAGAAAGACTGAATTATTATTTCTATGACACATACAAGGCTATAGATTGCGACAGTTTTGAAGAGATTGCGACCCTGACTCTGCCCGATTCCATTGTCCGTTTGGGATTCGTTGAAGGAGCGGCTCACGTATATCCCGTAACCCGAACCGGTAAGATGTATGTATATGTACCCAGTGTAAATGAATATAAGGATACGGGTACGATACTTGGTTCTAGCAACATAGAATGTGCAATATTCGGTGAGGATTATTATGCCCTGTGCTCTTACAGTGACTGTGATGTTGTGATATGTATGTCTTCCGACGGAAAGAAGGGTAAAATTGCCTATACTTCTTCTCAGTCCATTAGTTCCACGACTCTTTCGGATGATGAGAGTATGCTGGCTTTGTATGCCAACAACGATCCTTATACGGTTACCATCCTTGATACAAAGGATTATTCCGTAAAGCGTGTGATCCCTCTTGAGACATATTTACAGGACAAGCTTTTCGGAAAGGACGGATCATTTATATATGTATACAGAGAAGCGGTGCACAAGGTTGATCTGGACAGCGGAGAAGACGACGTGATCTATGAGATGAACACTCTGGAAACGGACAGCTGGTCTCTCTATACGGTTGTGGATGAAAACACAATGTTCGGATACAACATCAACGAGGGAATCAACAAGATCAATATGAAGACCGGCGAAAAAGAACTTATAGCCGATGATGTCATATCTTCAGCTGCCTGTGATGACTACTATCTGTCCGAAGACGGAAGCGTGATCTGCTACCCGGTTGAAGAGGGCATTAAGATCCTTAAAGATGGCAAGACATCTTTATTAAAAGAAAAGATCAATACCATCGAATATATCTGTGTGGATACTGCAGACAAGAATCTCTATGTGTCATATATCAACGGAGATGTAAAAGTATTCAGTCTTGCTGATCTGAGTATGATACATGAATATGAGAACTTTGGAGTAATAGCCCAGGCAAACATAGATAAAACTACCGGAGATATCATGTTGAGCATGGAAGGAGAATATTATATCCTTGATAAAAACGGAGACAGAAAAACGCACATTCTGAACTGCGCCGGAGTACTCTGCAAAAAGGGAGAAGTGCTTTCCTTCAACAAGAAAGATATGTACAAGATTCCCTATTTTACAAGGGAAGAACTGATAGAGGAAGCAGCAAGCAGACTGAACTAGTTTTTTTTCCAATATTCTTGATTTTTATGTATGCCTTTAGTATAGTATTTAAAGACGTAAAAAAGGCTGATTTAAGTTGGTGGGGATTATGGAATATACTAAAGTAGCCCTTGATGCAATGGGAGGCGACAACGCACCGGATTGCAATGTGGACGGGGCGATTGAGGCTCTTAAAGAAAGCAAAGAACTTCAGATATATCTTGTGGGACAGGAAGAAGTGATTAACAAATGTCTCGTGGGCAAGGACTATGATAAGGACAGACTCATCATAGTAGATGCTCCTGAGATTATCGAGAATGCCGAGCCTCCTGTAATGGCTATAAGACGTAAAAAAGACTCATCCATTGTAAAAGCCATGAAGATGGTTAAAGATGGTGAATGTGATGCATATGTATCTGCCGGTTCCACAGGGGCAACTCTTGTGGGAGGCCAGGTGGTTGTAGGCCGTATCAAAGGTGTTGAAAGAGCACCCTTGGCACCCCTTATTCCCACGAGAAAGGGAATGTCACTTATTGTTGACTGTGGCGCCAATGTAGACGCAAGACCGACCATGCTTGTTCAGTTCGCTCAGATGGGATCCATATATATGGAGAACATAATGGGAGTTAAGAATCCCAAGGTCGGTATTGTTAATATCGGAGCCGAAGAAGAAAAGGGCAATGCTCTTGTTAAGGAAACATTTCCACTCTTGAAGGCCTGCCCCGATATCAATTTTATCGGAAGTGTGGAAGCCAGAGATATTGCCGAAGGCGAAGCGGACGTAATTGTATGTGATGCCTTTGTGGGCAATGTAATCATAAAGATGTACGAGGGTATCGGCAATGTCTTACTCAGTGAGATGAAAGGCGCTATGATGTCTTCTCTCAGAAGTAAGATCGGTGGATTGCTTGTAAAGCCCGCGCTTAAGAGGACTCTTAAGAAATTCAGTGCCTCAGAGTACGGCGGAGCTCCGATGCTTGGACTTAACGGTCTTGTTGTTAAGACCCACGGAAGCAGCACACCAAAAGAGATAAAGAATACACTGATACAGTGTGTTGAATTTAAAAAGCAAAATATTAGCGATAAGATAAAAGCTGTGATTGTTAATTCTGACAGCGAATAAGTAATTAGGAGAGGTAGCAACATGGAACTTGAAAAGCTTAAGAAAGTAGTGGCAGAGGTATTAAGCGTGGATCCTGATGAGATCACACCTGAAACAACATTTATGGATGATCTTGGAGCTGACAGTCTTGATGTGTTCCAGATTATTATGGGCCTCGAAGAGGAATTTGATATTGAGATTCCACCGGAGCAGGCAGAGAAGATTACCAAAGTTGGAGAAGCAGTAGAGCTTATTAAGAGAGCTCGTAACGCAGAAGACTAATCAAAAAGCCCGTAAAGGGCTTTTTGGTTTCTAATAGCAATAGGAAGTCATGGACTTACCTATTGCTGTATTTTTGTAATTAAATATGCAGAGAGGAGTGTTTATGGGACTAAACGACAGACTCTCTGAATTAGAAGACAGGATCGGATATAAATTTAAGGACATCAGTCTTTTGAAAGAAGCCCTGACCCACAGTTCATATGCCAACGAGATGAAGATTAATAAAAAATCTGATTACGAGAGGCTTGAATTCCTTGGAGATGCGGTGTTGGAGCTTGTCTCAAGTGATTTCATTTTCAGTGAGAATCCTGATATGGCGGAGGGTAAGATGACCAAACTCCGTGCCAGTATGGTATGTGAGCCTGCCCTCGCTTACTGTGCAAGGGATCTGGACCTGGGTTCCTATATTTTGCTGGGCAAAGGCGAGGAAGCAACAGGCGGAAGAGAAAGGGATTCCATCACTTCTGATGTCATGGAGGCCATAATCGGTGCACTGTATTTGGACGGTGGACTTAAGGTGGCGCATGATTACATCCACAGATTCATCCTTTCCGATCTGGAGAATAAGATACTGTTCTATGACAGCAAGACTGTTCTTCAGGAACTAATTCAGTCTATGGAATATGAAAAATTCGAATATGTACTTGTAAGCGATGAAGGCCCGGATCATGCCAAGGTCTTCACTGTTAACGCTGTTCTTGACGGAGAGATAGTAGGAAGCGGAAAAGGCCGCAACAAAAAGGCTGCTGAGCAGACTGCGGCATATGAAGCCATTAAGAGAATTAAGAAGTAGGTATTAGATGTATTTAAAAAGTATTGAAGTGCAGGGATTCAAATCCTTTGCCAACAAGATCAACTTTCAGTTTCATAACGGTATAACCGCCATAGTAGGCCCCAACGGCTCAGGTAAGAGTAATGTTGCCGATGCCGTAAGATGGGTTCTTGGTGAGCAGAGAATCAAGCAGTTAAGAGGAGCATCCATGCAGGACGTTATTTTTGCCGGTACTGAGATGCGTAAGCCTTTAAGCTATGCTTTTGTTGCCATTACTTTGGACAACTCGGATCATCAGCTTGCCATTGATTTTGATGAAGTAACGGTTGCCAGAAGACTCTACAGATCCGGTGAAAGTGAGTATCTAATTAACGGAGCACCTTGTCGTCTCAAGGACGTTAATGAGCTTTTTTATGATACAGGTATAGGTAAGGAAGGCTATTCCATCATCGGACAGGGCCAGATTGATGCCATCCTCAGCGGTAAGCCCGAAGAGAGACGTGAGCTTTTTGATGAAGCGGCAGGTATCGTAAAATTCAAGAAGCGTAAGGTGGCTTCAGAGAAGAAACTCGAAGAAGAGCGTAACAATCTTGTTCGTGTCAATGATATTCTGGGAGAGCTTGAGAAACAGGTGGGCCCTCTTGAGAAGCAGGCTGAAAAGGCCAAGATATATCTGAAAAAGAAGGAAGATCTCAAGACTCTTGATGTTAATATGTTCCTTCTTCAGAACAATGAGACCAAGGAAAATCTTGAAAAGGTAACTGATAGCCTTAAAAATGCTTCCACTGAACTTGAAGAGAATACAGCCAAGCTCGAAAACATTAAGAAGGAATACGAAGAGACCAATGCGGCAATCGAAGAACTTGAACGCCTCATTGATGAAGAGAGATCCAGCGTTACAGAGACCAACTCTATCCGTCAGAAACTGGAGAGTCAGATAGAGGTCCTTAACGAGCAGATCAATTCCATCCGTGGCAATGAAGAGCATCTTGCGGTCAGAAGAGAGAATGTATCCAAGGAACTTAATGCCAAGGAAGCTGAAGAAAAGGCTATCCGTGAAGCCAAGGAGAAGATTGACGCCGAACTCAAAGAGGCTCAGGATGCCAAGGCTGAGGTAGAAGCCCGTCTAGGTGAAATACAGAGCAAGATAGAAGAATACAATACCGATATCGAAGCAGGTAAAAATACCATTATTGAGACTCTTAACGAAAGAGCCAATATTAAGTCAAAGGTTGAGAGACTTGAGACCGTTAAGGAGCAGATCGATATCCGTAAGGCTGAACTTACCAGCAAACTTGTTACCGCAAGAACAGACGAGGCCAAGCAGCTTGATGTTATCAAAGGCTTCCAGGAAGAATTCGACAAGGTAACCGAGGTCATTGCAGGCCTTAATAAAGAACAGAAAGATAAAGAAGATCTTGCCGCATCTTTGAAAGAAGAACTTACAAAGATGGACGAGCGACTTCGTGATCTTCAGGTGTCTTACCATCAGGACAAGGCAAAACTTGAATCTCTCTCCAATATTACCGAGAGATATGAGGGTTACGGCGGTTCCGTTAAAATGGTAATGGAACAGAAGGATAAGAACAAGGGCATTATCGGTGTCGTTGCCGATATCATCAGCTCTGAACAGAAATATGAGATAGCAATCGAGACTGCTCTCGGCGGTAATATTCAGAACATCGTAACCGAAGATGAAGATACCGCTAAGAAGATGATTGCTTTTCTTAAGAAGGAAAAAGGCGGACGAGCTACATTCCTTCCTCTTACGAGTATCAAGCATACTCAGGAATTCAAGACTCCCGAAGTACTTGATGAGCCCGGAGTTATAGGCCTTGCAGACAGTATTGTTAAGACCAAGAAAGAGTATGTCAACGTAGCCAAGGCTATGCTTGGTCGTATCGTAGTCGTTGATAATGTGGACAATGCCGTTAAGATTGCCCGCAAATATCAGTACGGAATACGTATGGTTACTCTTGAAGGAGAACTTCTTGTTCCCGGTGGTGCCATTTCCGGTGGGGCTTTCAAGAATAACAGCAACCTCTTGGGCCGTCGTCGTGAGATGGACGAGCTTGAGAAGAAGATCAAGGATGCTCTTAAGGAAATAGATGTTCTTCTTACATCCATTGAGGATAAGAAGAAAGAGCGTAATGCAGCCAGAGTTGAAGTTGAAAACATCAAGATAAAGCTGCAGAAAGAGTTCATTAATCAGAATACGGCCAGACTTTCTCTTACGGCTGCCAAGAACAGACAGGAAGAGAATCAGGCTGACTACGATTCACTCAAGCTTGAATCCGAGGATATCGAAGAACAGCTGAAAGCAAACGTTGAAGAGCGTGAGACCGCTCTTAAGGAACTTGAGCAGTCTAAAGAAATAGAGGAAAACACCAAGACTGTTATCGAAAAACTTCAGAAAGAACTTGAAGAAGAGCACGGCAAAGAAACTGTTGTTGCTGAAGAAGTCAAGAATAAAGAAGTTGATGTTGAGAAGATTCTTCAGAGAGTTGGATTCGAACAACTTAACCTCGATCGTGTAAGCGGTGAAAAGAGCGGATTCCAGGCCGAACTTGATGAGATTCTTGACGAGCTGAAGACAGGCGGAAGTCAGGTCGAGGAAAAGGAAAAGAATATTGCCGAGATACGTGAGACCATCAAGGCTTCTCATACAACGGAAAGCGATACTCAGAAGAAACTGGATGAAGATATTGCAAAGAAAGAAGAACTCAATGCAAAGCAGAAGAGCTTCTTCAGCGTCAGAGAAGAACTTGCCGAGACAATTGCAAGTCTTGACAAGGAAGTCTATCGTCTCGGAGACCGTAAGACAAAACTTGAAGAATCAATTCAGGGTCAGATCGACTATATGTGGAATGAATATGAGATTACTCTTCATGATGCAGAGAGTCTCAGAGATCCCGACATGAACGATCTTCCCATGATGAAGAAGGAAGTGGCTGCTGTCAGAGATGATATCAAGAAACTTGGTGACGTCAATGTCAATGCCATTGAGGATTATAAAGAAGTATCCGAAAGATATAATTTCTTAAAGACTCAGCATGATGATCTTGTTGAGGCAGAGAAGACACTTGTTGGTATTATTGAAGAACTTGATACTGCTATGCGTAAGCAGTTCAAGGAAAAATTCAATGCCATCGAGAAGGAATTCGATAAGGTATTCAAGGAACTCTTCGGAGGCGGTGTTGCCGCACTTGAACTTATGGAAGATCAGGATATTCTGGATGCGGGAATCAAGATCAATGCTCAGCCTCCGGGAAAGAAACTGCAGAATATGATGCAGTTGTCCGGTGGAGAGAAAGCACTTACGGCAATAGCACTTTTATTTGCCATTCAGAATCTCAAGCCGTCACCTTTCTGTCTGCTTGATGAGATTGAAGCGGCACTTGATGAAAGCAACGTAGGAAGATATGCCAAGTATCTCCATAAACTTACTAAGCATACCCAGTTCATTGTTATCACTCACAGACGAGGAACAATGGAGAGAGCCGACAGACTCTACGGTATCACCATGCAGGAAAAGGGTGTATCTACTTTGGTATCCGTTAATCTTGTGGATGATTCGCTTATGTAAGGCTTCAAAGCTTTATAAAACAAAAACGGGATATTTTTAAATGGAAGAAAAAAAAGGCTTTTTTGCCAGATTAAAAGCAGGACTATCTAAGACCCGTGTTCAGATGGTTGAAGGTATTGATGATGTCTTCTATCATCATGACAAACTGGATGAGGACTTCTATGAAGAACTTGAAGAACTCCTGGTTATGGGCGATGTCGGTGTGGCTACAACTGAAGATATAATAGAAGATCTGCGTTCTTATGCAAAAAGCAGTCATATTAAGAAACCCTACGAATGCAGGGACTATATGATTCAGGGCCTTAAGGACAAGATGAAAGTGGAGGAATCGGACTACGAATTCCTGAACGAGCCCAGCGTTGTAATGGTTATAGGAGTTAATGGTGTAGGCAAGACTACCACCATCGGAAAGCTTGCTTCCATATACAAGGCAAAGGGTAAGAAAGTTCTTATTGCCGCAGCCGATACTTTCAGAGCAGCCGCTACGGAGCAGCTGGAAGAGTGGGCAAAAAGAGCCGATGTTGAGATTATCAAAGGCGGAGACGGAGCCGATCCCAGCAGCGTAATATATGATGCGGTCAATGCGGCAAGACACAGAAATGTGGATGTGCTTTTATGTGATACTGCGGGACGTCTTCACAACAAGAAGAATCTTATGAATGAACTTGAGAAGATGAACAGGATCATTGATAAGAACTGTCCGGAATACAAGCGTGAGAATCTTATTGTTCTTGACGGAACAACCGGTCAGAATGCGCTTGTACAGGCAAGAGAATTCTCGGAGGCTGCCCCCATATCGGGTATCGTGCTTACCAAGATGGACGGAACGGCCAAGGGCGGTATAGCCGTTGCAATACAGGCCGAACTTGGTGTACCCGTAAAATTCATCGGTGTGGGAGAAGGCATAGAGGATCTTCAGGAATTTGATCCCGACAGTTTTATAGATGCTTTATTTGATGTAGAAGATAAAAGAGAGAATATTAACTCAGAAGGAGAAGAAAATGTTAACTCTTAAGGATTTTGAAGAAGCTTCCGAAGCAGTCAGTAAAGTAACTCAGGAGACCAAGTTAATATACAGTGATTTCCTTAGTTCACAGACAGGTAACAA
>JAEEGL010462029.1_pt1 | contig 16071 bp, 15 predicted proteins | sample 9134231 | NCBI WGS metagenome assembly JAEEGL01 (sample SAMN16246548, study PRJNA631951) | gut metagenome | biome: gut microbiome; feature: rumen; material: fiber-attached | host: Bos | place: Iran: Karaj | collected 2018-10
CCATCTTGAACAACACCAATTAAACCACCTTCAGCAGCTTCTGGAGAAACGTGACCGATACAAGCACCACGAGTAGCACCTGAGAATCTACCATCAGTAATTAATGCAACTGATTCGCCAAGTCCCATGCCCATGATAGCAGATGTTGGATTTAACATTTCTCTCATACCTGGGCCACCTTTTGGTCCTTCATAACGAATTACAACTACATCACCAGCAACGATCTTGCCAGCATTGATAGCAGCTTGAGCTTCTTCTTCGGAATCAAATACCTTAGCTGGACCTTCATGTACAAGCATTGAAGGAGCAACTGCAGATCTCTTAACAACTGAGCCATCTATAGCTAAGTTACCACGAAGAACAGCAATACCACCAGTTGTTGAATATGGATTATCAATTGGTCTGATAATTTCAGGGTTAAGGTTAACGCAATTAGCAATATTCTCGCCAACTGTCTTTCCTGTAACTGTCATACAATCAGTCTTGATTAAGCCCTTCTTGTTCAATTCGTTCATTACTGCATAAACACCACCAGCTTCATTTAAATCTTCCATATATGTTCTACCAGCAGGAGCTAGGTGACATAGATTTGGAGTCTTAGCTGAGATGTTATTAGCGATATCTAAGTTGATTTCAATACCACATTCATGAGCGATTGCAGGTAAGTGTAACATACTGTTTGTTGAGCATCCTAAAGCCATATCTACAGTAAGTGCATTGTGGAATGCATCTTCTGTCATGATATCTCTAGCCTTGATACCTTTCTTTAGCATATTCATAACAGCCATACCAGCATGCTTAGCAAGTTCAATTCTTTGTGAATATGGAGCAGGGATTGTACCATTGCCTTTTAGCCCCATACCAAGAACTTCTGTTAAGCAGTTCATTGAGTTAGCTGTGTACATACCTGAGCAAGAACCACATGATGGACAAGCTTTGCATTCATAATCTTCAAGTTCTTCAAGAGTCATCTTGCCTGCTGTGTATTTACCTACAGCTTCGAACATAGAAGATAAGCTTGTTTTAGCACCATTAACGTGACCAGCAAGCATAGGACCACCAGATACAAATACTGTTGGTAAATTTAATCTTGCGGCTGCCATTAATAATCCTGGAACGTTCTTATCGCAGTTTGGAACCATAACTAGGGCATCAAAACCATGAGCCATAGCCATACATTCTGTTGAATCGGCAATTAAGTCTCTTGTAACAAGAGAATATTTCATACCAATATGACCCATAGCAATACCATCGCATACAGCAATTGCAGGGAATACGATTGGAGTACCGCCAGCCATAGCTACGCCAAGTCTAACAGCTTCAACAATCTTATCGATGTTCATATGTCCTGGAACGATTTCGTTGTAAGAACTAACGATACCAACAAGAGGTCTATCCATTTCTTCTTTAGTCATACCAAGGGCATGATATAAAGATCTATGTGGGGCATTTTGTGGGCCAAATTTTACATTATCACTTAACATAATTTGTGTTTCCTTTTTAAATCTTTTTTAGCACAAAGGAGAAACTGATTAGAGCTTCTCCATATGTTGCTTGTTTTTTTTGTTGTATTGGTGTACAGATTAGTTGTTGATTAACTTACCTGATTCATCGTTCCAGCTGTATAGCTTTCTAACTTCTTCACCAACTTTTTCTGCTGGATGTTCAGCATGTAACTTTCTCATAGCTTGGAAGTGAACTTGTCCACCAGCATCTGACATGTCTAGTAAGAATTCCTTAGCGAATGTACCATCTTGGATATCGCTTAATATTTTCTTCATAGCCTTCTTTGTATCTTCTGTAATGATCTTTGGACCAGTTACATAGTCACCATATTCAGCTGTGTTAGAAATAGAATATCTCATACCAGAGAAACCACTTTGGTAAATTAAGTCAACGATTAACTTCATTTCATGGATACATTCAAAGTAAGCATTTCTTGGATCGTAACCAGCTTCTACTAGAGTTTCGAAACCAGCTTGCATTAAAGCGCAAACACCACCGCAAAGAACAGCTTGTTCACCGAATAAGTCTGTTTCTGTTTCTGTTCTGAATGTTGTTTCAAGAACACCAGCTCTAGCACCACCAATTCCTAAAGCATATGCAAGACCTAAATCTAATGCATCACCTGTAGCATCTTGGTGAACAGCGATTAAGCAAGGAACACCTTTTCCTGCTTGATATTCGCTTCTAACTGTATGACCAGGTCCCTTAGGAGCGATCATAATAACGTTAACATTCTTTGGTGGCTTAATGCATCCGAAGTGGATGTTGAAACCATGAGCAAATGCTAATGTCTTTCCTTCTGTTAAGTTTGGTTCAATATCTTCTTTATATAACTTAGCTTGCTTTTCATCGTTGATTAAGATCATGATGATATCAGCAATCTTAGCTGCTTCTGCAGATGTCATAACTTTCATACCTTGAGCTTCAGCTTTAGCCCAGCTCTTGCTGCCTTTGTAAAGACCAACAACAACGTTAACACCGCTTTCCTTTAAGTTTAGGGCATGAGCGTGTCCTTGTGAGCCGTAACCGATAATTGCAACTGTTTTTCCTTTTAGTTTGTCAAGATTACAATCTTGTTGATAAAAAATTCTTGCTGCCATATTTTAAATCTCCTTTAAATTTAAATATTATTTTTATTTTAACGCATCTAATATATTTTGTTTAGTTTTATTTTTATTCTTTTGTGATTGTTTCGCCACCAACTTCAAGAGAAACTACACCAGTTCTACAAATTTCTAGGATGTTATAATCTCTCATAAGTTTGATGAATTCATCAATCTTTTTGCTCTCGCCAGTAACCTTTAAGATAATTGCATCTTTAGTGTAGTTAACTGTCTTAGCCTTGAATGCTGTAGCAGCTGCTGAGATATCATCTCTAGATGCTGCATCGTTCTTCATTTTGATTAATAGAAGTTCACAACTTACAGATTCATCTGGTTTGAATTCCTTAATCTTTACTACGTCTGGTAATTTGTATAGTTGAGCAACTAATTGATCCTTTGTGTTTTCTTCACCAGAGAAAGTAACAGTAATTCTTGAATACTTGTCTGTTTCTGTTTCACTAACTGTTAAAGAGTCAATGTTGAATCTTCTACGTCTGAACATACTTGTAACTCTGTTAAGAACACCGGCTTTATCTCTTACTAATACTGCGATATTAAACTTTGTCATATTAGTCACCTACCTTTACGATTATATCGTCCATTGAGCCACCTGGAGGAAGCATTGGTAGAACGAATTCGTCCTTGTTAATTGCACAGTCAATTAAGAATACGCCATTTGTCGAGAATGCTTTTTCTAAAGCCTTATCTAATTCTTCAACAGTATCTACTCTTGCAGCATCGCCACCAAAAGCTTTTGTTAGGGCAACGAAATCTGTTTTTCTATCTAATACAGTGTTAGAGTAGTGCTTATCAAAGAATAATGTTTGCCATTGACGAACCATACCTAAAACGCCATTGTTTAGAAGTAAGATAACAAGTGGCACGTTATTTGTAACTGCTGTTGCAAGTTCATTTAAGCACATACCAAAGCTACCATCACCTGTAACAAGAACTGTATGTTCTTTTGTTCCAAAGTAAGCACCAATGGCACCACCCATACCATATCCCATTGTTCCAAGACCACCGCTTGAGATAAATCTTCTTGGTGTCTTAAAGTCAGCATATTGAGCAGCCCACATTTGGTGTTGTCCAACGTCTGTAGCGATAGGAGTGTTTGGAGATAAGTACTTATTTAATGTTGAGATAGCCATCTTAGGACCTAGAGTTGTTCTATGGTCATCTCTTGCAGCTTCCTTAACCTTAAATTCGTCTACTTGCTTTTGCCATTCTGGCTTTGTTGTCTTCTTTAGAAGAGGGATTAATTTTTCAAGAGTTAACTTAATATCTCCGTTAACACCATTTACCATTGAACCCATCTTTCCAATTTCGGCTTTATCTATATCGATATGAATAATCTTTGACTTCTTTGCGAACTTAGCACGATTACCTGTAACACGATCATTGAATCTAGCGCCTAGTGCGATGATAACATCAGCGTGGTGCATTGATTGAGATGATGCAAAGTGTCCATGCATACCTTGCATTCCTAAGTATCTTGGGTGATCTGTAGGAATTGCAGAGATACCCATAAATGAGCATCCGATAGGAGCATCGATTGTATCTGCAAGTGCAATAGCCTCGTTTGTTGCTTCAGATGTTAAAACACCACCACCAACATATACGAAAGGTCTTTCTGCTTCGTTTATGATTTCTGCAGCCTTAGCGATTTCTGCATCAGATGCTGCTGATTTAGCATCCTTAGTAATCTTAGGTTGTTCAACATAATCGAATTTAGCAACTTGGATATCCTTAGGAATATCTACAAGTACTGGGCCTGGACGACCAGAAGAAGCAATTTTGAAGGCTTCTCTAATAGTGTCAGCTAATTCTTCTACAGAATCTACTACGTAGTTATGTTTTGTTATTGGTAGTGTAATACCAGCGATATCTATTTCTTGGAACGCATCTGTACCGATTTGATCAGTTCTAACGTTACCAGTAATAGCGACTAGTGGGACTGAATCTAGATAAGCTGTTGCAATACCTGTAACTAGGTTAGTAGCTCCTGGTCCTGAAGTTGCGATTACTACGCCAACTCTTCCTGTTGCACGAGCATAGCCATCGGCAGCGTGTGCAGCGCCTTGTTCGTGAGCAGTTAAAACGTGTTGAATTTCATCTTGGTATTTATATAGTGAATCGTAAATGTTAATTACTTGTCCACCAGGGTAACCAAAGACTACATCAACGCCCTGTTCAATTAGGGTCTTTACTAAAATGTCTGATCCTGATAATTTCATTTCTCTATATTTCCTTATATTAATTCTTGTCTTATTAATTCGCCCATTTTTGAGCATCCAACCTTAGTGCACTTGTCTGCATTATGAGCTGGCATAATATCTCCACATCTGTAACCTTTGTCAAGAACCTTAGAAACAGCGTTTTCAATATCGTCTGCTTCTTTTGCCATATCAAAGCTATAACGAAGCATCATAGCTGCAGATAAGATTGTTCCAATAGGGTTAGCGATGTCTTGTCCTGCGATATCTGGAGCTGAACCATGGATTGGTTCATATAAACCACAAGATGTTTTTCCTAATGATGAAGATGGAATCATACCGATTGAACCAGTAATCATTGAAGCTTCATCAGATAGAATGTCGCCGAACATGTTTTCTGTTACGATAACGTCGAATTGAGCAGGGTTCTTAACGATTTGCATTGCACAGTTATCTACAAGCATATCTGTTAATTCTACATCTGGATATTCCTTTGCAAGTCTATGCATAGTAGCATTCCAAAGTCTAGATGTATCTAGAACGTTACTCTTTTCAACAGAGCATAATTTATGATTTCTCTTTTGAGCTGTTTCAAAACCAATTCTACCAATTCTTTCGATTTCGCTTTCAGAGTAGTTCATAATATCTGTTGCAACTTTTTCTCCGTTAACAACATTTGTTTCGTGTTTACCAAAGTAAACACCACCAATTAATTCTCTTACGATAATAAAATCGATACCTTTTTCTACAATTTCAGGCTTTAGAGGAGATGCATCAGCAAGTTGTGGCCAAATCTTTGCAGGGCGGTTGTTTGAATAAACACCCATGCCAGCTCTTAATTTAAGTAGGCCTTTTTCTGGTCTCTTATCTCCAGGAACTGAATTCCACTTAGGACCGCCAACGGCACCAAGTAAAACTGAATCTGAGTTTACGCACTTATCAAGCATGGCTTGAGGAAGTGGTTCACCCCATTTATCTATTGCGTTTCCACCCATATCAACATCATCATATGTGAATGTATGGCCATACTTTTTAGCGATAACGTCTAAAACTTTTAAAGCTTCATTAACGATTTCTGGACCGATACCATCACCACGAATAACTGCGATTTTCTTTTGCATTGTCTACCTCTATTTCTTTAAAGATGCAAGTAAACCACCCTTGTTTATTATGTTTTGAATAAATGGAGGGAATGGTTGTGCTTGATATGTTTTTCCTGTTGTTTTATCTGTAATAACACCTGTATCAAAATCTACAGAAACATCATCACCAGCTTGAATTTCTTCAGCAGCTTGTTCGCATTCAACGATAGGAAGTCCGATGTTAATTGCATTTCTATAGAAGATACGAGCAAAGCTCTTTGCGATTACGCAGCCAGTTTTGCAAGTCTTAATTACAAGTGGAGCATGTTCTCTTGATGATCCACATCCAAAGTTCCAACCAGCAACCATAACGTCACCAGGTTGTACCTTCTTAACGAATTCTGTATCAATATCTTCCATGCAGTGAAGAGCAAGCTCTTGAGCATTTGGAGTATTTAAGTATCTTGCAGGAATGATTACGTCTGTATCAACGTTATCTGGGTATTTAAAAACTTTTCCTTCTGTATTCATACTAAGCCTCCTTTGGTGAAGTGATATATCCAGTTAATGCTGATGTTGCAGCTGTAATTGGACTTGCTAGATATACTTCGCTCTTTACGTGACCCATACGGCCAACGAAGTTTCTATTTGTTGTAGCGATACATCTTTCGCCTTCTGCTAAGATACCCATATATCCACCAAGACATGGTCCACATGTTGGAGTAGATACAACAGCACCAGCATCAATGAAAGCTGTGATGTAACCTCTATTGATACATTCTTTATAAATTTGCATTGTAGCAGGAATGATAATACATCTGATTCCTTCTGCAATATGCTTACCATTTAATACTTTGTAAGCAGCTTCCATATCTTCGATACGACCATTTGTGCAGCTACCGATAACTACTTGGTCAATTTTGATATCTGTTAATTCTGAAGCAGGCTTTGTGTTTTCTGGAAGATGTGGGCAAGCAACGATTGGAACAAGTGTAGATAAATCAATATCATAAACTTCATCATATTTTGCATCTTCATCTGCTGTGAAGATAACAGGCTTTCTTTCTGTTCTTCCTTCCATGTACTTCATAGTAATTTCATCAACAGGGAAGATACCATTTTTAGCACCAGCTTCAATAGCCATGTTACAGATACATAATCTATCATCCATAGATAATGTCTTAACGCCTTCGCCTGTGAATTCCATTGAACGATATAAAGCACCATCAACACCAATCTTTCCGATGATGTAAAGGATAACATCCTTTCCTGAGCAATTTGACTTAAGTTTTCCTGTTAAGTTGAACTTAATAGCGCTTGGAACTTTAAACCAAGCCATACCTGTTGCCATACCAGCAGCCATATCTGTTGAACCAACGCCTGTTGAGAAAGCACCAAGTGCTCCGTATGTACATGTGTGGCTATCTGCGCCGATAATACAATCACCAGCTGTAACTACGCCTTGTTCTGGAAGTAAAGCATGTTCAATACCCATCTTGCCAACATCATAGAAGTGGCTAACGCAGTGTTCGCAAGCAAACTCTCTACAAGTCTTAGATTGTTGTGCTGCCTTAATATCTTTATTTGGAACAAAGTGATCTAGAACGATAGCAACTTTGTCTTTATCGAAAACCTTATCGAATCCGGCTTTTCTAAATTCATTAACGGCAACTGGAGTAGTGATGTCGTTACCAAGAACAATATCTAACTTAGCGTTGATTAATTGTCCAGCTTCAACTTTATCTAATCCTGCATGGGCTGCTAAGATTTTTTGAGTCATTGTCATTCCCATAAGTCAATCTCCTATTTATTGTTGAATGCGCTTAATAAAGCTTCAGCAGAAGCTCTAATAATATCTGTATTCATACCAGCGCCCCAGCTCATATGTCCATCTGGCCATTCAAGTCCGATGTAAGCAACAGCAGATGAACCCGAACCACTGTTTTGCATGCTGTGTTCTGTATAAACTTTTAGTTTATATGTCTTACCTGTAAATTGCTTTAGACCATTAGAAATAACGTCTAGAGAACCATTACCATCAACATTTAACTTTCTCTTGATATCGTTTGACTTATTTACATAAGTAATATCTGCATTTACGCCATCTTCCTTTTGGTGGAAGTGTGTATCTTCGACGCTGATTGGATCATGCTTATCGAAGTAAGCGTTCTTGAAGATTTCAAATACTTCAGAAACCTTTAATTCCTTATGTTCATGGTCAGAGATATTCTTACATAGATAACTTAAATGCTCTCTCATTTGTGGAGGTAAGATAAATCCATAAGATTGTTCTAGTAAGTAACCTATGCCGCCTTTACCACTTTGTGAATTAACACGGATAACGTCAGCATCATATGTTCTACTGATATCTGTTGGATCAATAGGAATATATGGAACATTCCATTGATATAAACCTCTTTCCTTTCTATAGTGCATACCCTTTGCAATGGCATCTTGGTGTGAACCAGAGAATGCAGCAAATACAAGTGATCCTGCATATGGAGAACGTTCATGAACGTGCATTCTTGTGCAATTTTCATATGTAGAAACAAGGCTTGGCATATCTGAGAAGTCTAACTTTGGATCTACGCCATGAGAATACATATTCATAGCAAGTGTAACGATATCTACGTTACCAGTTCTTTCTCCGTTGCCAAATAATGTACCTTCAACTCTATCTGCACCAGCTAAAACGCCAAGTTCGGCATCAGCAACACCAGTTCCTCTGTCGTTATGTGGGTGTAGAGAAATTGTTACATATTCACGATATTTTAAGTTCTTATGCATGTATTCAACTTGAGAAGCAACAACATGAGGTGAGCTCATTTCTACTGTTACTGGTAAGTTGATAATTACGTTGTTGTCTGGGCCTGGCTCCAAAACATCTAGAACTGCATTACATACTTCAAGAGCATATTCAGGTTCTGTACCAGTAAAGCTTTCTGGTGAATACTCGAATCTGAAGTTGCCTTCGTATTCAGATGCTAATTGTTTTACAAGCTTAGCTCCATCAACTGCGATTTTCTTGATTTCTTCTTTAGATTTTCTAAATACTTGTTCTCTTTGTGCAACACTTACTGAGTTGTAGAAGTGAATGATTGCACTTGGTGCACCTTTACAAGCATCAAAAGTACGTCTAATAATGTGTTCACGACATTGAGTTAGAACTTGAACAGAAACATCATCTGGAATCATCTTGTTGTCAATAAGTGTACGTAAGAATGTGAATTCTGTTTCTGAAGCAGCAGGGAAGCCAACTTCGATTTCTTTGAATCCCACTTTTAACAACATTTTGTAGAATTCCATCTTTTCTTCCAAACTCATTGGGATAACCAAAGCTTGGTTACCGTCTCTCAAATCTACTGAACACCATTGTGGTGCCTTTTCTATGTGGTCCTTTTTTACCCAGTCATATGTGACCTTAGGTGGCATATAGTAACCAACGTTATATTTATTAAAATCCATCATTATTTTTTATCTCCTAGTTTTGTCGTTATTGTTATTTTTCAGCTATAACTTCGACTTCAACTAGAACACCTTTTGGTAATTCACGAACAGCAACACATGAACGTGCTGGCTTTGATGTGAAATATTTTCCATATATTCCGTTGAAAGCTGCGAAGTCACTCATATTTTGTAAGAAACATACAGTTTTTACTGCGTTATTGAGCGATGTTCCAGCAGCAGCGAGAATATTAGATAAATTCTTACATACTTGCTCAGTTTGTTCTTCAATTGTTTTTGCTTCAACATTTCCAGAAGCAGGGTTGATTGCGATTTGTCCAGATGTGAAAACCAAATTTCCAACAGTAATGGCTTGTGAATAAGGTCCGATAGCATCTGGTGCATTCTTTGTGTAAATTACTTCTTTCATATTTCTTTTCTCCTATTATTGCTTAATTGTGAACCCTTCTTTCTTTAGGGCGTTTACGATTTGTTGTACGTGTTCGTAGTTTCTTGTTTCTACAGAGATACGTAAGTAACATCCGTTAATACTTGCAGTTTCTGAAGATCTTTCATGGTGAACTGATGTAACATTGCCACCTTGTCTTGCGATAATTCTTGCAACTTCTTCAAGTTGTCCTGGCTTATCTACAAGTTCGATTAGTAGGCTTGTCTTTCTACCAGACTTTTGAAGACCTCTTTCGATTACTCTGCTTAAGATTGAAACGTCGATATTACCACCTGATACAACAGATACGACTTTCTTTCCCTTAATAGGGAATTTATTAAACATTGCAGCAGCAACTGATACGGCACCAGCACCTTCTGCAACCATTTTTTGCTTTTCGATTAATGCTAAGATAGCAGCTGCGATTTCATCTTCTGTAACTACAGCGATATCGTCAACATACTTACTGATTAAATCAAATGTATTATTTCCTGGAGTCTTAACAGCGATACCATCAGCAATTGTAGATACTGAATCTAGAGAGCTGATCTTTCCTGCCTTAACTGAGTTATACATGCTTGGAGCTCCTGCAGCTTGAACACCATAAACCTTGATTGAAGGTCTTAATTTCTTTACTGCATATGCGATACCTGCGATTAAACCGCCACCACCGATTGGAACGATAATAGCATCGATATCATCAAGCTCTTCTAAAATTTCTAAGGCAATAGTGCCTTGACCAGCGATTACATCTTCGTCATCAAATGGGTGAACGAATGTATAACCCTTAGTGTCTCTAAGTTCAATAGCCTTTCTATAAGCATCGTCATATACGCCTGGTACTAGAACTACTTCAGCACCGTATGACTTAGTAGCTTCAACTTTTGAAATTGGAGCGCTATCTGGTAAACAAATTACAGCTTTAATTCCAGCCTTTTGAGCAGCTAGAGCAACGCCTTGGGCATGGTTACCAGCAGAGCATGCAATAACACCACGTTTCTTTTCTTCATCAGAAAGCATTGCTATTCTGTAACCAGATCCACGTAACTTGAATGAACCTGTGTTTTGTAAGCATTCTGGCTTTAGATATAATTCACAATCCTTTGTGATGCCAGGAGCTTTAACGATTAGTGTCTTTCTAACCACGTCTTTTAAAACTTCTTTTGCTTGATAAATTTTCTCTAAAGATAACATATTTTCTTCCTTCTATATAAATTCAAACGGCGCATATTCTATATATAATGCGTAATTATAGTTCAAGTCAGTAGTTTAATTATTAAAATCTTCTATGTCAAGTTATTTATTTTGCCCGTATGTGCTAAATATATAGTAAAATCGACACCGAGTGCAAAAATTTGCAAAATACACGAAAGATACTAAAAATTTACAATTAACGCATATTTTAATTTTAATTACAAAGTAATTACAAAATTACACTTTAATGTTTTTTAATGAAATTTGTTGAAAATTAAAGGCTATTTTAATATAATTGTCTTTGGAAGGTGAATTATGCTAAAAAATAAGCGTTTACAGAAAATTCTTGAACTTGTGAATAAGCAAGGTGAGGTTTCACTTCATGTTCTTATGAGGGAAACTCAATCTTCTGAATCTACGATAAGAGCGGATTTAGTACAGCTTGAGAAGGAAAAGAAACTAGTAAGAGTACATGGAGGTGCGCAGGCTCTTGAACAAACATCTGCACTTGAGGCTAGTGTTAATTCAAGATATATGAAGAATCTAGAAGAGAAAAAGAGAGTAGCACAATGCGCTGCTTCTTTAATTAAGAATGATTCAATAATATATATGGACGCGGGCACGACGACCGCGTGTATGTGTGATTATATAAACGTACGCAATTTAACAGTAGTTACTAATTCACTTACTATTGCACATATTCTTACAGCAAAGCATTATACAGTTTATGTAACAGGCGGAATGCTAAAGTCTGAGCTTGAATGTTTCTTAGGTGCATTTACTAAAGAGATTATTAATAAATTCACATTTGATATTGGATTCTTTGGAACTAATGGAATATCTATTGAACAAGGTTTTACAACACCTAACTATGAAGAAGCAGTTGTTAAACAAACTGCATTCGATAGATGTAAGAAAATATATGTTCTATCTGATCAATCTAAGTTTGGTAATGTTTCAGGTGTATCTTTTGGAGACTTGAATAAAGCAACAATTATTACAGATAAGAGGCCAAAGAACTTCTATGTATCTACAGTAGTTGAGGTGAAATAATGATATATACTTTAACTTTTTCTCCAGCAGTTGATTACGTTGTTGATGTAGATGATTTAAAAATAGGTGCTATTAATAGGACTAAAAATGAGATATTTATGCCAGGTGGTAAGGGTATAAATGTTTCTATTGTATTATCTAATCTAGGCATGAAGTCTAAAGCACTTGGTTTTGTTGGTGGTTTTTCTGGGGAATTTATAAAAGATGAACTAAAGAAAAAGAACATAGAAACTGACTTTGTTGATGTTGATGGAATAACAAGAATAAATATGAAGATTCGATCAACAAGTGAGAGTGCCATAAACGGAATGGGGCCTATCTTAAAAGATGGGGATATAAGTAAACTTGTAGAAAAATTAAAGATTCTTAATAAAGAAGATTATTTAATAATCTCTGGCAAGATTCCAGCAAGTGTTAGTAATGCTCAGTTTGAAAATATATTAAGAGTTGCAAGTGAAAATGGAGCAAAAATCGTTATTGATACAGAAGGTGAGATGTTATTAACATCGCTAAAATATAATCCATTTTTAATTAAACCTAATAAAGAGGAATTAGAAGGTTTATTTAATGTAACTATAAATAGCGATTTAGATATAGAAGATTATGCTAAAAAACTATTAGATAAAGGTGCAAAAAATGTTATTGTTTCTCTTGGCAGTGATGGGGCAATCTTTGTGAACAAAGATTTTGTATATAAATTTAGCGCACCAAAAGGAGATGCAAAAAATACTGTTGGCGCAGGAGATTCACTTCTTGCTGGATTTATATATGAGTATATAACTTCACAAGATATGCAAAAGGCATTAAAATTTGCTATTGCTGCTGGTAGTGCTACGGCTTTTTCAGATGACCTTGCATCTAAGGAAGATATTAATGCGATTTATAAATGCATATATTAATATCTTTAATAAATTGATAATATAGAATATGAGGGAATTATGACTGAATATGAAAAGATGAAAGTTGGTCTTCTTTATGATTGTTTTGATGAAGAACTTGCAAGTATGAGATTAAAAGTTAGAAAACTTTTAGAAGAGTTTAATAGACTTACAATGGATGAAGAAGAAAGAAAGCAAGAAATCTTAGATGAAGTTTTAAAATTTCATGGTAAAAACACTTGGATAGAAGCTCCGCTTAGAATGGATTATGGTTGCCATACATCCGTTGGTGATAACTTCTATATGAATTTTGATGGAATAATTCTTGATGTTTGCGATGTAACAATTGGAGATAATGTGTTCATTGGCCCTAGAGTATCTATAGTGCCACCAATGCACCCACTTGTTTCTGAAGAGAGAAATACAAGAATTGTTAATGGAAAATATAAAGATAGTGAATATGGAAAGCCTATTACTATAGGCAATAATGTATGGATTGCAACTGGGGCTATAATTTGCGGTGGAGTTACAATAGGTGATGATGTTGTTATTGGCGCTGGAAGCGTAGTAACAAGAGATATTCCAAGTGGATATGTAGCATTTGGCAACCCATGTAAACCAATAAGAAAAATAACAGATGCAGATAGAATGTTTGCATCGCAAGGTATTAAGGAGTAGTAGTGTATGATTAAGACAATAGGCGATGGAGTAAAGTATATTGGTATTGAGGATAAGACAATAGATCTTTTTGAAAGCCAATATGCTGTAAAATATGGCGTTACATATAACTCATATGTAATATTAGATGAAAAGATTGCAGTTTTTGAAACAGCAGATTGGAGGGTCACTAATGAGTGGATGGAGCTTCTAAAAGAAGCTTTAGAAGGAAAAACTCCAGATTATTTAGTAATCTCTCATATGGAACCAGACCATTCTTCTAACATTAAAACAATGCTAGAAATGTATCCAAATATTACTCTTGTTGGTAATGCAAAGACTTTCCAAATTCTTGGCCAATTTGTTAGAGATGTAGAATTTAAAAATACTCTTATTGTAAAGGAAGGAGATATCCTAGATTTAGGTAAGCATAAACTAAAGATTATGTTAGCTCCAATGGTTCACTGGCCAGAAGTTATGATGGAATATGACGAATATGACAAGATTTTATTCTCAGCTGATGCCTTTGGTCGTTTTGGCCCAATTGAAACAGAATATAAGTGGGAAGATTTCGCACGTCGTTATTACTTTAATATTGTTGGTAAATATGGTCCAATGGTTCAAAAAGTTTTAGCTGCTGCAGCAAATCTAGATATTAAGACTATTGCTCCAGTTCATGGTCCATACCTAGATAAGGATTTAAATCACTATTTGGGTTTATATAAGACATGGTCTTCTTTTGCTCCAGAAGCAAAGGGTGTAGCTATTGCGTATGCTTCACTTCATGGAAACACAAAGAAGTTTGCAAAACTAGTTGAAGAAGAATTTAAAAAGGCTGGAATTGATTGTAGATCATTTGATTTAAATAGAGAAGATTTATCTGAAGCTGTTGAATATGCATTTAAATATGATAAATTACTACTTGCAGCTCCAACATATGATGGAGGTCTTGCTTGCCCAATGAAAGACTTTATTACAAGACTTGAGGCAAAGACATGGCAACAAAGGGACGTAGCATTAATCGAAAATGGTTCATGGGGACCTTTGGCTGCTAAAAAGATGAGAGAGTTATTAGAAGGATTTAAGGGAGTGACAATAAGAGACGAAGTAATTACAATTAAATCTACTCCAACAAAAGAAAATATTGAGCAAATTAATGGACTAATTGAGTGGGCTAAAAATGGTAATTAGACAAATATTTGATAACGAAAAAGATACTATATATGACTTTATAAAGTTTGCCTTTTCTACAGCATACTCTTCTGATGGTACGGAACAAGATTATGCATCATCTTTAAGAAAAGGGGATTCTTATATTCCAACACTTGAACTAGTAATGGAAGATGAAGGAAAGATTATTGGTCATATTATGGCAACTGAGCTAAAAACATCTTTAGATGTTAAGAGTGTTATAGTTGGACCTGTTTGCATTCATTCAAGTTATAGAGATAAAGGGCTTGGAAGAAGCCTTGTTGATGTAGTTTGTGAAAAGAGTGCAGAACTTGGATATGATGTGGCATTTGTTGCAGGTGATCCAAAATTCTTCTCAAGAATAGGTTTTAAACCAACTATTGAATATGGAATAAAGAACCTAAATGGACTAGATGACAAATATATTCAATGTAAAGTTTTAAGAAAAGGTGCCCTAGATAATGTTAGTGGCGAATTTTCAATCATTTAAAAAGGTTGAGAATTAGATTATTTGTTATATAATAGATTTGTTATTTATTAGGAGAAATGAGATGGAAGACGTAGTTGAAACAGTTTTGATTCCAGAAGACAAGATTAAGGAACGTGTTAAAGAACTAGGAGCTCAAATATCTAAAGATTATAAGGGAAAGACCCTTACTGTTGTATGTATCTTAAGAGGAGCTTCTTTATTCTTCGTAGATTTAGTAAGAGAATTAGATCTAGATGTTAGATTTGAATTCATGGTAGTAAGTAGCTACGGTTCAGGTACAACATCTTCTGGTGAAGTTAAGATTGTTCAAGACTTAGCAAAGCCAATTAGAGATAAAGATGTTCTTATTGTTGAAGACATTATTGATAGCGGTAATACTATGAGCGCTTTAACAAAGGTATTACAGGCAAGAGAACCAGCATCAGTTAAGGTATGTGCATTCTTAGATAAGCCATCAAGAAGAACAGTTGATTTCAAGGGTGACTATATTGGATTTACAGTAGAAGATAAGTTCATTATTGGATATGGTCTTGACTATGATGAAAAGTATAGAAACTTAAAAGACATCTGTGTGTTAAAACCAGAAGTTTATAAGAAATAAAAAATAAAATAATCGATATTAAAAGTACAAAGAAGTACATCTTACAAAGGTGTACTTTTTTTGTTCTTGGTGAATTATCATATTAAGTGCAACACTTTAGAACATTAAAAACGGAATAAAAAACAAGAGTTCATATGGACCGCAGTATAATTGAATTAGCAAAAAACACTTATACAAGGAGGATCCATATGAACTACAATCATCTTAC
>JAEEGL010599659.1_pt1 | contig 16071 bp, 17 predicted proteins | sample 9134231 | NCBI WGS metagenome assembly JAEEGL01 (sample SAMN16246548, study PRJNA631951) | gut metagenome | biome: gut microbiome; feature: rumen; material: fiber-attached | host: Bos | place: Iran: Karaj | collected 2018-10
CCGCGATCATGTACAGCGTGCAAAAGCCGTAGCCGCCGATGGCGCCCAGCTCTTTATCCACCCTTGCGCGCACCAGCTCCGGCAGGGGCGACCCGAAGATGTCCGCCGCGTGCTTTTCGCACAGCTCCTTCAGGTTCTGCTCCGCGTCCTCCCAGAAGGGCTGGAAGGTAGCACCGCCGTCCGGGGCCTTCATGAACAGATCCAACACGTACTCCACCATATCCGCGATCTGGTTGGGCGCTTCGACCACCACGTATTTTGCGTCCTCTTTGCCAAGATACGAAAACTCCGCCAGCATGTCGTCGGTGGTGCGGAAGTACAGCGGCGCCTGCCGGTCTGCGTCCTCATAGCCCCTGGACGCCATGATGATGGTGCGGTAGATGGCGTCCTTCGGGTCCTTGAAGTGCACGTCTCCGGTGGCCACGACGGGCTTGCCCAGCTTTCTGCCGAGGTCCAGGATGCGGCGGTTGATGTCTCTGAGCTCCTCCTCGTCGCGCACCATGCCCTCGCGGATCATAAACGCGTTGTTGGCCAGGGGCTGGATTTCGAGATAATCGTAAAACTCGGCGATCTCTTCGATCTCGCTCTCGCTTTTCTTTTCCACGATCGCGCGGTACAGTTCGCCCGCCTCGCAGGCGCTGCCAATCAGCAGATGCTTTCTGTATTTTTGTATCAGTCCCTTAGGCATGCGGGGCGTGCGATAGAAGTAGGTTAGATGCGATTCGCTGATTAAGCGGTTTAAGTCCGTCATGCCGTCGCGGTTCAGCGCAAGCAGAATGATGTGGTGGCTGTCCCCGCCCTTATCGGTGCCAAAGCACTCGTTCAGCTCGTTAAGGCGTGAAACCTCCTGCTTTTCGCGAAGCAGCGAAAGCGTCTTTAAAAGCACAAGGCCGGTCGCCCGCGCGTCGTGCACGGCGCGGTGCGCGTTTTCCAGGGAGATGTCCAATTCCTTGCAGATCTGCCCCAGCTTATGGTTTTTCATGCCAGGGAAAAAGTTTCGGCACAGCGCAAGGGTGTCCAAAACCGGGTAATTGAAGGGCAGGTGCGCGCTTTCAAAGGCGCGCCTGAAAAATGCCGTATCGAAGGCGGCGTTATGCGCAACCAGCACCGCGCCCCTGCAGAAGGCCGCAAACTCCCCTATGACCTCGCCGATTCGCCGCTGTCCCCGCAGCATGCTGTCGGTGATCCCGGTCAGCTGGGTGACCTTTTCCGGCACGGGGCGTTCGGGGTCGATGAGCATGGAGAACTGGCTCACTTCGCGCCCGCCCTCCAGACGCACCGCGCCGATTTCGATGATGCTGTCCGTGTGGGTATTGAGGCCCGTGGTCTCCACGTCCAGCACCACGTAGGGCGTCTCGTCCAGCATGCGCCCGTCGGCCCGCTGCACGATTTGGGGATGGTCGTCGATCAGATACGCTTCGCAGCCGGGAATCAGCTTGATTCCCGCCTTCTTGGCGGCGTCGAAGGCCTCGGGAAAGGCCTGCACCACGCCGTGATCGGTGATGGCAACCGCCTTGTGCCCCCAGTCTGCCGCCTGCTTGATGAGGTCTGTGGGCGTAGAGCAGGCGTCCATGGCGCTCATGGTGGTGTGCATGTGCAGCTCCACCCGTTTGTCCCTGGCCTTGTCGCGGCGCTCAGGCTTCTGCGCGGGCAGAATGTCGCTGATCATGATCTGCCAGCGGCGGTCGTATTCGTCGTAGCGGTAATCGCCCTGCAGCTTGATCCACTTGCCGGGTTTGATGTGCTTGTCGATCGCCTCCAGCTGCTGCTCGAAGGGGATGGCCTTTTTGCCGCGGCGGGGCTTTACAAAGCCCTTGCACAGCATGGTCGAGCTGTAATCGGTCAGGGTTACCGACAGGATTTTGCAGTCCTCCCGCTTGGTGTCCTTGAGCTGCATGTTGATGACCTCGCCCAGCACGATCAGCTTTCCCGTTTCCTCGCCGATGTCCTTCATGGCGATGGGCTCGCCCTTGAACTCCTGCCCGATCACCGCCTCCGAGGACACGACCGCGCTTTCCTGCACGTTTGCGTGCTCCTCATTCAGCTGCCGGGCCAGCTCCGCTTCCTCCTCCATGCGCTGGGACAGAATGCGCTCAAGCAGAATCTGCTCGTTGCCGTTTTCGGCAAATTCCACCCGCACCCGAAGGCCGAAGGTCTCGTTCATGATGCCTGCGATCATATCGTCTGCGCGGCGGGCCTTTAAAAAGTTCACGCCCTGGGCGGAGGACAGCGCAACCGTGAGCAAATCCCCCTCCAGACGCCACTCACAGCCGGACGCGCTCAAAAACGGCGCGCAGGCCGGGCTGAGCAGGCACAGCCGCTCAATGACGACGCCTTTGAACTTGTTGACGTCCTTTTTGACCTCCGGCGCAAGGGCGGGATAGTTGACGGTGACGCTTACGTTGACGCTTGGAAAGCCGCGCTTCATGGCCGTGTCGATCACAAGGATTTCGCGCCGGGTCAGCAGCCTGTCGGCGTTGAAGCTCACCTTCAGATCTCCGGTCACCCGGCTCGTGACCACTCTGCCCAGCGAAATCAGCGCCGCGAGTTTTTCGTCGGCGCTTGAAAACAGGCTGGTCCACATTTCGCTCATGGCTTATCCCCTATCGTGCGGAAGATCTCCTCGATCAGGGCCTTTGCCAGATCGCCCTTTACGGGCCTTGGCGCGTCTCCCTTTTTGGACAGCATTCCGCCGTCGTGTCCGCCGGCGACGCCGAGATCGGCTTCGCGTCCTTCTCCGATGCCGTTTACGATGCAGCCCATCACAGCCACCTTGAGCGGGGCGGTGACGCTTTTTGTCGCTTCTTCGACCTGCTTTGCGATGGCCTCCACCGGGATGCAGGTTCTGCCGCAGGTGGGACAGGAAACGATGTCGATCCCCTCCTGCCTTAAGCCCACGGCCTTTAAAATGTCCTTAGCGGCATAGACTTCGTTGACCGGATCGCCCGTGAGGGAGACCCGAACCGTATCGCCGATGCCGTCCAGCAGCAGCGCGCCGATGCCGATGGCGCTTTTGATGCTGCCCATGCCGGGCGTGCCCGCTTCAGTCACGCCGATGTGCAGCGGATAGTCGCAGCGCTGCCTGGCAAGGCGCGCCGCCTTCACCGTATCGGGAACGTTGGAGGCCTTCATCGACAAAACGATGTCGTAAAAGCCGCATTCCTCCAGCAGGCGCGCGTGCCCGAGGGCGCTTTCCACCAGAGCCTCCGGGGTGGGGCCGCCGTAGCGGGACAGCAGCTGCGCTTCCAGGGAGCCGCTGTTTACGCCCACGCGCACCGGCACCCTGTGCGCCTTCAGGCAATCGGCCAGTTCCCGCACGCGCTGGGCGGAGCCGATGTTGCCGGGATTGATGCGCACCTTTGCGATGCCGTTTTCCACGGCCCTTATGGCAAGCTTGTGGTTAAAGTGGATGTCCGCAACCAGCGGCACGGGGCTTTGGGCGCAAAGCGCCTTGACCGCCTCGGCGCAGGCTTCGTCGTACACGCTGACGCGCACGATCTGACAGCCCGCCGCGGCGAGCGCGCGGATCTGGGACAGCGTCGCCTCCACTTCGCGCGTATCGGTATTGGTCATCGACTGTATGGATACGGGCGCGCCGCCGCCGATGGCAATGCCGCCCACCTGTACACTGCGGGTCATCTGAGCAAGTGTCCTCCGCTTAAAATGCATGACGCGCTGCGCCATTTGAGATCGTTTTGCCGTACAATGTCCATCGCCTGCGCAAAGGACGCTTTGTCGCACACGGCGCAGGCTTCGTGCGCGTCCGAGCCGCAGACCACCGTGTTGCCCACCTTTCCCACGATGGGCCAGAAGGCGGGGTTGGGATAGTGTCTGTTTGTGCGCAGGCCCAGCAGATTGATTTCCAGCGGCACGCTGTTTTTCAGCGCGCATTCGCAAAACCGGGTCATTTCGCGCTCGTACACCAGAGGACTGCCGACGTAATGAATGCAATCCGGATGGGCTACGCAGGCGAACAGACCCGTGTTCAGCGCTTCGCACACCTGATCGACGTACTGGATCAGCAGCATATCGTCCGTGGTTTCGCGCATGCTGCCGATACCCTCGACCTCGTTGTACAAAAAGTGCTGTCCCAGGAGCAGGTATTCCGGCGGGCGCTTTGCGATCAGCTTTTCGTACTGCGCAAAGAAGCGGGGATAGTATTCCGCTTCATAGCCGGCGTGCAGCTCGATGCGGCCCTTGTACTCCGCCTGAAGCGCCTCGATGGTGTCAAAGTAATCGTCCGCCTGTTCGGGCCTCATGCGGAAGGAGGAATAGTGCTGTCCGTCAAAGACGTAGGGCGAGTGGTCGGAAAAGCCCAGCACCTTCATCCCGTCCGCAAGCGCGCGCTCCACGTAATCCCTTTCGCTGTCGGTCGCGTGGTTGCAGCGCCAGGTGTGGGTATGAAACGACTCGTCAAAGATTGCCATTTTAATTCCTTACTATCGTTCTGATGTCGAAGTAGGTGACTACCAGCATGATGCCAAGCAGCAGCGCAAGCCCCGCGAGGTTGATGTAGGCCTCCACCTTGCGGTTTACGTGCTTGCCGGTGATTCCTTCAAAGATCAGCAAGATCAGCCGTCCGCCGTCCAGCGCCGGCAGGGGCAGCAGGTTCATGATGCCAAGGCTAAGCGAAATCACCATGATGAACAGCATCATCCGCAACAGGCCAAGGCTCAAAGCGTCAGAGAAGCTGGCCCGAAGGCTCGTGGAGACGTTGGATACGATGCCCACCACGCCGCTTACGGTGCCCTCTTCGATCCTTCCGCCGGTAAGTAGATTGCCGATCAGGCCGATCAGCGCCCGATAGGTTTCGACGGCGGTATTGGCCATGAACTTAAAGGACTCCCCCACCGCCTCAAATACGTTGCAGTCGTAGCGCCCGTAATAGCTGGGCAGGTTTACACCAAGCAGCACGCGCCCCTCAAGTTTTTGAGGCACCAGCGTGACGGTGACGTTCTCAGTCGCCAGGGCGCTTAACTCCTCCGGAGTCAGGCTGCTTAGCGCTTCGTCGGTATAGTTTTTCTCAAGATCGGGAATGCGCCTCAGCGTCACCTGAACGCTTTGACCCTCGTCAAGGCTATTCAAGGTCGCCCGCAGCTTTTCGGCGCCCTCGCCGTCGAGCGTGATCGCGTCGCCGTCCAGAGCCTCGATGATGTCCCAGGCCTTAAAGCCCGCCTGCGCGGCCGGCATGTCCTCCATGACACCGCTGACCATGGGCAGGGTCTCCACCTCGTAGACATTTGGCATCTGATTTGTGGCAATCAGCGCGACCGACAACACAAACGCCAGCAGGAAGTTCATAAACGGGCCGGCTAACACGGTCACAAAGCGCTTCCACACGGGCATATTGTTCATCGCCCTCGGGTCGGAGTTCTCCTCGTCCTCCCCCACGAAGGCGCAGAAGCCGCCAAGGGGCAGAAGCCGCAGGGAATAGCGGATGGTCTCGGTCTCCTGCGTGCCGCGGATCTTATGGCTGCGCTTCCAGCTGATGATTTTGGGGCCCATGCCGATGGCAAACTCCACGATGCCGATCCCGCACAGCCGGCCCGCGAGGTAGTGGCCGAATTCGTGAATGAAGATGATGACTCCGAGCATGACCAGAGCCAGAAGAATGTACAGTAAATTGCCCATTTAAACCTCCGGGGGCAGCGCGCGTATCGCTTTGAGCGCCTGCGCCCTTGCAAGTCTGTCCGCCTCGTGAACGTCCAGGGGACAGGTAATCTTTTTGTTTTCGCACTCGTCCAGCGCGCGCCTGACGAGCTGGCTGATGCGGCCAAAGCGGATCTCGCCCTTCAAAAACGCCTCCCCCGCCACCTCGTTTGCCCCGTTCAGGACCACTGGCGCGCTGCCGCCCGCGCAAAGCGCCTCCCTGGCGTAGCTCAGGCAGGGAAAGCGCTTTGTGTCCGGCGCTTCAAAGGTCAGAGCGCCAAGGCCCGCAAAATCCGGCGGGGTCTGCCCATAGGGCAGGCGTTCGGGATGCCCCATGGCGTAGGCGATGGGGCCGCGCATGTCGGGCTTTCCCATCTGGGCCAGCACCGCGCCGTCCGCAAACGCAACCATGGAATGGATCACGCTTTGCGGATGGATGACCACTTCGATTTTGTCCTCCGGCATGGCAAACAGATAGCTGGCCTCGATGATTTCAAGCCCCTTGTTCATAAGACTTGCGCAGTCCACCGTGATTTTGCTGCCCATGCGCCAGGTGGGGTGCTTCAGCACCTCGCTGACCGTCGCGTTCTGAATGCGCTTTTCGTCCCACTCGCGCAGCGCTCCGCCCGAGCAGGTCAGGATCAGCTTATCCGGAAGATTGTTTCCGGCGGCCTTCAGGCACTGGAAGATTGCAGAGTGCTCGCTGTCCACGGGCAGAAGCTCCCGCCCCAGGCGTTTTGCCTTTTCCATCACCAGGGAGCCGCCCGTCACCAGCGCCTCTTTATTGGCAAGCAGCACGCGGGTGCAGCAGTCCAGCGCCGTCAGCACTGCGTCCAGCCCGGCGATGCCGACCACCGCGCACAGCGCGTCGTCCGCCCCGCAGGCTGAAAGCATGCGGCAGGCCGCGTCCTCGCCAAAGAACCATTCGATGTGCTTCAGATCCTGCGGGATCTCGCTTTCGATCACCAGCGCGCAGCAGCGGGGCTTAAACTCCCTGGCCAGGCGAAACAGCCCCTCGGCGTCCGCCCTCGCGGCCAGCGCGCAGGCATAAAAGCGCTCCGGGTATCTGCGCACGACGTCCAGCGCCTGCGTGCCGATCGACCCGGTAGCGCCCAGGATTGCGATGTTTCTCATTTTTCCTTCACTTTTCCAAAGCGGCGGTCGCGCGAAGCAAACTCGTTCAGGTTTTTCAGCAGCGTCTGCCTGTTGTAGTCCGGCCAGTAGCAGGGCTCAAAGATGATCTCGGTATACCAGCTCTGCCACAGCATAAAGTTGGAGATGCGCTCGTCGCCGCCGGTGCGGACGAGCAAATCCACGTCGCCCTGTCCCGCCGTGTACATGTGCGCGGAGAGCGCGTCCATGTCAACGTCCTCGGGCTGTATTTCGCCCCTTGCGCAGGCTGCGGCCAGTTCCTTAGCCGCCTTTACGATTTCCGCGCGCCCGCCGTAGTTGAGGGCGATGTTCAGTTTAAGTCCCTGGTTGTTCTTCGTGCGCTCCATGGCGCGCAGCAGCACGCTTCGCTGCTCCTCTTCAAAGCCGTCCACGTCGCCCATGATGGTGATGCGCACGCCCTTTTCGTCAAGCTCGTCGATCTCGCTTAGAAAGTAGCGGTTGATCAGTTTCATCAGCGCCTGAACCTCGTCCGCGGGACGCGCCCAGTTCTCGGTTGAAAAGGCGTAGATGCTCATCGAGCGTATGCCGATGTCCGAGCAGGTGCGGATGATTTCCCTCAGCGCCTCCGTGCCCGCGGCGTGCCCCGCGCTGCGCGGCAGCCCCCGCTGCTTTGCCCAGCGGCCGTTGCCGTCCATGATAAAGGCGATGTGCCCGGGCAGCTTTTCTTTGGGCGGCACGGGATAGTCCGTTTTTTCTCCCCTGCCCAGCAGTTTATTAAGCTTCAGTCTCATTTGTATTGTTGATCGTAACGTCGTCCGGAAACAGGCACACCGTCAGCGCCCGTCCCCCGTCCTTTTCGGCTACTATGCGCAAAGTGCCGCGGGAAGCTCTTGCCCGCGGCGCATCGCAACGCTTTACAGCTGCGTCTGTGATCCCGCTTTCGGCCAGCTTTTTCAAAGCTGCGTCAAGCGGCATTCCCAGCACGCTCGTCATACAGACATGATCTCTTTTTCTTTCTCCGCGGCCACCTTGTCGACCTCTTTGATGTACTCGTCCACCGCCTTCTGCAGCTGGGTCTCGGCGGTCTTCTGGTCGTCCTCGGTGATCAGGGAGTCCTTCTTCATCTTTTTGAACGCTTCCATCGCGTCCCGGCGCACATTGCGGATGGCGACCTTGCTCTCCTCCGCGGCCTTCTTGACCTGCTTGCACAGCTCCTTGCGGCGCTCCTCGTTCAGCTCCGGAACGATGAGCCTGATCACGCGGCCGTCGTTTGAGGGATTGATGCCCAGATCGGACTTCTGGATTTCCTTTTCGATCACGGTGATCATCTTGGCTTCCCAGGGCGCGATGACGAGCATGCGCGGCTCGGGCACGGAGATATTTGCTACTCCGCTGAGCGGCGTCTGCGTGCCGTAATAATCCACGGTGATCTTGTCCAGAATCTGGGGATTGGCTCTGCCGGCCCGCAAAGTGGAAAACTCTTTTTTCAGCGCAATGATGGTCTTCTCCATCTTTGCCTTTGCTTCTTCTATTTTCTCTTTATACATAACAGCGCCCCCTTATATTTTCGTTCTTCTATTGTATTGATTTTCCGCTTCCCTGTCAAGCATGTTTTATCGAAAAGCGGGCAATAATTGAAATTTATAAAAATCAATTCGATCCCATGTCCACGAGCGCGGCGTCCAGCGCCTGAACATCCCTGGGGTCGTGGGTCACGAAGATCAGCGTTTTTCCCCGCGCGCGGGAGCGGATCGTTTCAAGGATCTGAGAGCGGGTCTTTTCGTCCAGGCCCTTGAGCGCCTCGTCCATTACGATGACGTCGGACGGAGCCAGCAGCGCCCGCGCGATGGCGACGCGCCGCATCATGCCGCCGGAGAGCTGGCGAACCGGCTTGTGGCGGCTGCCCTCAAGGCCCATTTCCGAGAGCAGTGTAAGGATCTCCGCTTCGCTTGCCCTCGTGGCAAGTTTCAGATTTTTTACGGCGCTCATGGCGCGAAAGAGCCTGTTTTCCTGAAACACGCAGGCAAAGCGCGCATTTTCAGGAAAAAGAATGCTGCCGCTGTCCGGCTTTTCAAGCCCCATGACGAGGCGCAAAAGCGTAGTCTTTCCGCAGCCGGAGGGGCCCATGACGCAGGTCGTCCCGTTTTGCACAAACGTGCAGCTAAAGCCATTCAGCACCGTCTTGTCGCCGTAGCGCTTTACAAGATCTCTGACGCCAAAGCCGCTCATTCCACGTCCCCCCATTTCCTGGCCGCAAGGCGCAACAGCCTTACCACGGCAAAACCGAACAGGCTGTTCAGCAGCACAATCGTAAGCGTCCAGCTCATAAGCTCGGCGCTTAAAATGTAGACCTTGGCGTTATACAGCTTTCGCCCGATGGCTTTTGCGGGCAGGGCGATGTACTCCGCGGCGGTTCCGCTTTTCCAGCTAAGCCCCACAGAGACCTCCGCGGCCGCGCAGAGATGCGGCAAAAGCGCGGGCAGATACACGCCGCGAAGCCGCGCCCCGAGCCCAAGCTGAAACACGTCGCACATTTCAAGCAGCGCGGCGTCCGCCGCGTTCATGCCGGCCAGGGTGTTTGTATAGAACACCGGAAAACAGATCAGCAGCGAAATAAAGCCGCCAAGTGCCTCCGCCTTCAGCCAGTACAGCGCAAGCAGCGTAAAGCTCACCACGGGGATCGCGCGGATCACGCTGATCAGCGGCGCCATAAGCTCCCGCACGGGCCGCGCAAAGTAAGCAAGCATCCCAAACAGCAGGCCCAGCAGCGCCCCCAGCAGCATGCCCGCCATGATCCTGAACGAAGAAAACAATACGCGCTGCCAGTAATCCGGCGTGACGATCAATTCGCCCAGGCGCTTTAATACGCTTATGGGCGAGGACAAAATGATCTCCTCGCCCAACAGCATCGCGGCAATCTGCCATACGATCAGCCATACAAGCACCGCCCAGAGCCTGAGCCTTGGGCGGTTTGTACGGGTTTTTCCTGTTTTAACCCACAAAGTAGAAGTCCTCGCCGGGCAGCTGTCCGCCCACGTAGGCCGGGTTCTGCGTAAACAGCACGCCAAGATACCCGCCAAGGAGGCTGCGCAGCTCTTCGCCCCGGATGCAGACGATGTTGCAGTAGGGCAGCGCTTTTACCGCCACGGCCTCGGCCACGATTTCATATCCACCGATGAGCTTTGCGGCTTCTTCATTGTTTTCATTGACCCAGTTCACGCTGTCTGCGTACGCCTCAAGGAACGCCGCGACTTTTTCCGGCTCCTTGTCGACGAAGTCCGCCCTGGCGACCACGACGCCGGTCACCATGCCGCTGCCGCTTTCCAGGCTCTCCCATTCCTTCGTCATGTCGATGGCGATGCGGATGTCCGGGGTCTTGGTCTGCGCCACGGTCACAAAGGGCTGGGGCAGCATCGCGCACGCGTCGGGATTCTGATTGAGCGCCACCAGGCACTCCGCGTGCTCGCTCTTCCATTCGATGGTGAGGTCGGTCTCGGGGTTCAGGCCGTTCATTTCAAGCAGGTAATTGAGCGCGCACTCGGGCGTTGCGCCCTTGCCCGCGGCATAGAGCGTCCGGCCCTTGAGATCCGCGATGGACGAAAGGGTCTCGCCCCGCTCCACGATGTAGATCACACCCAGCGTGTTTACCGCAAGCACGCGCACCTTGCCCTGCGTGTTGTTGTACAGGATGCTTGCAAGGTTTGCCGGTACGCAGGCGATGTCGATGTCGCCCTTGACCAGGCCTGGGGTGATCATATCCGGCGCGCCGGCCAGCGTGAAGGCGTAGTCTTCCCCACCCTCGGAATCCTTCATCAGCTTTACCATGCCCATGCCGGTGGGGCCGTTGAGCGCGGCTACGCGCACCGTACCCTCAGCGCAGGCCATCAATCCAAGCAGAAACGTGAGCGCAAGCAAAAGCGCGATTATTTTCTTCATGACGTTATCCTCTCAAAACTGTGGTGATACTGCTTTGCCGCCGTTTGTCAGGCGGGATGCTTTACCCTGTCCTTCTCCTCGCTGCGCTTGGCGTTGTTGAAGCGGTCCAGCGTGCCCACCAGGTAACCGGTGATGCGGCGAATGCGGTCGAAGGGCATTTTGGAGGTGTAGTAGTGGATGTCGGCGTACTCGCCGTCCAGCTTGACCTCGACCTTCTTGAGTGCACGGCCAAACTTCTCGCGCCCGCGGCTGATGTAGGCTTTTTTCTCTTCCTCGTTCATTTCGCCGCCCTGGCATACAAATTCTATATCGGTCATTTTGATTCCCTCCTTGTTTTGTAGCTGCATTATACTCCTGTATTCCGCTTTATTTCGTTGCGCTTGCAACGTTATCGACAAATTTACGCAATTCACCAATTTGATAAGTATTGAAAATTCATTCAAAAAACGTTATAATGAGAAAAAAACAAAAAGGATGGGATGCGTATGAAGCGTATTTTGACGTTGCTTCTGCTGCTCAGCTTCACTGTGGCTCTGGCCGAAGCGGATGAAACCAACAGCGCAATCGCGGTCAATGCCCTTGGCCAGTCCCTGCAGCAGTATTATGAGGGCAAGACACAGGACAGCTATTCCCTGCCCGTGCAAAGCAGCGCCCCCTACATCCCTGCAAACCTGAAGCCGGACAAGGGCGCGCTGTCTTCGGCGGTCATCGGGCGCGACGAGCGCGAGACGATCAGCCAGACCGCCGTGTATCCCTATTCCGCCATCGGATACATGTCCTGCCACGCCGACTGCGGCTGCCACTGGACGGGAAGCTGCTTTATGGTGGGCGCCAAAAGCGCCGTCACTGCAGCCCACTGCATGGTCTGCACCACGCACGGAAACACCCTGGACCGGCTCGAAATCTTCTTTGGTTTTCAGCCAAGCGGCAAAAGCCTGTATCACTATACCAAAGGGACCGTCTACTGGTACGGCACCGACTTTATGCAGCAGGACGGTTCCTATCAGTACACATGGGACAACTCCCTGTGGGATTACGCCTACATCAAGCTGGAAGAGGACGTGGGCTCCCGCACCGGCTGGTTTGGCATCAGCAGCACTGTGGCGTCCGGTTATTCCAACAAAAGCACCCAGTCCTATTGGGTGACCGGGTACCGGGACGGCGTGATGAAATCCGCGCGCTCCCAGCTGGAGTTGTACGATCCCCTCATGTTCCGCTACGACGCCGATACCGAGCCGGGCAACAGCGGCTGCCCCGTGTACTCCTCCGATTATTACGCCGTGGGCATCAATGTAAGCACCGCCACCTGGGACGAAGACGTCTACAACTGTGCGCGGCGCTTCACCGGCGACCTCATCCGCGACATGGAAGCGGACGGCATGTTCCTGTAAAGGCGAAAAGGCCTTCCAAAATCACGAAAATCGGCAGCCGTTTGACTGCCGATTTTCTATGCTGTGCATTCTTATTTCAGCGTGATGATCACGCGCCTGTAGGGATCTTCGCCCTCGGAATGCGTCTGCACGTAGGGATCGTTTTGCAGCGCGGAGTGCAGCACTCTGCGCTCGTAGGGATTCATGGGCTCCAGCACCACGCGGCGGCCGCTCTTGCGGGCGCGCGCGGCCATGCGGTTTGCAAGCTTTACCAGCGTTTCCTCGCGCTTGGCGCGGTAGTGCTCCACGTCGATCGTCACGCGGGTGTAGTCGGGCTTGTCGCGGTTGACGTTCAGGCTGGTAAGGTACTGGACGGCGTCCAGGGTGTCGCCCCTGCGCCCGATCAGAACGCCCAGCACGTCGCCGGTGATGTCCACGAAGATCTGGTTTTCTTCCTCAAGGATGCGGATGTCCAGATTGTTCACGCCCATCAGCTTCGTGATTTCGCTGACGAAGTCGTAGGCCTTTTTGCCGAGCTCGCTGAGCTTGCTTACGTCCAGCGGCGGGAATTCACGCGCGGGACTGAGCACGGCCTTTTGGGCTTCGGTCAGGGGCTGATCCGCTTCAGGCTCGGCCTGTTTGGGCTTCTTTGCGTCCTTTTTGCCTTTTTTCGCGCGCTGCGGCTTTTCGGCGGCAGGCGTTTCTTCGGTTTGGGAAGCGGCGGCTTCCTCTGTCTGCGCGCTCTTTTCGGCCTTGGGCTTTTTGGCTTTGGGCCTGGATTCCGGCTTTTGCTCGCGGGAGCTTTCCTTCTTTTGCGGCGCGGCCTTCGCAGGGTCAAGGCTCAGCACCGGCATCTCCACGTTAAAGTCCTCGTCCTCCTGGGGCTGTTCTTCAACGCTTATCTTTACGCGCGCGAGCCTGCCGAACATACCGAACAGTCCGGGGCTGCCGCGATCTATCACTTCATACGTGACCTGGCTGAGGTCGCAGCCCAGCTGCTTCAAGCCCTGGGACAGCGCCTCTTCAACGGTCTTGCCGCTGGCTTCTATGGTTTTCAAGGTTGCAGCGCCTCCTTCGCGCCGGGGTCTTGTTTGTCGGGTTTATTCTTATCCGTCTTTTCAAGGTAGTAATTGATACCGAAGCTGCTGATGATGCTCCACACGTTTACGAACACCCAGTAGATGGCAAACGCGGCGGTGCTGGTCCAGCAGATCCACAAAGACAGGATCGGGAAGAACCATTTCATGAACTTGCCCGTGCCGCCCTGCTGCTGCTGAGAAGAGGTCTCGTTCTGCATGGGCTGCAGCTTTGTGGAGAGGATCTGCGTGACGCACGCAAGGATCGGCAGCACGCAATAGCCGTTGATGTAGGATGCGAAATTCGTCGGGAAGGTGAGTCTGAACAGGCCCAGCACGCTCGCGGACTGATAGCCGTTAAAGCTTCTGAACGCTTCGTCGATCGCAGCGGCCAGCTGGGCGTTTTGGCCGTAGGTTTTTGAATCCACAAAGTCCAGATACTGGGTAATGAAGGCCAGATGGTTTTCGTCCAGCTCCAGCTTACCAATATACTGGCTGTAGGTGGTGGCCAGTTCGTTCAGCGTGGGGATCAGGGATCTTGAGAAGTTGTCCGGCTGGAACACGCTTTTGATCCAAAGCCAGCTCTGGGTGTCAGCGAAGCTGGCGGTGCCGTTTCCGATGGCTTGGAGCAGGTTCTGCACCTCGGCGCTGTCCACGCTCTTCAGACCCGTAAACAGGCCGTTAGCGTCAAAGTTTGCGATGCCCAGGGCGGGATCGCACAGCCAGTTGTACATGATCTCGATTTGCATCTGCGCAGCGACGCGGCGCATGGCTGCAAACATGATGTAGAGGATGGGCAGCTGGATCAGCATCGGCAGGCAGCCGCTCAGGGGGTTGACGCCGTTCTTTTTATAGAGCTCCTGGGTCTTCTGGTTGAGCTTCTCCTGGTCGTTGGCGTAGCGCTTTTTGAGCTCCTCAAGCTTTGGGTTGAGCAGCGCCATCTGGCGCATGGAACGCCGGGATTTGACATCCAGCGGCAGCAGGCACAGTCGGATCAGCAGCACGAACACGATTACGCTCCAGCCGTAGTTGCCGATAAAGCTCTGCACCCAGTTGAGCACGCTTATGAAAAGCTGGGTCATCTTTTTCCTCCGGAATGGGACTGCGGGACGGGATCATACCCGCCCTCGTGGAAGGGATTGCATCTGAGAATGCGCTTGACCGCCATGGCGCCGCCCTTAAGCGCGCCATAGCGCTCGATGGCCGTAGCCGCGTATTGTGAGCAGGTGGGGATGTAGCGGCACGCCGGGCGCAGGTAGGGGCTGACGGCGCCTTTGTAAAAGCGGATAAGCCCCAGAGCCGAAAGCTTCGGAATCTCCTTCAGCTTCATGGCTTTTGTTCCGCCTCGAAGAGCTTTGCGCGCTTCAGCGCCTGGCGCATATCGCCCGTAAGGACGCCGTGCGCGGCTTCCTTTGCGCTGGTTCTTGCGGCAAAGATGTAGCGGCCGGGCTTGAGCCCTGGCCGGAGCAGGCGGAAATCCTCTCTCAAATACCTGCGTATGCGGTTGCGGACCACGGCGTTTCCTACCTTTGAGGACACCGAATAGCCCACGCGGATCTCCCTGTACGGAAGATAAATCAAAACCATATGCCGCGAGGGAAAGCTCTTTCCCTTGCGGTATACGTATTGATAATTGCGGTTTTTGCCAAGCGAGTATTGACGCCTGCTCAGGCGGAAGGGATGCGCCGTGCCCGTCACACGGTCAGGCGCTTGCGGCCGCGCTCGCGACGGCGGTTGAGAACGTTGCGGCCCGCTTTGGTCTTCATGCGCTGACGGAAGCCGTGCACCTTGGAGCGCTGGCGTTTCTTGGGCTGATAGGTTCTTAACATGAGAAGATACTTCCTTTCTGTTTGATCGCCCGATGGGCGTGCGCGGCGTAATGCCTGATGCCGCTGCCGGCAAAGCGCCGGCTCTATGTATCGTCCGGAGAAACCCTGCTGCGTCTCCGGGCGGGCATTTCCTTAAAGTGCAACTACATTAGTATATTCAGCTGCTTTCCTTTTGTCAAGTCAGTTAAAAGCGCGAAACAGAATTTTACGTGCAGCCCATCCCAAACAGCTCAGCCGCCGCTTCCGTTTTGCATACCCGGCCTTCTGCATGCCTTGAAAAGTTCTTGACAGGAAGCCCCTGTTTTCTTATAATATATATGTTTGTTGCGGTTAACAGCTGCAAGCATAATAATTAAGGAGGATTTCCTAATGAAGAGAACGCTTATCGCTCTGCTGCTGGCGGCGCTGCTGATCAGCTGCATGGCTGTTCCCGCCATGGCCGAAGAAAAGGCTGAGGGCTGGAACAACGTAAACGCGGAAGGCTACGTCTTCCCGGATTACAGCGGCGAGACCCTGTCCATCATGTGGTGGGGCTCCGATACCCGCGCCAAGATGACCGAAGAAGTCATCCATCTGTGGGAGGCCCACACCGGCGCCAAGGTCGAGTTTGAGTACTACGACGGCGGCACCTACTGGACCCAGTTCCAGGCCAAGATGGCGGCCGGCACCCTGACCGACGTGTTCCAGATGGGCAACAACTGGCTGACCTATTACGACACCATCGAGCCCCTCAACGAGTACATCGAGGACGGCACCATCGACACCACCGCCATCGGCCCCGCGATGATCGCGACCACCGTCAACCAGGCCAACGGCGACGTGACCGGCATGTCCAACGGCACCAACGCCCGCTGCTTTGCCTACAACCCCGCCCTGTTCGACCAGGCCGGCGTGGATTACCCCACCCCCACTTGGACCTGGGAGGACTTTGCTGAGGCCGGCCGCGCCATTCACGAAGTGACCGGCAAGCCCGCTCTGACCACCCTCGAGTACAACTCCGTTGCCTACTCCATATTCACCCAGTGGAAGGAAGGCTACAACTTCTACACCATGGACGGCACCGGCTTTGGCTTTGACGGCGACACCGCGCCGCTGGCC
>JAEEGL011040060.1_pt1 | contig 16071 bp, 5 predicted proteins | sample 9134231 | NCBI WGS metagenome assembly JAEEGL01 (sample SAMN16246548, study PRJNA631951) | gut metagenome | biome: gut microbiome; feature: rumen; material: fiber-attached | host: Bos | place: Iran: Karaj | collected 2018-10
CCTGAAGTTGTGGCTGCATATGATATTACTATATTTGATAACAATAACGAGGAATATCAACCGGATGAAGATTGTCCGATACATGTAGAAATTACTGATCCTGCGATAACCGGAAGCAAAGATATACAGCTCTGGCATATACGGGACAACGGCGAAAGTGAGAAAATCGAAGAATTTGAGGCAGAAGAAGGAAAGATAAGCTTCTATGCGGAAGGCTTCAGTGTATATGCGATTACGGATATTCCGGAAGGTCAGGAGACTTCACTGTTTGATCTGTTGGATGAAAAAGGATCGAACGGATTATATGTCAGATTCTATTACGGACAATACAGCAATAACACCGATGGGCCGTTTTACTTCGTTGGAGAAGAAAAAAAGTTTACGGATGGCAATCAGAACGGCAGAATCGGTCTTACCGTAACAGGAAAGGGAGGTGACTCCGTTCCGAGTGATGCCGTAAAACTGTATTTTGAAAAGGGTGATCAGAGCAGCGGCTATTACCTATATATTAAAGACGGTGAAAATAAAAAATATTTAAAGGGCTTAAAGGGCAGTTACGGTAATGCCAACAGATCCGCTGTATGCCTGACTGAGAACAGTGCAGAAAAGAGTCAGTTCATACTTGAAGAGAGCAACGGAAGAGCAAAGATAAGCTGTGACGGATTTTATTGGGTGGCTAAAAATAAGGATCAGGACAAGTCACTTGTTGGATTTAAAAACTCAGATGATGCAAGCCTCGCGTGGATGGAACCGGTCGAGCTGTCCGGAGGTGATATTGATCTTGACGGAAAGACCTACGGTCTTATGAATTATGACGGCGGAACTTACGGATATGCCCTTATGGCGGGAGAAGAAGTTCATTCGCTTATAGAACTTGTGACGAGAAAGATAGCCGAGAATTCGGAAGGAAAAACGCTGTTTGTCGATGAAGGCAGTGAAGTTACAAGGTGGACATTTCATGCTTCCGATAACGGAGGATATACGCTTTCGGGAGAAACAGCCGACGGGGAGACGGGATATCTTGCCGTAAACGGAGATGATCTCGAGTTTGTTCAGGACGCGGCGGAAGCGTCTGTATTTACTGTCTCTCGTGCAACAGATGAAAGAATCCGTATTCTTTATAACGGTAAAGCGATAACCTATACAAGAATCGGAGAAGGCGATTCGGCAACCGATGCATTTAAGTTATCGGACAGTACAGGTGATGATTCCAAGCTTAATCTGATAGATTTTGCGAAGCTTTCGGATGAAGATTATATTATGTATTCCGCGGACTGTATAAGCATTTCAGCGGCGGAAAACGGCAAGAGATATGTTCTGTATACACGTATATGGGATGATGAGAAGAAAAAATACGATACTTATGCCGTAGATTATGACGGCACACTCTATCCGGTATATGCGAGCGGAGGAAAGATACTGTGGCTCGGAGACGGAACCAGCTCGCTTGAATGGATATTTACAGAGTATGTTGATGAAGTGAGCAAGCTTCCGAATCATTATTATGAACTGTATAATCCGTATTCCGAAAAGTATATTGCTCCTCTTTTATCGCAGGATCAGATACTTGCGGATAATAAGATCGGTATAAATATGCCGGGGCGAAAGGACGGAGAATTCTACAGCAATATAATTGTATGGGATAAAAAACGTTATGCTTATATCGGTATGAAACCTGACGAGGAAAAAAAGAAACTGATTCCTTGTTCGGAATCTACTTCGGCAACGTTTTATTTTGCGGAACTCGAAGAACTCAATCTGGGCGATTCACTTCATGAAGTGGAGACAATCGATAATATCGATCACGGTATTTCCGTAAAAATGCAGGATTTTTCAACAAGAAAATCAATGAGTGACTTTTTGGGAAATGATACGTTTAATAGTCAAAGTCCGCAGAAAGGGCTGCTTTCAAAGAGTCTGGGTGAGGACGGTTATCCTGTTGCGAAGGGCGGATCTTTAAAAAAGCTCTTTACAAATCCGGAAACGGTCAATCATCTTTTTATAAAAAATACGTACTATTCAAGCGGTTATTATGAATTTGACAGCTGTCAGAACTTTGCGACGCTCTGTGATGAAGACGGAAATCTGAAGCCGTCCTATCAACATGTTAATGCTGACGGAACCACTACTACGACAAGGGATTTTACGGTATACAGAGAACTGGGAACTACAGACGGTGAGGATAAATCGACATTAAAACACGGACAGTTCCTGCCGTACAACATCATAAAGCCGGGAAGATATACCAATAAAAATAAGCTGAATAAGTATTCGGCTCTGGCTAATACGAGTAATGCAAATGCCGGAAAGCTTGATGACGAGGATCCTCGCAAAGACGAAAAACTGTTTTTGATTTCAAATAATAAGGGAGAAGATAAACCGAATTATTACAATGGTACAGAGGTAGAAGCTTCATTCGTCCAGACGGTCAGCGGTTTTGATGCCTGGGGACATGATATCATATTTGAGTTCACGGGTGATGATGATTTCTGGCTTTATGTTGACGGAGAACTTGTAATAGACCTGGGTGGTGTTCATTCGGCACTTTCGGGAAAGGTCAATTTCCGAACCGGTGAAGTAACGGTAAACAAAGAGAAAACAACACTTTATAAAATCTTTAAAGACAATTTCAAAGCAAAGGGAATGTCTGATGCCGAGGTAGCTGCCAAACTGGATGAGATATTTGAATTAAACAGTGACGGCCAATATATATTTAAGGATTACACAACTCATTCCATGAAAATCTTTTATATGGAGCGAGGCGGCGGAGCTTCGAATCTTCATATGAAGTTTAACCTCGCATCTGTAACGCCGGGACATGTGGTAATCTCCAAAAATGTTACCGGAGCCGGAGCGGCTATGGTAGATAAGGATTTTGTGGAGTATCCTTTCCAGATATATTATAAGCTGAAAGAAGGAGAGGACGGGCAGGAAAGCGATTGGATACTGCTTGGAAATGATGATGAGCATATCCGGGTAAGCTATCAGAATTCCAATCAGCCTGTTCCTTATGTTGATTACTACAGACCGCCGGGATTTTCGGGACAATACAATAATGTGTATTTTATCAATCCTTTGAAAAGTGCGGAGATAGCATTTCCGGATAACACAATCAGTTACAGGATTATAGAATGTGCCGTTGACAGCAGAATATACGGCAATGTTCTGGTAAACGGCGAAGATGTCGAAGGACAGGTGGATTCCGAGGGACATAGCAGAGTTACGGTTGAAGGAAACCTGAAGAGTTATGCTTCGGAGATAGGATCATCGGATAAAAAACCGTCGCTCGATTTTGATAATGTTGTTGAGGACAACGTTGTCAAGGATCTTCTTATCAAGAAAAGATTGTTTGATAAGGATGGCGTTGAGATAACCGATTCCACCGAGAAGTTCAGTTATCGTCTGTCTCTGTCATCCAGAGATGTGCCTGCGGATGAGATACCGAGGGCAAATATGCATGATTATTATATCCTTTCACCGGATAAAAAACTGTGCAGACATGATGAGACTACGGATACTTTTGTGGAAACAGACATACCGTACACTCAGGAGAATATAAAGAAGATACGGAAAAATGAGATAGACGGAATAGAGACGGATGATGTGATATTCGTCACATCGCCTTTCGGAGCCATTGCGGATATCCCTGTCGGCTATACCATATGTGTTCCGGGTCTTCTGCCGAATTCACTCTTTAAGGTGACCGAGGACCCGAAAGACGGTTACGGACTTATGGGATATGAGATGGTATGCGGAGAGAAGGGTACCAGCGAACATGAAGAGGACCTTCCTTCATACCTTTTCTATGTGGATGAAAAGCATCAGAATATAGGCCGCGTCATCGTCGAATATGATTCTATCATGGAAGTTCATAATCAGCAGGGTTACAGTATGACTGCGGAAAAGAACTGGAGCGATCTGGATATTACCACAGGTCACGATACTATATATGTTGCGGCATATGCGGATAACGAACTTGTGGAAGATTCGGTGAAAAGCATAGTTTCTCCGGCGACAACCGCATTTTACTTCTGGCCTTCATTAAAGCCGAATGCCGACGGTTCGGAAAGAACCGATCTGAATGGTTATGAGATAAGAGAAGTGAAGCTGGAGGGAGGTACGCCGGTTCTTGATGAGGAAGGTACGGTAACCAATTACAGAGACCTTACGGTTACTCCGCTTGCAGAGGGAGATGAGATCAGTTTAAATGCAACAAGAACCGTGGACGCTACGCCGGATGGCGAAAACGCTGATAAGGTTTTTGATTATGTTGTGACATATAAAAAGACAGTTGATGAAAACGGCCGAAGGGATGTTATAAAGAACACACGTTCCGGCGGAGTGACGCTGAGGCTGTTTAAATGGAATTCGGAAGAACCTCTTACGGGAGGAACGTTCACTCTTACTGACAGTGACGGAAATGTAATCGGAAAATACACCTCAGAAGAAGGACTCATCACGATGATGTATGACTTCAAATATGGCGAAAAATATACGGTTACTCAGAATTCGGCTCCTGACGGTTATGTCGGAATTCAAAAGAAATTCGTATTTGTGGTTAACAGCGATGAAACAGTATCACTCTTCTATGAAAACGATGATAAACGTTGGGGAGAGGATGATCCGAATGACATAAAATGGGCTGACAGTAAACCTGGCGAGAACGGAATAATATCCTTTGTTGATATTTTCAATAAGCAGTTTAATTTTAAATTAGTAAAGACCGACAGTAAGGATACGGAATCCAAACTCGGAGCTGCACATTTTGCTCTTTATAAACAGGCAAATACTCCTATAGGAGGATATGAGAAAAACAAGAAGCCTATGTCGGGATTTGAAGATCTTGTCACGGTTGACGGAGAGGTGGTAGTATGCGGCGAAGATACGGGCAGAGTTCTTAGTGCCGGAGACAAGGGAACGGTTTATTATCTGACGGAAACGAAAGCACCGTTTAATTATGTCAGGATGGAAGAGGATATCGTATTAAAGATTTCTCCAATCGGAAAGCCGTCCATAATAAGCGGTCCGGAAGGAAAACTTGAAGAAACGGATGACAGCTTCATATATACGCTCAGTGTGCCGAATGTAAAAGAGGAAAACGGCAAAGTTCTCCTTGAAGTGACCAAAACGATTGCGGGCAATATGGGAAACAAGAACGAGAAGTTTGATTTTACGTTCTTTACATCGGATGATGATACATTATCTTACGAATGGACACTGAATGATATTAATCAGGAGAATCTGCTTAAATCAGGTGACACGTTCACACTGAGCCACGGAGATAAAGTAGTTGTCAATATTCCGAAGGATACGGAAGTCACGATAACCGAGAAGGATGCGAGAGAGTACAGAGCTTCCGTAAAGGTGGATGACGGCGAGCCCGAAGAGGTTATGTCGAAGACTGTCACGATGGATGCCGATAAAACAATTGAATTTATCAATACCAAGAAGGGTGTTATTCCGACAGGGGTATGGATGTCTTATACGGCATTCATCCTTTTGGGAGTGATGGCACTGATTGGTGTGATATTCTTCTCAAAAAAGAGAACGCGAAGGCAGTGATTAAATAATTACTAAAAAACCGCGCAAAGAGGCTCGGATTTCGGCAATTTTAAGCCGAAAATCCGGGCTCTTGTTTTTGACAATGATATATATATAGTGCTATAATGACGTTCATGTATGGGTATGTTAAATTGCCCGAATTATATTTTCCAGGAAGGATAAACCAATGTACGATAAGGTATCGACCAAATTGAATTTCGTTGAGAATGAAGAGAAAGTTCTCAACTTCTGGAACGAAAACAAGATTTTCGAAAAGAGTATTGAAGAAAAACAGGATCTGCCAACATACACTTTCTATGACGGACCTCCAACAGCTAATGGCAAGCCTCACATAGGCCATGTTCTTACTCGTGTTATCAAGGATATGATTCCAAGATATCAGACTATGAAGGGCCACAAGATTATCCGTAAAGCAGGCTGGGATACACACGGTCTCCCTGTTGAGCTTGAGGTAGAGAAAGAGATAGGAATCGATGGCAAGGAGCAGATCGAGGAATACGGAATCGAGCCTTTCATCGGCAAGTGTAAGGAATCAGTATGGAAGTATAAGGGAATGTGGGAGCAGTTCTCCGGCAAGGTCGGATTCTGGGCTGACATGGATGACCCTTATGTTACTTATCATAATGACTATATTGAATCAGAGTGGTGGGCACTTAAGAAGATCTGGGATATGGGTCTTCTCTATAAGGGCTTTAAGGTTGTGCCTTACTGCCCACGTTGTGGTACTCCACTTTCATCTCATGAGGTTGCTCAGGGATATAAGGCTGTTAAGGAGCGCTCAGCAGTAGTTCGTTTCAAGGCTAAGGTTGCAGAAGGTGAGGAGCAGTATTATTTCCTTGCTTGGACAACAACACCTTGGACACTTCCTTCAAATGTAGCCCTCTGCGTTAACCCATCAGAATCATATGTAAAGATCAAGGCTTGCGACGGATATACATATATCATGGCAGAAGCACTTCTTGATACAGTTATCGGCGGACTTCTTGAAGAGAAGGATAAGGATGGAAATGCTAAGTTCGAAGCACTTTCTAACGGAAAGGCTTATGAGATCCTTGAGAAGTATGTAGGTAAGGACCTTGAGTACAGAGAGTACGAGCCACTCTATGCTTCAACAGGTGAAGCTGCAGCTAAGCAGCGCAAGAAGGGACATTTCATCGTAGCTGATGATTATGTAACTATGTCAGATGGTACCGGTATCGTTCATATTGCTCCTGCTTTTGGTGAGGACGATGGACGTGTAGGACGTAAGTATGATCTTCCGTTTGTACAGTTTGTTGATGCTGCCGGTAACATGACAGAAGAGACTCCATTTGCAGGACTCTTCGTAAAGGATGCAGATCCAAAGGTGCTTGTTGATCTTGACAGCAGAAACCTTCTTTTCTCTGCTCCTAAGTTTGAACATGATTACCCATTCTGCTGGAGATGTGATACACCACTTATCTACTATGCAAGAGAGTCATGGTTCATCAAGATGACAGAAGTTAGTGATCGTATGGTTGCTAATAACAATACAGTTAACTGGATTCCTGAAGGAATCGGTAAGGGACGTTTCGGCGAGTGGCTGAAGAACGTTCAGGACTGGGGACTTTCACGTGACCGTTATTGGGGAACACCTCTCAATGTATGGGAGTGCCCTGATTGTGGTAAGAGAGATGCTATCGGTTCTATTGCAGAACTCCGTGAAAGAGGTAAGATGGATGACGGAAGCGAAGTTCCTGAAGATATCGAGCTTCACAGACCGTTCATCGATGGCGTAGCTATCACATGTCCTGACTGCGGCAAGCCTATGCACCGTGTTCCTGAAGTTATCGACTGCTGGTTCGATTCAGGTGCTATGCCATTTGCACAGTGGCATTATCCGTTTGAGAATGAAGATATCTTCAATGATAACTTCCCTGCAGACTTTATCTCAGAGGCTGTTGACCAGACACGTGGATGGTTCTATTCACTTATGGCTATCTCAACACTTCTCTTTGATAAGGCACCTTATAAGAACGTAATCGTTCTTGGTCACGTTCAGGATAAGGACGGACTTAAGATGAGTAAGTCAAAGGGCAACGCAGTTGACCCTATGGAAGCTCTTGAAAGCTTTGGAGCTGATGCTATCCGCTGGTATTTCTATACCAACTCACAGCCATGGCTTCCTAACAGATTCCATGAGGATGCTGTTAAGGAAGGACAGCGTAAGTTCATGGGAACACTGTGGAATACATATGCATTCTACACATTGTATGCTGAGATCGATCAGTTCAATCCTCTGGATTATGAGCTTGATTTTGCAAGCCTGTCTATCATGGACAGATGGCTTCTTTCAAAGCTTAATACAGCTATCAAGACCTTTGATGAGAATCTTGGCAATTACAAGATTCCGGAGGCAGCTGCAGTTCTTTCAGAGTTTGTAGATGATATGAGTAACTGGTATGTTCGTCGTGGACGTGAAAGATACTGGGTGAAGGGTATGCCACAGGATAAGATCAACGCATACATGACCCTTTATACAGCACTTGTTACTATATGTGAAGTTGCGGCTCCTATGGTTCCGTTCATTACAGAGAGTATATATCAGAATCTTGTAAGAAATATAGATAAGGATGCACCGGAATCTATTCATCTCTGTGAGTTCCCAGAAGTAAATGAGGAACTTATCGATACAGAGCTTGAGGAGAAGATGGAAGAGATCCTTAAGATCAAGACCTTCGGTAGTGCAGCACGTAATACTGCAAATATCAAGAACAGACAGCCTATCGCAAACATGTACATCAAGGCTTCTAAGGTTCTTGACGGAGAGTATCTTGATATAGTAAGAGATGAGCTTAATATTAAAAATGTAGAGTTTAAGGATGATGTATCTGAATTCTCAACATACATCTTTAAGCCACAGCTCAGAACTGTTGGTCCTAAGTATGGTAAGCTTCTCGGAGGCATCAAGGAGTATCTTGCAAATGTCAACGGAACAGAAGCTATGAATACTCTTAAGGCTGATGGAGCACTGAAGTTTGATGTTAACGGAGAAGAGGTAAGCCTCACAGAGGAAGATCTTCTTATCGAGGTAGCTCAGAGCGATGACTTCGTAACAGAGGGTGATAATACAGTTACAGTAGTTATCGATACAAAGCTTACACCTGAACTTATTGAGGAAGGTTTCGTTAGAGAGATCATTTCTAAGGTTCAGACAATGCGTAAGGAAGCTGGCTTCGAGGTTATGGACCGCATAACACTTTACATGGATAATAACGATAAACTTGCAGGTATAGTTGCTGCCAACGATGATAAGATCAAGACAGCAGTTCTTGCAGAGCATATCGTTCTTGGCCAGATGGCTGGATTTACAAAAGAATGGGATATTAATGGCGAAGACGTCATCATCGGTGTAGCAAAATAAGTCGTATATTCCATAAACATGACGCGAGGGAGGGATATCCTATGGTTAAGGTTGCAAGTGTAAACAAGGAACAGTTCAAAAAAGAGGTTGCTGCGAACGTCAAGATGCTTTACCGTAAGACTCTTGATGAAGCTACACCACAGCAGATTTATCAGGCTGTCAGCTATGCTATCAAGGATGATATCATTGATAGATGGATAGCTACTCACAAGGTTTATAAGAAACAGAACGTTAAGAAGGTTTATTACCTTTCAATGGAGTTTCTTATGGGACGTCAGCTGGGTAATAATCTGATCAACCTCGGTTACTATAATGAGATTAAGAAGGCACTTGAGGAAATGGGACTCGATATAAACTTTATCGAGGATCAGGAGAGAGATCCTGCTCTTGGTAATGGTGGTCTCGGTCGTCTTGCTGCATGCTTCCTTGATTCTCTTTCAACACTTGGATATCCTGCTTATGGCTGCGGTATCCGTTATCGTTACGGTATGTTCAAGCAGGCTATCGTTGATGGCGCTCAGGTAGAGGAACCGGATGACTGGTTAAAGAATGGATATCCTTTTGAAGTAAAGCGTGCAGAGTATGCATGTGACGTTAAGTTCGGCGGATATGTAAGAGTAGAAAACAGAGATGGAAGAAATCATTTCATCCAGGAAGGCTATCAGTCAGTTCGTGCGGTACCTTATGATATGCCGATCGTAGGATATGGCAACAATGTTGTTAATACACTCCGTATGTGGGATGCTGAGGCACCACAGGAGTTTAACCTTAACTCTTTTGACAGAGGTGAATATCAGAAGGCGGTAGAGCAGGCGAATCTTGCCAGAACTATCTGTGAGGTTCTTTATCCAAATGATAATCACATTTCAGGTAAGGAGCTCAGACTGAAGCAGCAGTACTTCTTCGTATCTGCTTCACTTCAGACAGCAATTGCCAAGTTTAAGGAAAATAATAAGAAGATATCTGACCTTCCTAAGAAGGTTACCTTCCAGATGAATGATACACATCCGACACTTACTGTTCCGGAGCTTATGCGTATTCTTATGGATGAGGAAGGCCTTGAGTGGGATGAGGCATGGGAGATCACAACAAAGACCTGTGCTTATACAAACCATACTATTATGTCAGAGGCTCTCGAGAAGTGGCCTATCGAGCTGTTCTCCAGACTTCTGCCACGTGTATATCAGATAGTTGAAGAGATTAACCGCCGCTTCGTACAGAAAATCGAAGAGACTTATCCTGGAGATCATTCAAAGGTTAAGTCCATGGCTATACTCTATGATGGACAGGTTAAGATGGCTCACCTTGCAATCGCCGGTTCATACTCAGTTAATGGTGTTGCAAGACTTCATACTGAGATTCTCAAGAAGAGAGAGCTTAAGGATTTCTACGAGATGAATCCTAAGCAGTTCAATAATAAGACAAATGGTATTACACAGAGAAGATTTGTTCTTCACGGTAATCCACTGCTGGCTGACTGGCTGAATGCTAAGATCGGTAATGAATGGGTTACAGATCTGTCCCAGCTTTCAAAGCTTAAGACTTATGTTGATGACAAGAAGTATCAGCAGGAGTTCATGAATATCAAGTATCAGAACAAGGTACGCCTTGCTAAGTATATCAAGGAACATAACGGAATTGATGTTGATCCTACATCTATCTTCGATGTTCAGGTTAAGAGGCTTCATGAGTATAAGAGACAGCTTCTCAATATACTTCATGTTATGCATCTTTATACAGAGCTTAAGGAGAATCCTTCCTTCGATATGTATCCTACAACCTTTATCTTCGGAGCAAAGGCAGCTGCAGGATACAAGAGAGCTAAGCTCACAATAGAGCTTATCAATGACGTTGCAGAGGTTATCAATAATGATGCTTCTATAGAGAATAAGATTAAGGTAGTCTTCATTGAGGATTACAGAGTATCTAACGGCGAGATAATCTTCGCTGCTGCAGATGTATCAGAGCAGATATCTACTGCATCACGTGAGGCATCAGGTACAGGTAACATGAAGTTCATGGTTAATGGTGCACTTACACTCGGAACTATGGACGGTGCTAACGTAGAGATCGTTGAAGAAGTTGGTATAGACAATGCATTTATCTTCGGACTCTCAGCTAATGAGGTTATGAAGTATGAGAAGGAAGGCGGATACAATCCTTGGGATGTATTCAACTCTAACCACAATGTAAGACGCGTTCTTACACAGCTTATCAACGGTACATATGATGAAGATACAGAGAAGTTCAGAGATCTGTATGATTCTCTTACAAAAGAGGATGTTTACTTCATCCTTAAGGACTTCGATTCATACGCAGAGGCTCACAGAAGAGTTGATGCTGCTTACAGAGATGAGAAGACATGGGCAAAAATGGCTATGCTGAATACTGCTTCAGCCGGAAAGTTCTCTTCAGACAGAACTATCGAGGAGTATGTAAAGGATATCTGGAAGCTTAAGAAGGTTGAGGTGGAGCTTGAGGAAGAGCCTGCCAAGAAAAAGAAGAAATAATTCGCGTTTGCACATGTAATAAAAATGTGATATAGTATCAACGCGATAAAAAAGATAATAATTTTTTATAGGAGATAAGAACTATGGAAAGAATTAAGACTCTTGAAACAAGAAATCTTTGCGAGAGCGCTAAGAACGGTGGATGCGGTGAGTGCCAGACATCATGCCAGAGCGCATGCAAGACAAGCTGCGGTGTAGCGAATCAGAAGTGCGAGTCACAGTCAAAGTAAATAAGAGCTAAACTTTAAGAGGCCGCCTGAATTAAGGCGGCTTCTTTAGTCATGGGAGATTAGAATGGTTCATCAGTATAAATTAAATGGATATAATATAGTACTCGACACCTGTTCAGGTTCCATACACCAGGTGGATGATGTGGCTTATGACATCATAAAGCTTTTTCCTGAGAAGAGCGAATCGGAGATAGTAACAGAAATCATGAATACTTACGGGGATCGTCCGGATGTTACACCGGAGGATATCCGTCTTTGTATAGATGATGTCAGATACCTTAAGGATAACAACCAGCTTTATACACCGGACAGTTATGCACCTCTTGCAGGCGAGTTCAAGAAGAGAAGCGGAAATGTTATCAAGGCTCTCTGTCTGCACGTTTCTCATACCTGTAATCTGAACTGTGAGTACTGTTTTGCTGCACAGGGAAGATATAATGGTGAAAGAGCTATCATGAGCTTTGAAGTTGGAAAGCGCGCTATTGATTTCCTTATAGAGAATTCAGGAACAAGACATAACCTTGAAGTGGATTTCTTTGGCGGTGAGCCTCTTATGAACTGGGATGTCTGCAAGCAGATAGTGGAATATGCCCGTTCTGTAGAGAAACAGCATAACAAGAACTTCAGATTTACTCTTACAACCAACGGAATGCTCATCGATGATGAGGTTATAGATTTCTGCAACAGGGAAATGAGCAACGTGGTACTCAGTCTGGACGGACGTAAGGAGGTTCATGACCGCACACGTAAGGATTATGCAGGAAATGGAAGCTATGACAAGATAGTTCCTAAGTTCAAGAAGCTGGTAGAGGCAAGAGGTAATAAGGGTTACTATATGAGAGGAACCTTTACTCACCTGAATACAGACTTCACAAAGGATATCTTTACCATGGCGGACCTTGGATTTACTGAGCTCAGCATGGAACCGGTTGTATCAAAACCGGGAGATCCACTGGCTCTTACAGAAGAAGACCTTCCGGTTATCAAGGAACAGTATGAGATACTCGCAAAGGAGATGCTCCGCCGTGAAGAGGAAGGACATCCGATCACATTCTATCACTATATGATAGACCTTACTGAAGGACCATGTATCTATAAGAGAATATCAGGCTGTGGTTCAGGTACAGAGTATATGGCAGTTACTCCTTGGGGAGATCTGTATCCATGCCATCAGTTTGTAGGTGAAGATGAGTACTGCCTCGGAAATATCTGGGAAGGTGTAAAGAATACAGAGAAACAGGAAGAGTTCAGAAGCTGCAATGCCTATGCCCGTCCTGATTGTAATGACTGCTGGGCTAAGCTTTACTGCTCAGGCGGCTGCGCCGCAAATGCATTCCATGCCACAGGCAGTGTTACAGGAATATATGAATATGGCTGCGAGCTTTTCAGAAAGAGAATGGAATGTGCTATAATGATTCAGGTAGCACATAATGCTCATCCGGAACTTTATAAGAAGGCGGATGAGGAAGAAGTTAATTCCAAGAGTAACTGTGATGATCAGGCAAACTGCGATACCTGCAGTGATTCCGAAGAGCTTAGGAGATGCTGATTGCTATGGCAAAAGGAAATATAACTGAATTTATAGACGGATATGTGGAGTCTGACGTAACGAGACTCCACATGCCGGGACATAAGGGTAAGGCTGTTCCTCAGTGTGGGGACGGCCTTAATGTTATGTTTGAAAGAGATATAACAGAAATAGATGGAGCAGATGCTCTGTATGTGGCAGATGGGATAATAGGTGAAAGTGAGAGGAGAATGGCTGGGATATTCGGTGCCGGTGAGTCACTCTACTCAGCTGGCGGTTCTTCCCAGAGTATAAAGGCTATGTGCTTCTTGGCACTCAGATACTGTAAGACAGCGCGGCCGATCATCGTCGCCGGGCGTAATGCTCATATATCCTTCATCCATGCCGCAGGACTTCTGGGCTTTGATACGAGCTGGCTGAAACCGGGAAGCTCTCTCTGTGAATCTGGTGTAACACCGGAATCTCTGGAGGAACATCTGAGGGGACTTGAAAGAGAAGGAAAGCTTGACCGTGTGGCAGCTGTATATGTGACAAGTCCCGATTATCTGGGAAACAGGCTGGATATACGTGGGATTTCCGAGGTATCTCACAGATATGGATGTCTCTGTCTGGTGGATAATGCCCATGGGGCATATCTTGCCATGATGAAGCAGGCACTTCACCCACTGGCGCTGGGAGCAGATATGACAGCAGACTCGACACATAAGACTCTGCCGGTCCTGACAGGAGGAAGTCTTCTGAATATATCAAAGACTGCACCTGGTGAACTGGGAAGGGATGCGAAGCAGGCACTGCTTCTCTTTGGATCCACAAGTCCGTCCTATCTTATCATGGAATCAATGGACAGGCTCCTTCCGTATCTTGAGGAACAGAAGAAACTCCTCGATGAAACAGGGGACAATGATTATGAAACAGCGGCCGGGAAGGTCAGTGGCCTGAGAGATGAACTGGCCGGGCAGGGCTGGGAAATATATGGCGATGAACCCCTCAAGCTGACAATCAAAGCACCGGAGAACGGCGAAAAACTTGCAGCAGAGCTTAGAAGCCGTGATATAGAATGTGAATTTGCAGACAGGGATTTCCTTGTCATGATGTGGTCACCGGCGAATGGTGATGAGGATTATGAGCGGGTGAGCCACGCATTTGCGGAAATAAGGGATGAGTTTGTGACGGGGGATGCAGTTTGTAACAGCGGACTGCCGGCTTATTCCCTGCCGGAAGTGAAGTTCAGATATAGTGATATCCTGTTCTCTGATTATGAAGAGATTGAGATATCTAAGGCACTGGGGAGAATCAGCATGGAAGCTGCTGCCAAGTGTCCTCCGGCAATACTGCCGATAGTTCCGGGAGAAGTGATAAACGAAGACGTGATAAAGATTCTGAACTTTTACGGCATAAAAACAATCAGAGTGAAAATCTGATATATTAATTATAAAAAGACATAAGATTGTCATTGGTTAATGGTCGTTTATAGAGTATAATATAGTTGGGCTAGTTTTTGTTTTTTGCTATAAGGAGAAGGTACTTATGCGTCTGGAAATCGATCCCGGAAAAAGAAAAATGCTGGATGAGTTTTATAGTGCTCTATCCGCTGTGGCTGAAGGGTCTTATGTCTTTCTGACGGACCTTGAAACAGATGTGTCCAGGTGGTCAAAGGCTGCTGTGGACTTTTTTGGGCTGCCCGGAGAATACATGCATAATGTCGGTGATATGTGGGCAGAGCATATTCATCCGGATGACAGAAAAGAATATGAAGACAGCATAGAACGTATATATATGGGATCAGATGATTCCCATGATATGCAGTACAGAGCCAGAAACAAGGAAGGCGAATACGTGGTATGTACCTGCAGAGGTGTGGTTGTAAAGGATATAAAGGGTAAGCCTGTATATTTTGGCGGAGCTATTAAAAACCACGGTATTCAGAGTTATGTGGATGCCATAACCGGACTCAGATCCCTTTATGGATTCTTCCAGGACTTAAGAACAATCTTCTGGAACAAGGAAGATACGGTTATCATGCAGCTGGGACTCAGTGATTTCTCTTCGTATAATGAGGTTTTCGGCTATTCCTTTGGAAACAGGATACTCCAGAAACTGGCAAGAATGCTGCAGAAGGAGTTTGAACATACAGGTTCCGTATATCGAATGGACGGAACAAAGTTTGCAGTCATCACTCATACCTTAAAGAAGGATGAGGTTGAAGATATATATGTGGAATTTAGAGAGAAGATAAGGGCAGGCTTCTACATTGAAGGCCATCGCATAGTTCCATCTATGAATGCGGGGGCAGTCGTGGTCGATAATTTCGACATTACCGATAAAACTGTTTATTCCTGCCTTAAGTATGCATATTATATGTCAAAGAACACTAAGCTGGGCGATTTCGTACTGTTCGAGGATTCTCTCAATGATGATAACAGAAACAAGCTTGATAAGCTCAGAGTTATCAGGGAGAGCATCACAGAGGACTGCAATGGATTCTACTTATGCTATCAGCCGGTGGTGGATGCAGAGACGGAACGGCTCACGGGAATAGAAGCGCTTATCAGGTGGAAGAACGACGAGTACGGAATGGTCTCTCCGAATGACTTTATTCCTGTGCTTGAACAGGATCCGCTGTTTCCGACTCTCGGAACCTGGATACTGCGTAAGGCCATGTCTGACGGCAAAAAGATTCTTGAGAAATATCCGGACATAAAGATAAATGTTAATCTATCCTATGCGCAGATGGAAAAGGGCAGTTTCGTTGAGGAAGTTACAGATGCAGTGAAAGAGCTGAACTTCCCTCCTCAGAATCTGTGTCTGGAGATAACCGAAAGATGCCGTCTTATGGATATGGAGCTCCTGAAGGATATA
>JAEEGL015016069.1_pt1 | contig 16071 bp, 15 predicted proteins | sample 9134231 | NCBI WGS metagenome assembly JAEEGL01 (sample SAMN16246548, study PRJNA631951) | gut metagenome | biome: gut microbiome; feature: rumen; material: fiber-attached | host: Bos | place: Iran: Karaj | collected 2018-10
CTGCGGACGAATACGGCGTATGCTGGCCCGCTCAAAACACTCCCGTCGAATTCTTCACGCAGGAGGATCCGTGGAGTATCAGCATGGGGACCTCTGTGGACGCTTCCAAGGTCAAGGTCACGCTGAAACGACAGAGCGACGGCAAGACGTGGAGCTTCAGCAGCTCCTCCGCCGACGGGCAGTTCTATGTCAACAATGAGGGCTACGGGCAGTCCGGGTGTATGATCTTCCTGCCAAATAATATCGGGACGATCAGCGCCGGGGACAGCTTTGACGTGAATATAACCGGTCTTTCGCAGAATGTCAGCTATACAGTCAATTTCTTCCAGTCGGGGTTCGTGAATACTGTGCCGGGGGCGGCTTCAACGACTACAAAGACTACGACTGCAACAACTACCACTACTACTACAACTACCAGCACAAGGACGAGCACTACTACCACGACCGCTTCCGCGACGACGACAACTAAAACTGCCGTCACACAGCCCGCTCAGGGAGACGTGAATGCAGACGGAATGGTGGACGGCGTTGACGCTTCCATGATTCTTGTGTACAACGCAGAGTCGGCGAACGGCGTAAGTACGCTGCTCAATGCGGCGCAGATAAAGCGGGCGGACGTCAACCGGGACGGCCTGACAGACGGTGCGGACGCTTCGATGATCCTCGCGTATAATGCGTATGCGACCGATAACGATATCGGGTCTATCGACGATTTCATAAAATTGAACCTCTGAAAACAAAACGGGAGCAATGCTCCCGTTTTTACATTCCCTTGAAGATAACGATCGGTATGGGCGGACAGTTCGGGCGGTTCACGAAGGGCATTTCCACTACCGTGAACTCGCGGGAGTCGATCGTCGGGAGATAGCGGAGTATAGCGTCGCGCTCCTCGAAGCCGGTCTCCCTGCCGTAGTAGATGATGAGCGTCATAAAGCCGTCCGGCTTCAGGAGACGCAGTCCCTTTTCTATCGCGGCTATGCTCGTTTCGGCTTTGGTCGAGATATTGTGGTCGCCCTTCGGGAGCCAGCCGAAATTGAAGGTTATGCAGTCCACTGTGCCAGGGGCGAAAAGCTCGTCCATTTCGCTGTGAGAGCGCAGGAGGACGTCTGCGCGGTCTGACAGTCCGGACTCTGCGAGGAGCGCCTTGGTGCTGTCTATGGCGGACTGCTGAATGTCAAAGGCGGTGACGTGTCCGGTCGCGCCGGCGAGCTCGCAGAGGAGCTTAGTATCGTATCCCCTGCCGGCGGTCGCGTCTATGCATATTGCGCCCTCACGGACGTTCTCGCGCAGTATCCTGCCGATTATGTCAAGTGCGCTGAATGAGCGTCTGTCGTCTCTCATACCGCACCTCCATGTATTTTTGCTGATATGTTGATGTACATTATGTCCACTCCTTTACGCATTAAATTATACCACGGAAATGTGAACAAATCAAGAATTAAGTATTTATGAGCAAAATATACAATAATTCGTCCGCACATTTGGTGTAAAAAATGTAGAAAATGTGTTGATTTTTCCGGAAAGTCATGCTATAATATTAGTATCTAAAAAACTGTCTGTCAAAGGAGGCGCGGAAATGAAGGAAAGACCGACCATAGGCATCATCACGGCTCAGGCTGCCGACCCTGAACAGCACCAGCTCCTCAGCGGTATCATCGAACAGGCTCAGCAGCTCGGGCTCAATACAGCTGTCTTCTCCAACATTTACAACTCCGCCGAATACTTCGCAGATGTGGAGGTCGAGAACCGTATCTACGACCTTATCCTCAGCAACAGGCTCGATGGGCTCATCCTCTCAGCTGAGTCTGTCCTCAATGCTGCCCTCCAGCAGGAGATCTACCAGCGTATCATGCAGCGCACCGATATCCCTCTCATTGTCACGGGCGCTGAGATCGCGGGTCTGGACTGTATCAATACCGACGTCCGGGCTGACGCTGAGGCTATAATCACACATCTTATCGAAGTCCACGGTTTTACGGATATCGACTACCTGACCGGTTACAAGGGCAATGACACTTCCAACGAGCGCGTAAACGGCTACAGGGACGCGCTGTCCGGACACGGTCTGGTCTTCGATCCCCAAAATATCATCTACGGCGATTTCTGGTACAACTCCGGTCATGCGCTCGCTGATGAGTACATAAAAGGCACACGGCGTCTGCCGCAGGCTGTTGCCTGTGCGAACGACTACATGGCTTACGGTCTCTGTGACAGGCTCATGGAGAACGGGATAAGAGTCCCAGAGGACGTGTCTGTCATCGGATATGAGTACGTCGGCAGCAGACATCTCCACACGCCGATAATCACGACGTACCGCCGCAACAGGCAGGCGCTCGGCGCAAGGGCTGTGGTCATGCTCTATAATAAGATGAACGGCACCAATAAGCCGCTGCCGTCTATCTCCGGCGAGCTCATTCCCGGGAACAGCTGCCCGTGCGGAGTCGATACCAAACAGCTCTGTGCGGAGCTCGCTGTCGTAAGGCGCGAGCAGCAATACAGCACGCTGAATCTCGTCGGTAACTTCGAGCAGCAGCTGTCAACGTGCAGGTCTGTAAGCGGGTTCGTCCATGTTTTGCAGGAATTCGTATACCTCGTGCGCGACGTCAGAGGCGTTTATATGTGCCTGTTCGATAACTGGTGCAGCTCGTCGGGGAATCCCACTCCTGTTACTGACCTCGACGCGCCTATGCTGTGCTATTCGGTGATGACGCCTACAAACAGCGAGATAGGTCCTGTGATATTCAGAATGTCGGAGGAGTTCGCGCCGTCGGTCACTTCGACATCGAACGACGGGCTCGTGCTGTATTTCTGCCCGATATTCTTCTCCGGACGATACTTCGGGTACTTCGTCCTGCAGTATGAAAATGCGGACGGCTATGATATAATTTTCCGTGACTGGCTGAAAATAGCCTCGAACGGGCTTGAGCTGCTCAGAATGAAAAACGACATCAGCACGCTCCTTGAGTGCCGCGACCTGTCTGTTCTGCATGACTCGGCTACGGGTCTCTACAACAACGACGGTATGAGCAGCGAGCTGCGTGCCCTCATTAAAAGCGCCCCCGGCGCCCAGAGTATCGCGGCGGTGCTCGTAAGGACAGACATATTCTCCGAGAGCGTCAGCATTAACGATCAGGGCAGGATCATCGCGGAGGACAGGGCGGTAGCCGATATACTGAGGTCGTTCACTGGAAGCGGGGGTCAGTGCTGCGGAAAGGTCGCTGACCGGACGTACCTCATGCTCTGCGTCGGAAACAGTACCGAAGAATCGACTGCGCTCCTCGCGGATAAGGTAAGCACGCTCGTTTCGCACAAGCGCAGCTGCAATCCCTCTGAGATAGTCACTGAATTTGCGCTCTACCCTGTCGCCGACGCCGACTTCGAGACGATCAGCGCCGAGCTCCAGACTCGCGCCAATGATAACGTCTACAAGCTCTCCCTCCTGCGCAGAAATGCCAGCTTCGAGGGATACGACGAGATCCGCGCGAGGATATACTCCTCCCCTACCGAGGATCTGCGCGCCGAAAAACTCTGCCGCACGCTCGGTCACAGCGCCGGATACTTCCGGGCTATGTACAAGGAGCTGTTCGGGCTGAGCTTCCACCAGGACCTCATACGCAGCAGGATATCCTACGCCAAGCTGCTCATTCTTACCGATAATTCGAGCTTCGCGAGCATTGCGTCGCGCTGCGGCTACAACGACGAGAAGCACTTCTACCACCAGTTCCGGCAGATAACCGGGCTGAGTCCCAAGCAGTACCGCGCGGGATGAATATAACGTAGAACGGACTGTTCCCAATGGAGCAGTCCGTGATTTTTATTCTGCTGTGTTCATTCTGCCGTCAAGGAATCGCCAGCCGTCCGAAGTCTTCACTGCACTGAGCTTCGTGACGAGTTTCCACGTTTTTTCAGTGGTGCCGTAAAGTGAGCCGACCGCGGTCGTCCTGCCGATGAGCCACGCATTCATCCCTATTATCCGAAAATTGATGTCGTCGTGCTCCGCTTTGCTGAGCGAGAGCTTTCCCTCGCGGACAGAATCGAGGAATCCCTGCGCGGGCTCGGTCTTTCCGGTGACTGTCGTCAGCGTGAAGCGACGGTCGAGACACTCTCCGAGGGCGGGAATGTCGCGGTTTATTATCGAGTCGAATAGCTTTGCGTAAAGCGCTGATACGAGCTGTTCTTCGTTCATTTTTGTTCCTCCTGTTTTCATTCTCTGTACATTATACCACATTTCCCCCGCATTCGCAAGTGTGGCTTTTTTCCGGAGCGGGGTTTACATCGTTGGGAAAATATGGTAGAATAGTCAGTGAAAGAGAGGTCCTTATGCTTAGATTCGTAAAGTCACAGCCGGTGCTCGTAATCGCGTTCATCGCGGCTGCTGTCACTATGTTTTTTGTTCCGCCTGACCGCGGATATATCGGCTACATCAACTACACTGTGCTCATTGAGCTGTTCGCGCTGATGACCGCTGTTGCGGGTCTCAGAGGTGCCGGGATATTCGAGCGTGCGACCGATATCATGCTCGCGAAAGCAGGTACGAAGCGCCGGCTCGGGGCGGTGTTCATACTGCTGTGCTTCTTCTCGTCCATGCTCGTGACGAACGATGTCGCGCTCATCACGTTCGTGCCCTTGACGCTGCTGGTCTACTCAAAGCTGTCCGACGAGCGAAGTCTCATAATCACGATAGTCCTTGAGACCGCTGCGGCAAATATGGGAAGTATGCTCACGCCAGTCGGAAACCCGCAGAATCTCTACATCTACGACGAATTCCAGCTCTCGGCGCTGACTTTCCTCAGAGCTACACTGCCCGCCGGTGCGCTCAGTCTGGCGCTGCTGCTCGCGCTCACTCTGCTGCTGCCGAAGACTGCGTGTTCTGGGTCGGGCGGTTCGGATAAGGCTGTCTCGAAGATCCCCGCAGCGGCTTTCAGCGCGCTGTTCATGGTTTGTCTGCTGACTGTTTTCAGGCTCATCCCGGCGTGGGTTTGCCTTGCGGCGGCTGTTGTGGTCGCGGCGGCGGTCAACTACAGGGTGCTGGCGAAGGTCGATTATGCGCTGCTCGCAACGTTCGTCTGCTTCTTCGTTTTCGTCGGGAATATCGCCCGTATCGGTGCGGTCAGCAGCTTTTTCTCCGATATCCTTGCCGGACGTGAGCTCATCGTGGGTATCCTGCTCTCGCAGGTCATCAGCAACGTTCCTGCGGCGGTAATGCTCTCCGGATTCACAGACAACGGCGTAGCGCTGCTGCTCGGCGTCGATATCGGCGGGCTGGGTACGATAATCGCTTCGCTCGCGAGCCTTATATCCTTCCAGTTCTACCGCAAGTCCGAGAACGCGAAGCCCGGGAAGTACCTGCTCGCGTTTACGGGAGTGAGCATCGTGTTGCTCGTTCCGCTTGTGATCATGCAGCTCATTATAATGTAAATGTGAAGGCGCCCGGTACGGGCGCCTTTTTACGTGGTGTGTGGGAGCCATGGGCGGCGTCCCCTACAAAGTTATTGGTCAATTTTTCGTTATTATTGATCTGATACCGATTTTTCTATGTAGTCGTTCAGGCAGTCCTCTGCGTATGAGGCAAGGTCGCTCTTCAGCTGCGGCATATGGAATGCTGTGCTGTCGTAGACGGGCTCGAAGGTGTAGTCGTAGTTCACTTCGGTCTCGTTCGTACTGTAGTCCACGATCGCTTCGTACAGCCTTACTACCGTTCCGCGGCTGTCGATACCGACCACGATATCGTAAGATGTATTCTTTAAGGTCAGGGTATACACGCCGTCCTTTTCCTCAGTGGTGACTTCGGAATTCGGTGTTGTATTATAGCTGTAGAGAAGCATCATAGCAAGGTCTTTGATCATTTTCTGGGACAGTCTGCACTCATAGCCGGAGGTGTGATTGCAAACCGTGGGTCTGCCTGCACTGTCGGTCACAGTCTCTGCCTTCGGGTCAAGCTCGGTGAGCTTTTCTCCGTGCTCCGCGAACATATCAAGTCCGCCGTAAATGAACGCTTCGGCTGCGTAGCCGTCACCGGAGAGCTGCGCGTAGTAATGGCCGTCAGCAGACCACTCATAGCCGGTACCCTCGACAGTGTATTGCGTCTCCTCGTCGTATGGGCTGACGTTATAGTGTACCATTGTGCCGAGGTAGCTTATACTGCCCTCGCAGGTTGTGTAGGTCTGCTCGGGATATGCCAGCCGGTAGAGTGCCGCAGAAAACGGGTCGTTCACGATGTTCTCGCATATAGTGACGAAGACGTCTTCAATGGGGTCGCACTTGTACGCGCAATTGCTCCTCGGGCTGTACATAGTGCCGTCGGCATATATGTACAGCGATTCGGTGTTGTTAGAGATGATAAGGTACTGGCAGTCAAGCAGTGGCTGAGCGCCGCCGCAGTCGTAAGTGTCCCAATCCTCTTCGAGGAGGCTGTCACGGAGCCAGCTGAGGTCATCATCCTTGCAGCTGTAGGGTATATTCGCGCTGTACTTGCCTGTCACGAGGTCGTCCTCGCAGAGATATGCCAGCTGGACGTTGTCGATAACTCTGTTGATGAGCGTTTGCGGGTCAACAGGTTCAGAGGAGATGCCCTTTATCTCGCAAAGGCGGTTATATGCGGCGGTGTATTCGCTGCCGGACATGAGGTAGTACTTTGCGATGCCGATGGTGTTGTAGCAGACATAGCCGTTATCGAAGAAGTAAAGCCTCTCGTCGTCCAGCGAGAAACTGATGAAGTTCTCGGAATCCTTGTATTCTTCGGTCTCTATGCTCCAGTTAAGGGTGTCGGTCCAGTTTGCGAACTCTTCGGCTTCCTGCTCTGTGAGGGCGATCGTTTCAGTTTCGCTGATAGCCGTTGCTGAAGCCAACGCAGATGTGAAGCCGCTGCGCTTTACGAGGGGACTGCTGGTCATTCCCGGGAGATGGTTCTCTACAGCGCTCTGCATTTTCGCGCAGAGTCCCTCGGGGGCTTTGTAGTAAGCGGCAATATAAGGGTAGCCCTCGGGAGCTGCGGCGGGATTGTTGTAATAGAAAACGGATATCACGTCGTCGTCGGAAAAGCCTATCGACCAGTGGAAGCCGTAAAGATACCCAGTATACGGGATATTGTGGTCGTTCATGAGCATTGCTGAGCGGTCGGCGGCCTCCTGCTCGTCAAGCCTTACAAGGCTGTCGGCATTTGCAAGGAGTTCCTCCTTGATGTAGCTCTCGCATTCATCGGTGAGGTCTTGAAAGGTATTATCGAGTTCAACGTCTGTGAGGTCGAAGTACGGGGCTAAGGAGACAAGGTCGCGCTCGAGGCTGTAGTAGCTCCACCATTCATTTGAGTCATTATCATCTGTGCTGATGTAGTCAGCATACCAGTTGGTGTAATCTCCGCCGTCGAATTTATATAATGATAAATCTCCGTCCTTAGACTCTACCGTGCAGCCGTATGTGCTGAAATAGAGCGTCTGCTCGTCTCCGCCTATACCGTGGATGGTCACTCCGTCTCCGCAGTAGATTCTCTTGATGTCCATGCCCGGTCGATCTTCAAAATCAAAATCGGACTTCTCCCAGTTATTGGAATCAAGCCAGTTAACAAACGTATCTACCGCTATTTCCGGCATTTCGCCCCATGAGTATTCGCACATCCAGAGCGTGAAGCCTTCAAAGCTGCCGAACGGGGTCTCTATCATGCCTTCTGAGGTCTCATGCCTGTCATCAGGCATATTGTGCAGTCGGTAAGCTATGCCGCCAGCCGTTCCGCCGACTATCACGAACGCTGCCGCCGTCGCTGCGAAGTTTCTCCATGTATGCTTCGGCACGCGCTCAACGTGGTCTACCTTGTCGCTGTAATCGTGCATTTCTATGCTGCTCTGTGCCGGCTGCGAGAGCTTCCGCTCCATTTCTGCGCGGAAATCGTCGCTGAGCTTTATGCCGTCAAGAGCTCTTCTGTAATCGCTGCGTTTCATAAGCGTCCTCCCTTTCTATCTCCATTTTCAGCTTCTTTCTCCCGCGCTGGAGGAGCGAACTCACTGTGTTTTCGCTCCTGCCGGTCATCTCGGCTATCTCCCGGAGGTTGTAGCCCTCATAGTAATAGAGGAATATCACCTCGGAGTATTTTTGCGGAAGTGCGGCTATCTGCGCTCTGAGCTCGCGTGACCTTATATCATCGCCGGGCGCTGCCTGCTCGGGTATGTCATCGAGCGGCTGGGTACGACTCACACGGAAGCTCTTGCGCAGGTTCCGGCACTTGTTTATCGTAACGCGCAGGAGCCATGCTCTGAGATGTTCGTCGTCATTGAATTCCTGCGGCTTGGCATGGAGTGAGAGGAATACATCCTGCGTGATATCCTCGGCTTCCTGATAACTGCCGCACGCGGCGTATGCCGCTCTGAGAACGGTATCGCCGTATAGTCTGAATGCATATAATGCTATGTTGTCTTTCATGGCATCTGACCCCCTTTCACTTATAACACAACCGGAGAGGACGTTTCCGTGCATTGTTTTCAAAATTTTTTTCTTCAACTCATTGTAACCCAATAACGGGGCGGTGTCAAGGATGAAAAAATCTGCCTTCGGCTGTTGCATTTTGCAGCGTGATGTGGTATAATTATTATTTAGACAATTATTTAAGGAAAGTGTGGATCTATGGACAGGATAGCTTTTTTCAGGGACCTCGCTATTATAATCGTGTCAGCAAAGCTCTGCGGTATTCTCGCGCAGAAGCTCAAGGCGCCGCAGGTGGTCGGCGAGATAATCGCAGGACTGCTTATCGGTCCGAGCGTGTTCAAGCTCGTCGGGAACTCGGATTATCTCTCGCTGCTCGCGGAGATCGGCGTTGTTATGCTGATGTTCAATGCGGGTCTCGAAACGAATATGAAGGACTTGCTCAAAACTGGTCCGAAGGCACTCTGTATCGCGTGCGTGGGTGTTTTCGTGCCGCTTGCGGGCGGTACGCTGCTGTACAGTCTGTTCTACGGCTTCGAGGCGGTCGGCTCGGAGGGCTTCTACCGTGCGGTGTTCATCGGTACTATCATGACTGCAACGTCGGTAGGAATTACCGTTCAGACGCTGAAGGAGCTCGGTCACCTCAAGGGGCAGATAGGGACGCTGATAACGAGTTCAGCTATCATCGACGACGTCATCGGTATCATCGTGCTGACCTTCGTTATCGGGTTCAAGAACCCCGATTCCAAGCCGACTGAGGTGCTCATACACACAGGCGGGTTCATTCTGTTCAGCTTCGCGCTCGGCTTCATGATGTACTACATCTTCAAGTACATCGACAAGCGCTACCCGCACCAGAGACGTATCCCCATACTCGGTCTCGCGCTGTGTATGTTCATGGCTTTCGCTGCGGAGGAGTTCTTCGGTATCGCCGATATCACGGGCGCTTACGTTGCGGGCCTTATCCTGTGCAGCCTCAGTGATTCCGATTACATCGCGCGGCGCGTGGATATCAACTCCTACATGATCTTCGGGCCTGTTTTCTTCGCGAGCATTGGTCTGAAAACTCAGTTCAGCGGCTTCAGCAAGGAGCTACTCCTGTTCTCGCTGGGATTCGTTCTCGTGGCGCTGCTCACTAAGGTAATCGGCTGCGGTCTGACTGCAAAGCTCATGAGGTACAATATGCGAGACAGCCTGAAGGTCGGGGTCGGTATGATGACCCGCGGCGAGGTCGCACTGATTGTCTCTCAGAAGGGGCTGTCCGTGGGTATGCTCGACCCGAAGTACTTCGCGTCGGTCATTCTGCTTATTATAGTGTCGTCCGTGACTACTCCGATAGTTTTGAAGCTGCTATATAAGGGCGAGCCGAAGAGTGATACCGTTCAGGCAAAATCTTAAATTATGATAATAATGACAGAGTTCCGGCTCTGTCATTATTTTTGCTCAAAAATGCTTGCATTCGGTCGGATTTTGTGGTATGATGTAGTAAATGGAGGTGCTGTGATGAACATTCTTTCTACCATTTTCATGAATTTCATGGGGTACGACCTCATTATCTTCCTCGCTGCGGTCGGCACCGGCGTCGTCTATTACTACCTGCGCTCCTCCGCGGACAGGCTCTATAAAAAAATGCACCTGACCGTTTTCGTCCCCGACGGAGAGACAACTCAGCTCGAGGCTGAGGAGGAGATCGCAGATATACGCGAAACGGACGTCATTTCCATGCGGAACCATACAGGTAAGCTGTATTCCCTGTTCGTGAACCTTACGGGTATATTCCCGCTGCTCGGCATCCTCGGTACTGTTATCTCGCTCCTGGGGCTGGTCGCGGACAATACAAATGTTACGGGAAATTTCTACGGCGCACTGACCTCGACCTTCTGGGGACTGGTCTTCGCGATAATTTTCAAGTTCCTCGACGGTATGATCTCTGCTAAGATCGAGGACAACGAGAAGAGCGTCGCGCTCTATTTACAGCGGAATCTCGGCGAACGCTCCGCTGAAAAGGTGAGGCTATGAAGAGCAAGGGTATCGTCATCGAGCTGACGGCTCTGCTCGACGTCATTCTCATCATGCTTTTCTGGGTCATGCTCAATATCCAGGACAGCAGCGAGGCTGTCAAAGCGGACGCTGAGAGCCGTGTCGCGGCAGCTGAACAGCAGCTCGAGGAACAGAGGATCGAGTCCGAAAAGGCGCTCGAGGAGCTAAGACAGTCCACTGCTGCTGAAATAGAACGCGCTAACACTATCGCTGCAAACATCAACTCTCAAGCATATGCCAATCAACAGGCGCTCGACGGCTACGAAAAGGGCGTGCTCGTCACGCTGAACCTCCGCTACGATAACGCCGGTGAGCTCTATATCCTCAATAATTCCGAGCAGATCGGCGTCGCGCAGATCACTTCAAAACAGGATATCGCCGATAAGATAGTCGAATCGCTGCGCAGCTCCGGCTCGCATAACGATGATGTTATCCTCTGCGCTATGATCTTCGACGGTAATACCGCGCTCTACACCGACGTGCGGACGGTAAGTTCCGCTGTCGAGACGGTCCGCGATACTTATAAAAATTTTTATTGCACATACATCAATACTGCAAGATGAAAGGAACGATCGCTATGTCAAAAAAGAATCATCCCGCTCCCCCTCCGCCACCCCCTCATGATCCCAAGCAGAAGCCCCCGAAAAAACGCGGCGGCGGCGGTTGTCTCCTGCTGATAATCATTCTGCTCATTCTGATCATAATCGCTCTCATGCTCCTGAATTACCTCGGTCTGTTCGGAGGCGGTCTCGGTAAGGAGAAGAACAGCGGCAGCGGCGGTGAGTCCTCAGCAGCTTCGGTCATTGAGACTGAAAGTCAGGAGGAAACTACTGACGAACAGCAGCAGTACGCCGATATCACTGTGTCCGGTGACTCCTACATCTTCGAGAACAGCAACTCAAAGCTCGAGGACATCATGACGTCCGTTAAGGGTCTGGACAGCAAGACCGTTGTCCGTATCAAGGATCAGGACGCGAACTTCAACGCGATGGACGATCTGAAAAAAGCCCTCGACGAAGCAGGTATCTCCTACTCAGAGGTAAGCTCCAACTAAAATCAAAACCACCCTCAGATGAGGGTGGTTTTTTCTCTTATTTGAGGAAGCCGTTGATTATCTGCTCCTCGGCTTCGGCTTCGGTAAGTCCGAGAGTCATGAGCTTTATCAACTGCTCGCCCGCTATCTTTCCGATAGCTGCTTCGTGGACGAGCGCAGCGTCGATGTTGTTCGCTTCAAGCGAAGGAACGGCAAGTATGCGTCCGCTGTCCATGATGATGGAGTCGCACTCGGTATGTCCCGTGCAGGCGGCGTCGCCGATGATACACAGATCGAGCTTCTGGAAACTCGTGTCTCTTGCAACTGAGCGCGATACGACGTCCGCACTGGAGCCGTCGCCCTTGAGCTCGACCTTGTATACGCTCTCTGCGTTCTGCTCGCCGTGGGTCATCAGACGCTCACGGATAATGAGCTTCGCGTCTTTTCCAAGCTCCGCGAGGGTGGTGCGGTGGGTAGAATCTACGCCCTTTATCTGCACCATTTCCATTTCGACGGTGCTTCCCTCCTCCTGGTAGACCTCGGTCTTGGGGTCGAGGATACGCTTTCCGGAGCCGTCGCCGGAACCGTAGTGCTTCTCAACATAGCGTATCTTTGAGTTTTTGCCGACGAAGAAACGGTGGATACCGTCGTGCTCGGAGTCCTGACTGCCGCAGTTGTCGATACCGCAGCCGGCTACGATCAGCACGTCGCAGTCGTCGCCGATGTAAAAGTCGTTGTAGACAGTCTCCTTGAGTCCGCTCTCGCTGAGAACGACCGGGATATGCACGCTCTCGTTCTTCGTGCCGGACTTAATGCGTATGTCGATACCGCTGCCCTCGGGCTTGGACTGTATGTCTATGTTTGCGGTGGTCGCTCTGCCGACTGATTCACCGTTCGCGCGGAGATTATAGGCGCCCTCGGGAATGTCGTGCAGGTCTGCGACCTCCTGTAAAAGTCTCTTCTGTACTGCGTCCATCTGCTTCATCTTCATTCCTCCTTACCCAGCTTGCAGCAAGTGCCGACAGCGAATTTTCCGCCGATTATCTCGGGGAGTATCTCGTCCTTCGTGCCCTGCTTCGTGACCTGACCGTCAGCGAGAACGATTATCTCGTCGGCGATGTTGAGGATACGCTCCTGATGTGAAATGACTATGATAGTACGTTTTTTGTCAGTATTACGCATTTTCTCGAAGATGCGGATAAGGTTGTTGAAGCTCCAGAGGTCTATGCCTGCCTCGGGCTCGTCGAAGAGGGCGAGCTTGACGTCGCGTGCGAGGACTGTAGCGATCTCGATACGCTTCAGCTCACCGCCGGACAGCGAGGCATTGACCTCGCGGTCGATATAGTCCTTCGCGCAGAGTCCGACCTCGGAGAGATACTCACAGGCGTCAGCGGCGGTTATGTCCTTACCTGCCGCGATACGCATGAGGTCATGGACGGTGAGTCCCTTGAAACGGACAGGCTGCTGGAAGGCAAAGCCGACTCCCATTCGGGCGCGCTCGGTTATGGACTTGGAGGTGATGTCCTCGCCGTTGAGGAGCATTTGTCCGGATGTGGGAGTAACGATACCGGCGATTATCTTGGCGAGGGTAGATTTTCCGCCGCCGTTGGGTCCGGTGATGACAACGAACCGGTTGTCGCCGACCGTGAGGGTGAGGTCGCGGATTATCTCGGCGTTTTTACCGTCAGAATCCGCGCTGAACGATATATTTTTAAGTTCAAGCATTATTTACAGCTCACTTTCCTTGACTTTGATATCATATTAACACACATCTGCGAAAAAATCTGTTGCAATTGCAACAAGTCTCTGCGTTAATACATACTTATTATAAGGCATTTGTCGGTTATTGTCAAGCCGGCTGGGAAAAAGGTGCAAAAATGCTTTGAAACGGGCTTGACAAGGCGGTTGTTTTGTGTTATAATTTGAGTAGTGCAGATATAGTATAGCGGCTATTACTTCAGTTTCCCAAACTGAGGAGGCGGGTTCGACCCCCGTTATCTGCTCCAGCGGGGAGCCCCCGCAGGCGGATTCGCGTTCCACTTCTTGTGGAGCGCGATTTTTTTACGCGAATGATGATTATTTGTTTTTATGTTATCACAACATAATATGGAGTACTTTACACTCCTGAAAAGAGCTCCCCGCAGGGAGCTCTTAGTATGCGTCTATTATGTTTTCAACGTAGCGCTTCATTTCCTCCCGAGACCCCACCGCGTGTGTGCCGCTCACGACCTCCCACTTCTGTCTCTCGGTCAGTGTGGAGAATTTCTCCTGTGCTTCCGGCAGCATCGCCAGTGCTATACGTAGCTCCGCCGGCAGTTCAAATCCGTTCATCTTCGTCCCTCCGTCGTTTTTCTGCTGTTATTCTTCCCCTCTCTCAGCCCATAATGCATTGCACACTTGGTTAAAATATAAATATTTATAAAAGCTATTGACATCGTTCCGCCTGTCTGGTATAATATATATCGTTGTGACAACAGTTTTTAGGGGTATAGCTCAGTTGGTAGAGCAGCGGTCTCCAAAACCGCGTGCCGAGGGTTCAAGTCCTTCTGCCCCTGCCAGAACGGTAAAGCCTGTATTTCGAGAAAAACACCGAAATACAGGCTTTTCTCTTACCTGTAGAAAACAGTTATAACTGCAAATATGCAGTTGCGTGTGAAGAAATAACAGGCGTTTTTCACACGTTTTCACACGAAATTCACACGACATAAGGTGGTATAAACGTTATTGAAAGAAGCCAGCTCCCTTTACGGGAGCTGATTCTATTTATGAATACTTCAAGAAAACACCTGTTTCGTATGAATATGCTGATTATATCAATGGAGTTATTATATAATGAAACGAATAATAGTTGTCTCCTAATTAATAATAGAATTTAGGAGATATTATTGCATAATCACTTGACTTTTCTCCTAAAAACGATTATAATTATGAGAAAGGAGTGGGAGCTTATGAGAAACTTTGATTACAGCATACTTGCAAAACGTTCATGGGACAGCGAGATCATCGGTCTTGTAGCCCAGATTCACGAATATAAAGGCAGACAGGAGCTTTACCTGAAACAGAAGCCTGCCGAGCTTGACCGCCTTATTGAGATTGCAAAGGTACAAAGTACCGAGGCATCCAATGAGATCGAAGGTATTAGAACCACTAACACCCGTCTGATGCAGCTTGTCAAAGACAAGACAACGCCCAGAAACCGTGACGAGGAAGAGATCATGGGATACCGTGATGTGCTGAATACTATTCACGAGAACTTCGAGTATATACCGATTACATCGAACTACATTCTCCAGCTCCAACGTGACTTATATAAGTATTCTCATAAAAGCATTGGCGGTACGTTCAAGAATTCTCAGAATTATATAAGTGCAACAGATGCTAATGGGCGTGAATACGTATTATTCACTCCTCTTCCACCATATGAAACACCAGCTGCAATCGAACCGATATGTGATAGCTATAATCGCATAATTGCGACGCAGGATATCGACGCATTACTTCTGATACCGGTATTCATCCATGACTTTCTCTGCATACACCCATTCAATGACGGTAACGGCAGAATGAGCCGCCTGCTCACAACTCTGCTGCTGTATCGTTCTGGTTATGTAATCGGCAGATATATCTCCCTTGAAAGCAAGATAGCCAAGAACAAGAACCTGTACTACGACGCATTAGAGCTGTGTCAGAAAGGCTGGAACGAGGGCAAAGAAGATCCCACGCCGTTTATAAAGTATTTGTTGCAGACTATACTTGCTGCGTATCGTGATTTTGAGGAACGTGTTGCATTGGTCGAGGAAAAGCTGCCGGCAATAGAAATGGTACGTCGTGCAGTTTATAATAAGATCGGTAAGTTCACAAAGAGTGAAGTCATGGAGCTTTGTCCGACAATCAGCAAGGCTTCGGTTGAGAATTCTATCAAGCAGCTTGTTAATCAGGGACTTCTTCTAAAACATGGCAGCGGTAGAAGTACGTTCTATACCCGAAGCGACATTTAATGCAATATTAGAAATAATGATCAAAGGAGTAAGATGATGAATATAGATAGCACTCTTTACAGTGGGCGTCCAACAGATACTCGTTCCGAGGTTGAAATGGCAATATACGATAAACTTGACTCTCTTGGTTTAGATTACAAGCGAGCTGATCACGACCATGCAGATACTATGGAGGATTGCCTTGCTATCGAAAAGGTTCTTGGTGCTAAGATATGCAAGAACTTGTTTCTCTGCAACCGTCAGAAGACAAGCTTCTATATGCTGCTAATGCCTGGAGACAAACCGTTCAAGACGAAGTTCCTGACATCGCAACTGAACTGTGCCCGCCTTTCATTTGCGGAAGCTGATAAGATGCAGGAGTATCTGCATACTATCCCCGGCTCAGTATCAGCACTGGAGCTTATATTCGATACGGATAACAACATACAGCTCGTCATAGATAACGACCTTATGAGCGATGAATACATTTGCGGACATCCGGGTATCAATACTTCGACAGTCCGCCTGCTCCGAGAGGATATGCTCAAATATGTCCGTGCGGCTAAGCATGAACCTACATTTATAGATCTGCCGGTTGAATGATAGTTA